>Ga0224511_10000251_pt1 | contig 22705 bp, 6 predicted proteins | sample SF_May12_sed_USG_2_FD_169988 | JGI IMG/M metagenome (GOLD analysis project Ga0224511, IMG submission 169988) | Sediment microbial communities from San Francisco Bay, California, United States - SF_May12_sed_USGS_8_1 | ecosystem: Environmental > Aquatic > Marine > Sediment | place: USA...
AATTATTTTTGTAAAAAGTACCAAATGTTAGCACCCTGGAACGGATCTTATCGAAAAAAAGGGTTCCGGGTGCCGGGTTTTAGACGCATTTAGGCGGTGGTATACTCATTTTATACTCAGTAAAAAGAAACTGTAGCCACAATCTTTAAACATTTTTGTTGATGGCTTTGCTTGACAAAGATTCATCTTGTTTAAAGCCAGGCTTTCCATGATTTCATGTCTTCCTTTAATGCTGTTACACAATACCCTTGATGGATAAATACTTGTCAAGAATATTTGATAGATTGGTCTACCGTCTAGGACACCAGTAATCCAATCTTTTTATTATTGTTAACTTTGTTGCACATTTTTTCTACAGTCTATGCAAAAAGGTATTGATTTGTCATGTTATGTAAGGCCTATATATTCTTTCAGTTTGGGTGGATACTAAAACAGATATGATTTGATTTGACTATTTTCATTTTTTGTAGTTTGTGTAGTGATGTTCTTCCTTATAATGATAACATTTGGTCATAAATGGACATATAAGACATGTAATGAAAATACAATTAATTAAATATTCTTTAAAATGTACCAAAAAACAATAAATTATCATTTTTTCATTAAAGTTATGATTTCAAAATGATTTTTTTTTATTTGCAAATATCACGTTTTATAGCCAAGAATACTAATAAAAATAAAAAATAAAAATATTGTTTTCTCTAGCTCAACATAAAAATATCATTTTCTCATTGTTTTGGCAACCACATGTACAAGTCAGCCCATCCCTGTAATAAAACCAGTGGGTGGGGAAAGTGGTAACAAGACAGAAGTGTGCTACCAATTAGTGCAAGTCATGCAGGTTGTCTGATGATGGGGTGATAATGATCTGATAACCCAGACCAGTCACAATCTCCAAGGGAAAATCTGCTTCACACATGCTGGGCATTGAAGATAGAGAATAATAATAATTATCTAGAATCTATCACCTAGGCAATAAAATAAGATCCATATTTCTTGATATACTGTTTTTTTTCTTATTCTGAGATTCTTTTGTTTGCCAAAAATGAACAGGGACAATCAGGAATATCTATCATTAATGTGATAAATAAGACCAATAGTTCTTGATCTTTTGATCTTGTAGTTTTTTTCTTTGTCTTTACATATTAAATCTTGTAATCACCCACATGTTAAAATAAGACACACATTTCTTCATGTTTTCTATGACCCTTTTATTTTCAATAGTTCTTGATCTTGTAGGTTTTTTCTTTGTCTTTACATCTTAATACATCTTTATCAACCATGTGTTAAAATAAAACACGCATTTCTTCATTTTTTCTATGACCCTTTTGAAGAAAAAATGAAAGGCGAACTGTAGATGTTTCATCAAGGTAATAAAATAAGACCCATGTCATGATTGTTTTTTTCATCATTCTTTTATATTTAAACAAATTATCAAGATTTAATATGATCCATAATCCTTTTTTTTTTTGTCATTTTTTATGCTTCTCTTGTCTTTATTGTATTTAGGTTAAAACTAAATCTGTCACCAACAAGATTCAAATAATTTTTATGATATTTCTTGATAATTTGATGTAGTGTGTTTTATTGATTCATCATTTGCAAAATATTAACTGGGGAATTCTACGTATTAGCCAATGCAATAAAATGACACTCTTATTTCTTGGCGTGTGTTGTTTTGTGTGAATAATTCTTTTGTTTTTTAAAATCTAAGGAACAAATTGCTTTTCACCACTTTGCATTGTTACATTCTGCAAATAATTAACTTTATAGAACTGTCCATACTGCATTCCTACATTACATCTATACAGTTGCAAAATGAATAAATAAATAAATAACTATTGAGAATTTATATTGCAACATAATAGCAAAATTAAAGTGTTGCTTTTATTTAAAAAAAAAACTTAGGTGTAACAAATTATCAAATTTGAAATATATTTATAGAATGAAAAAAAAACTGAAATGAAGAAGAAAATGTGTCCACATAATATTATTTTTATTGATAATTTGAAGAAGCTTTATATTTATTAGTTTTCAATCTGTTTATATGGAAAAAACGCACAATCATTACTTTTAAAGAAATATGAACAACATTTTCTTTTCTTAACTTTACAGTAAACTTCAGTAAAATCATCACTTCTTTTACTTTATATAAATTATATATAGATCTAATGCCAAAAAAGTAAACAACAATGTTACGTGTTGATAGAAATGATACTTTTTTATTTAATTTATTTTTTCTTTATAGCAACCAAAAGCAACTTTCTTAAAAATAATATTAATTTATTTCAACCAACAGCAATTATTTTGTTTTATTTTTTCCAAATGTCCCCTCACAATCCTTATTTAGCAGTTTTATTTAAATGTTACTTATTTCATACTACAGCCTATCATTAACATTGTTTTGTTTCTTTAGCAATTTTATTTTGTTTATTTATTTCTAAATATGGACCATGAAAAACTTTCTCAGCATTTTCCCACCAAAACCAGATTCCCTTGCAGATGGCCAAAAGGAAACATGTGTACAGAGAATTTCCTGTATACTTGCTCCCCACAGTGTCAAATCCTTTACCAGATTACCAGAACATAGTACACAAGTAGGGGCCAGCCCCTTCATCTTTCCTGTAGCCATAGGGATTATCTCTTGGTCCCCTAATTAACAAAGTGTCATCTAAATAAACATCCTGCAGAGAGGAAATTCCAACAGCTGCAGACAAGAATTCAATACCCTGGGTGTCTAATTCACAAGTGGATTGTAAGAGCTAATCTGATTGGTTATGCAAATGAGATGCCTGGGAAACTCTGGGAGTTCCCAATCTGATTGGCTGATGAAACTGAGGCTACAACATTTGGATTGATTTTGACAATTTTTATTTGTTTTGATTGGTTAGATCATTTCCCCTGATTCCCCATCTTTTAGGAACTTCATGTATATAAGATGCTGCTGCAGCATTTGATGCAACAAACCAAAAAAGGATCTTGGATTACAAAGATACTTAGAAACAAACTTTGGAAGGAAAATTGTCTCAAACTTTGTGACCACACTTGCATGCTTTCCATCTGTAATCTAGAATGGAATGTCTGCATGTGTGCTCCTGAGGCTTGAACTTGCTTCATGGACAGGAAGGCTAAAGTCTTACTGCAAATACAGTCCACACTTCTACATTTTTCCATGCTGAACTTATCATGGAATGTGTGGAAGTATGCTCTGTATTTTGTAGACAACAACTTTTAATGAGAAAAATAAAGAACAAGAAATATTCTGTTAGCTCTAAGACAAAAGATTGAAAGTCTACTCAAATCTATTAATATTAAATATTATTTTACTTATTTGTGAAAGAAAGAAACCCACTTTATTAAATGGTTTTTGGTTGGCTGCTTTAGTTTGTGTTTGATTTAGTTATAATTCATGACACATTTTTATACAGTACCCAATCCAAATTACATATAATTATATTTTAGATAACTTAAAAGTGGCATAATTTTCACAGCCAACCAAGCACCAGCAAATCATCAGCAATTCGATAACTGCTTTTGTGATGTAGGAAAACTATAACATTAGCCTAGTTCCCCTAGTGGCACCTACTTTTCATACAACCTGGTGATCAATTTTTAATTTTATGTAAGAGAAATAAACAAAAATCTTACATTTTCTGTGAGAGAGTCGATCTTGTTTTTGAGTGATGGCAATTTCCCTCTCAGCCAATCCAGCACCCCCAGTATAACCTCATCATTGCTCGCAGAGTTGATCCGGTGTTCGTCTGGCACTAAAATAAAACCAGACAAAAAATTCTGACCCAAGTTTATATCAGCTTTTACAGTGCACAGCTAACTTACCCTGCTCCCCACCAAAAACGATACGTCAATCACATCACAAAATTAAAAAATCTGAGTCTGTTATAAACTTTTTTGTATGGTGATGGTCTTACCCACAATCTCCAAGGAGACGCGCTTGAGCCCATAGAACTTCTTACTGCTCGCAACAGCTCGTATATTTCCCCGAATAAACGCATTCACCTTCTCTCGGAAGTCTGTGTCTGCGGCAAACGACCGAATCCCTGAAACAGGAAGTGAGGTGTGTTCTAATTTCTGCCATCAAAACTTTACACTACATTAATATGCATTTAATTATATATATAAATCAAATCATTGTAAACGTTTATGACTGAGTATACCTTGCACAGAAGCAGGTTTTATGTTGTTGAGGTTTATCATAAAAATATTATGAGATGTTTTGGCATATAAATTACATCAAAATTGTCTAGTTGTTAATTTTTAGTAAGGATTTGAACAATATTATATGTAGAATTTTGTTAAAGGATGTTATTCAGAATGCACCTAAAATCCTCCATGTATTTTCATTTAACAAGTATTATGCTAATTCTTTGATAGAATTCATTTAAATTTAGTGTTCATGAAATTGACTGTTTTGGATCATTCATATTTTTTTAAATAAAAATATTAACTAAAATCACAATATTTTTTTGTATCCAGATAAAAAAAATTTCCATGAAAAGGCATGACGCTGAACTATTGTTGTTGTTTTTTTTTTATAAACTCACAAGAAGTTTTAAAAGCAGATGAATATTAAAAAGCAGAGTGCCTTTATTCTGCATTTGTTTTTTTCTTGATGTATAAAATTAGCCTGACTATTGACTAGGTCTATACCCTATTAATTTTATTATTTACCATGATATTGAACAATATTTAATTTTATTACAATAATTATTCATAGTAATTTAGACATATTTTGAAAATGAAAATCATACTGAACACTATTTGGTACTTGTATCAGTGTAGTCATGAATAAAAATTAAACTTCAACTTTGTAAATATATATATTTTTTTAAATGTTAAGCAAAAGCAAGTCCCCAGACACATGAAGTTTTAATTAGGGATTAATAAAATAAAATCATAGTATTAAATAAAACCATAAAATACACATTTTTCTTCAGTAATAGATGTAAATTATCTTTTATTAAATGAATTAAAATTTATATATAAAAATTATCTTTTCTATGTATTTAAATAACCAATATAATCATGTGACTGTTAACAAATTGGTAAATTGTAAAACTGTTAAGTAACGAGAACCATTGTATGTTTATGTTACTTTAATTAATTACTTGTTCTGTTCTTTAGAAAGAGGTGTTAATTATATTTTATTAAATGAATTAAAATATATACAAAAAATTATCTTTTATTAAATGAATTAAAATGTACAAAAAATGGTCCACTTGTGCACTTGTGAAAGTTGCTACAGTTGGAGCATCCTTAATCTCTATCACCAACACAGTTAGGTGTCAGAAATGACAGCCTAAGTGCAAATGTAACACTAAGTGTTTGCTCTGTAATGTCTTATGTACACACTTGACACTAATTCTGTCACTGTTCAGAGCCTGTACTCTATGTCTGACAAGTATGGTAAGTAGATATGTAAGTATACAGAAGGTATTCAAAATTCTGATGACCATTTATGTACTTAAGGGTGTACTTATATAGTTTATTCAGAATAAAAGAGCCTTGCACATGGAATACAACAAAGCAAAGATGAATAGCACTTTAATAATTTACATTTGATAGGTAAAAATGTGTTATTAAAAATAGTAAAAATATATCAATAAAAATGTTTATCAAAATATGTGTATTTAATTATATATAATACATGTCAAGCCACAATTATTCAAGGATAGCACAAAAAAGAGCAAACTCTTATTTCCATTGTGGTCCCAATTTTCATTGTGGTCCCATTGTACTTAAGAGTAAAATACTTAAAAGGCATATGGCTTTTATTTCCTCAATGTAAACAATGTAAAAAAAAATCAAGGCTGAAAACACCAGAAAACCCATAAAATTTCACGTAAAGTATAGATATGGCAGCATAGTCAAGGTTATAGACAGAAATATCTTATTTTAATGCTATTTTTGACAGCTTGTCTAAGTTTGGCTAGTCTGTTTACGAGATTTATCGGTTTGAGTATTTATGCCAGACCAGCTTTATTCGTTTAATGGTGAAATAAAAATATAAATCATGTTTAAGTTAGGTTTCAGTAGCCAGTACAATATTAAAGAAAAATATTTTATAATATAACATTTTGTCTTAACACGCCATGAAACATCCTAAGTTGAAGCTTATAAATAATTATGTTGCATTTATACCCCATACTCAGTTTAAATCCAAAATGCCGCACTCATCGTTATTTTGACAGGGTAGTTACATAATTGTAGTAGAAATAAGAATCCTGTGGTCATTTATTTAATATCCTGAATGTTATAATTATGTTTTTCTTAATTTTATTATAATTTTAATGAATTTTTAATTGCATTTTTTCATGTAAAATGTTATTTAAAAATGGTTGTATGCTTACTGCAATAAATGTTTTCCTCCTTTTCTAATATTATATAAATGAAATAATATTACATATTTCACCAAACAACATTCTGATCAATTTCATGCCACTATACATGATGATACATTATTCACAATGGTTTATGTTTTCTATGAATTTATGCACGCTTCAAGAGAGATTCTCCAATTTTTAAGGAGTAACAAATGTAAAATTGTGTATATTATTATAATAAAAATATGTTAAATCATGATATTTAATTAAAATAATCCTAACAAAGCAAGTAGGAAAAACTTTCCAATTGTTACAAGGCAAAATCATGGAACTTCCGGATTTCGGATTTCAGCTCTAGAAGTTTCCACAACAAAAGTGATTTTTAATTTCAATTTATTATTTTTCTTATAAGCAAAAAAAAGTTTTTTATATAAATATCTACTCACTCTTTTATTCCTTATTTGTAATAAAAGCTTTTTAAATGAGCAATTGGAGAATCCCTCTATTACAATAAAACATTGTAAGAAAATAAAAACATTAAAAGGGAGTTTTGAATTTGATGGTAAAACCTTTCTGGATTGAAACAGGCCCATGAGAGAGCACCTGTAAAAAAACAAATCATCGCATAGCAACTGTTGCCGTGGTAACAACAGCAACAACATGTAGGGAAGCCAACCAATACAGTGTAGACAAAAAGAGTATTTGGTTTCATTTGTCAGTAAGACATCAAAATAAAGCAGCTTATTTTGGAACTGACCAATGACAAAACATATTTATTTGTTGTGTTTTCTTCTTTGTTTTTTATTTTTTCTTTATTATTGTTTTTTGAAAATGGTGTATGGATGCAGTACATATCTAAAATCAGCTAAATAAATAAATAAATAAATGAAAAACTTTGTGAGAACCTAATTAAGCGCCAAAAGTAAGAAATAATATGGTTTTGTCTAAATTGGTCAGTTTGAAACGGGTCACCTACCTTTTCTACTAGCGACTATTTGACACAAGGAGATGCAATTACTTTGTTATTTTACACGCACATGTACAATGTACCCTATGCTCAAGAAATAAAACCAATTACATTTTTAAAAGGCAGCCATATAAAGTATATTAAAGCACCTACCTTACACTGAGCGATAATTTTATGAAAAATTTGAACGGAACGTCAACATGCTGTTCTAAAATGCATTTTAATAAATATAATGGTGCAAAAAAACTGTAACATAAATTGCACATGGATAGAACATGGCACATAGCTTTTTATTTTTAAAATTTTTATTTAGGCTATTTGTATTGCTGTCATAACTCGTCATATTTAAAATAAATTTCATTTAATGCATTAGCAGCAAGTGCATTCTCTTACCATTTGATAAACTGTTGCAGCAGGGGCTTGTCACATGACGGGATCGACCAATCAGCTTCCACTACTTCTGTCTCAGTCTCTCTCCTCATCCAATGGGAAAAGGGGGCACCTGCTAATCTGCCTGAGCCTTTGCCTGTAAACCCTGTTAGTTGACTCCCTCAAATTGTGCCTGAGAACCCCGCTACAGACACACTAACTCCCTGATTTCCTGTCTGTAAACCCCATCAGCCAAGCTGCAATGACCTGTAAAACCCTTAAGCTGCATTGCACAAGGGCTCCAAATGAGCGCATTTTGCTTGACTTTCCAGAATTTTTGAGGGCCACAAAACAGACAAATACCACAACAGGGGAGAAAGGAGGGTAGTCAAGCAAACACAGTAACTCACTACTGCAGTTACTCAGTACTCAGTATCACTAGACGTGATACCGAGCTGGCATGGAACCGGGCGTGATACCTAGGCAATTGTCAGGCGTGAGGAAGGAGATGAGGTGGGTGGCGCAGGCGCGGGTTGCCGTGGTGATGCGCAGGTCCTGAGCCAGGTTGTACACGGCCTTCACTTGATCCTCCACCACAACCAACCTGGAAAACATGCATCCCATTTAAAGGGATTACTCATGGGGGTTCTCTATCTATATTCATTTTGGAATTCTACCATTATGCACTGAGCACTGTCTAACCTCCTAGAGCGGCAGCTCTAACGAGCAGCTACCTCTCTCAACCGGCATAAAATATTTCCCCCGCACAGTGACATTGACCATTGAAAATAAACCTCTGAGGAACAACCCCTCTCTAAAGCAACCAACATTTTTTAAGCCGCCTGATGTTGCTCTACAGAGGTTGGACAGTACTCATTGGGGTTCTATATCTATATTAAATTAGGAATCCCACATTACGCACTAAGCCGTAAATTGGCACAAGTTGCATGAGCATTTCATGGTACATGTGTCTGCACTTTTAGGCCTTTTGATGGATACATGATGCAAACAGATATTGATTTGGAATACCACTTACACCTTTCAATTACTTACATCTTTGATTAAATTAACTAATAATTTTTACAACTGCTATGAGAAGAGGTCAGTACTGGCCTATCCCCATATACTACAGTTTACAGTTGAGTTGAATGGCTATGATCAACTAGAGTTCACCATTGAGTAATCCCTTTAATAATTGTTTGCCTTCTCTCCCCCCATGGGTCCAACCAGTGTTCCTAGGTTTACATAATAAAAGACCCTTTACTCTTCAAGTGACTGACTGCTTCCTCACATGGGCTAGATGCAAAATCCTCTGATTTCTATGCCTCTTTAAATTCTCAATCAATATCTGCTTGATCAGGGTAAAATTGATTATAATCATATGCAATGTCGTAAACTAGAACAGTAACCTACTTTCAAGGAATTAATGACTTTGACGTAAGCACAGAATAAGCTTTAAAACCCTTAAACTTATTTGAAAATGAAATAATCAAATACAATTTTACACTGCAGTAAGGTTAAAGCTTATAACTAAGAAGTCACTGTGACAGTTAACTAACACTAATCTCCACCTAATAGCCTTAGTGAAGTTGTTTTTTATTATAAATTGTGTAAACTTACACACCTTATGTTGTATCTAATGCAATCACAAATAGAGTGAAGAACTTTTTTAGATACAATCAATCTACCTCGTGCCGGCAAATTTCTTTTAAGATATCTTTAAAGTTATTTCAAATCTAAAATCGAAACGGTTCTTTTATGCTTTTGAATAGAAATGTTATTATTTCCAAAGAAAGTAAATGTGTCAATAGGACACGTATGACCCTACTGCCATTTTAAGCTGGACACAGAATTGACCTTTACCTTATATGAAATGCATCCAAATTCCCAGGTGCCTAAGTTCATGTGCTGACATGTGTTAACAGAAAATTCCATGGCCCTAGCGGTCATAGATTAAAAATTCATGATTGTCACAGAATGTGAGGCTTGACACAAGCCACAAGGGCCATAAGTCTTCAAAGGAACACGTAACAGCGAATTCCCGCTTTCAGGCACAACTAGGCATAAGGTTTAGCATTGTGGTAAAGTTTCATCAAATTCCCACTAGTGGTGTAGGAGAAGTTGCATTCACAAGAAGTTTGGACAGACAGATGCAAGGAAAGACGGACAGAAGTACACTAAATGCCTGTCACCATTTTATGGCGGGGGCATAATTAGGCGCAACATAAACTTTGGGCTACGAAATGACAAAAATCCTGATAAACAACAGCAAATCTATATATGAGAGTAGTGGGGCATAAAAACAGCAACACTAAATGTTACAGAAATATGCCTCACGTCTACAAAGGCAGGCAGAAAAATGAAAGTAATCATGTAATTGTATGAGATAAGATGTCTCAAAATGTCTTTGGGCTTTCTCTTCCATTTCCGGGAACAATTTTCTCTCCTACTGCTGCGTTTCTTAAAAACGATGTCTGAGGCAAAAGCAATCTCAATATTACACTAGCAATACAAGCAGGATGTCCATCCAAACTGACAACATAATGAGATTTCCAGCTATTTTGCTGTCACAGGGATGCATATTCAAGCAATCAAATAATTCACTAAGTGTACTTTGGCAAATACATGCCATTCAAGTGCTGGCAGCATGACTGTACTTTGGCAAATAATTTACAAAAAGCTGACAACCTGAATGTACTTTGGCAAATAATCCACAAAAAGCTGACAGCCTAAATGAACTTTGGCAAATAATTTACAAATATACTGGCAACCTAAATGTACTTTGGCAAATAATTCAAATATGCTGGCAACCTAAATGAACTTTGGCAAATAATTCACAAATACGCTGGCAACCTAAATGTACTTTGGCAAATAATTCACAAATATGCTGGCAACCTAGATGTACTTGGGCAAATAATTTACAAAAAGCTGACAACCTGAATGTAGTTTGGCAAATAATTCACAAATATGCTGGCAACCTAGATGTACTTGGGCAAATAATTTACAAAAAGCTGACAACCTGAATGTAGTTTGGCTAATACATGTAATCCACAAAGTACTGACAACCTAAATGTACTTTGGCAAATAATTCAAGTATGCCGGCAACCTAAATGTACCTTGGCAAATAATTCACAAAATATTAATATGCTGGCAACCTAAGAGTACTTTGGCAAATAATTCACAAATATGCTGGCAACCTAAATGTACTTGGGCATATGATTCACAAAGCATTGCAATCTGGATATACTTAGCAAATAATTCACAAAGTGATGGACTGTCTGTTTTGATCTTCAGTAAAATATCAGTAATGGTGGTGGTGTTTGTTTGTTTGCTTTGTTTTCTTTGATTGTGATGATTACTACATTCAAAATCAAAAGTGTTAATTTTTCCTTACAGATAGGCACCGTCACACTGACTAAAAACATTTTACTGACAAGAAGCGCTGCAATGCGACGAAACCAGGTTTTCAACGATTCAATGAAGTATTGATGTGACAGGAATAAGAAATGAAAGATGGCAGTGAAGAAAAAATGATGCCGTTATTATGGTTGCATTAGTTAATTTCTATTTTTAGTAACAGTGACCTTGACCTTGATCACATACACCTGGGTAGCAATCCCAAGCTGTGTCTTAATGTAAGCTACCCATACACGAAGTTTGGTTTCAATAGGCCAAAGCAAACTAAAGTTATTGAGCGGAAACTGATTTTCTATTTTTAGTAACAATGACCTTGACTTTAATTACAGACACCTGGGTAGCAATACAAAGCTGCACCTTGATGTAAGCTACCCATACACAAAGTTTGGTTTCAATAGGCCAAAGCAAACTAAAGTTATTGAGCGGAAACTGAATTTCTATTTTTGGTAACAGTGACCTTGACCGTGATCACATATACCTGGGTAGCAATCCCAAGCTGCGTCTTGATGTAAGCTACCCATACAACAAGTTTGGTGTCAATAGGCCAAAGCAAACTAAAGTTATTGAGCGGAAACTGAATTTCTATTTTTAGTAACAGTGACCTTGACCTTGATCACAGACACCTGGGTAGCAACCCCAAGCTGCCTCTTGGTATAAGCTACCCATACAGCAAGTTTGGTGTCAATAGGCCAAAGCAAATTAAAGTTATGTAGAGGAAACCAAAAGTTGACGCCAGCCCGCCTGTCCGCCGCTGATTTCAGTATTACAATAACCCCATTTTCGTTAAAAACCTGGTTAAAAACTGGAAACAATTTTGATTTCTAAAATAGAATGTTCCTTATTTACAAATCAATTTTTTTTTAAATTAAATTATCCAGCCTATCAATTCCTTTGTCTGGTACTAGGGGAAACAATAAATTATTCATGTATGGCCTTAACCAGTATGTATTTTGTAAGTGGATCATATTAATGTCCAACTGTCAGTTTCCGAATTGCAAGAATTTCCATAAAAGGTGAATGCAACACAAACTGACAGGCATAACGTGCAAATTTGCCACTAACAAAGGGTAATGACTGGTAAAGTCTTATTATGAATTTTTTTTTATTTTGCATGTCTGGACTTTTTAGTTATCCTTAATATATCAACTCTTAATGAAATCCCTGAGAAATCCCAAGAAATTAATGTCATTGTCAATATGTTTCCTTACATGTGTGTGTGTCCATTTTTGTGTTTTCTTTGTGTATTTTTTTGTGTTTTAACAGTATTTCAATATTAAAAACATGTTTTTGGCTCATGGTCCATGGGCAAACATTTAAGATGACCTCATTGACCATGCCAGAAAGTTACTGACAACTGCACTTCTCAATTCAGGTGGTAATTAATAACACCATAATACAGTTACATTATTGTTTGACACACTGACTCTGTTCTGTTCTAGTCAGTAATGTAGACAGCATATTGGTTTCATCAGTGCACATTGGGGAATACCAGTACCACCACCGTCAATAAGTCATTGTCATCCAGTCTGGCTAGAACCTGTTCTTCAGATTTTTATTTCTAGCTTCAGAATCTGTATCACACCCACCTATCTTGTATTTTGAGGGCTTGGTGCCATTGTTGTATTGATTCACTCCTTTGTTAAAGATATAGCATAATAGCACATAGATACATTTATATTAATAAGAAGAGATTAAATTAATTGATATTTAATTTTCCTTGAGATATTTAATTCTGGTTTCTGTATTACCCACCTATCTTGTATTTGTGCCATTGTTGTATTGACTCTCTTCTTTGTTAAAGATATAGGACGTAGATACATTAATAATAAGAAGAGATTGAATTAATTGCTATTTAATTTTTCATACAATAAGCAAATAATTTTTATCTTTTGTTTTGCTTAGACATAACTTAAAAATAAATGTGTTTCTGTTATCAACTTCAAATAAATAAGGTAGGTAAATAGTGGTCAGGAATTGTTTTTATGTTCATAATTCTTTTTACCATGAAAAATGCCTTTCGCCGGCTTTCGGTCTGAATCTAGAAAAAAAATTTGGAAATCCATAAAAAACATAATATAAGGTTGCTATCATTTTCTAGGTAGTTTTTGGTTACCCAAAACGCACTCACTATTTTAGGCCTGAATGTTCCATGTGAAAAATAAAATGCAAACCAGCCAAATTTTGTTTAAAATATTGCTTTATAATACAATCTACAAATATGTCATGTTTATCATTTTAAACATGGCCAACTTTTTTGTTGTTCTGCAAACATGCAAATAAAAGGTCCCTTAGAAATCGGGCAAGATCATATTATATTCACCATGCTTAGTGAATGCAACCACCTGAATAGACTAAGGCTTACACTAAAGTTATGTTTGGTTCATATGTATCTACATCTCGATCAAAATCACACTGACCCAGATAAAATATTGGAAAATTCATAATATAAAATTTATTAATATTTTCATTTACATATGACTTCCAGTATTTACTTTTTTGGTGTATAAATCAATAAATGTTCCATAAAATAACATATTTTCTACATCAGTCAAAGATTTTGGTCAGTAAAAAGAAAACAAATAATTATTTATCTGTGGCCTAATTGCTATCAGGAAGCGATACCAATACAATATTGATAACATGAAAAGAAATGCTGGCATAAGGCCTAGATTCTACTATCAGCATAATTCTAAAAGAAGAAATTAGTTCAAAAAGATCAATCCTTATGAGATAACCAACCTGGCCAGAATAAAAACACACATGATGTATCAGCAAACGCCAGCCAAATGTTTATGGTGGACAGAACAGAACGGTTCTGTTTTTGTCAAGTACAATCTTTGATACAAAAATATCAATTCAAACATTTATCTGAGCATTTTGGACTTGCACTTCAATTAAAATTGAAGTAGATCTTGATTTGGCCTAAAGTTTTAACATAAAACTAATATCAAAACCCATAGGCCCATTTCTTGTCATTCGATTGTCAAGTTATAAGAATGTTGTGAAGAATTACTTGCCTTTGTTGTGTTAAGAAATATCAAATATTTCTACCATGGTCTATAAATGATCTTTCTGTTGACTTCATAAAACAAAAGTTATTTTCCGCACAATGGTAATATCATGTGATTACGAAAATGTATGCACATTAAACATTTAACTTTGTCATCTCGAGCGATAAATGAAATTTAAGATGAATTTAACATGAGGAACATAAATATAGAAGCCAAGGTAAAACGGTGACTTTCCCCAAAAAACATTTGTTATTGCCTTCAAAATCATTTGTCTTAGGAGAATGTTAACAATATTCCGTCTTAATTAATTCTTTATTTTTCACAATAAGTAAAGTATCAACAAATGTTGTTTTTTATACTTAAAGGGATCATTCAAGGGTCCTTCTATCTCTATATTCACATATTAGAAATCCCTATTATGGAGTGAGCTGTGCAACGACACAAGCTATGTGAGTAAAGCATGGTACAGGTGTCAGGTCTCTTAAACCAACTGAAGGATCACCCACACCTTTCAACTACTTTAATCATACATTAAATTAACAAATTATCCTAATAGGCTGTTCCCCAACTGTCAATCATGATCATTTATAAAATTAAATGGTCAATTTTAATCCAATGTATTTGGGTTATTTTTGTCAGGTGATAATCTGACCTACTAAATACAAATCTTTGTGAAAAACCTGATCACATAAACAAAGGAAAAGTGCAAAAAGGGGACATGATTAAAATTTAGCGGAACTGTGCATTGTTCACACCCTCAAAAGTCGGGACCTCCTTGTGGCATTAACCGAAAATAGTAATTAAACCCACCAGTCTGCAAATAAGTCTATAAGCCCGAAGCCCGAGTCGAATAAACGACTGGTCAGTCGATTAGAATTGTATACAAAATAGCCCGACCGGTCGATTAAAATTTTGGAGTAAAATTCTTAACAAAGGAAAAAAATAACAAAATACTCATTGTGAAGGTATTTGTTCGTAAAAAACACGACCAAAATTTAAATTAGTGCAAGTCAACGCATTTCTATTAAGAATTGAATTATGACCACAACAAAATTTTTGGGCTATCTAAATTTCAGTCGGGATATAGAAAATTATATTTGAATAGCCCAAAGGTCTATAGTCGAAAAATAATTATTGCGCTGACTGAAACCAACCTTCCAGTGTACATGAAATCCAGCAGAGGTTTGAATCTCTCCCACGAGACGTCCTTCAGCTTATACGTCGTCATTTCCTGCCGCTCTTCAGTGTCGTTCTTTGCAAACATCTTGAAGAAGTAGGTGCTCGCAGACGCAAGCACAGCTCGGTGTATACTGATCTCGTGGTCGCCCACGATGAGTTTGGCATCGCAGAACTGCCCGCGCTTGTGCATCTGTCGTAGCTGATTCATGACATTGGTCGTGTGCGAGTTTTCCTCGAACACTAGCGGCTCCTTCTCCTCCTCGAGACTCGCTGAAGAGTCTGTCTTCTCAAGCCGTGAAGTCGTCATCTTGTGCGTTGAAATGTTGAAACGTGGACTCAAATGCGACTCTCAAAACTGTCTCCAAACCAGTAAAGAGTTAGGTTTGTAGTTTGTTTAGTACTCCAGAGGTACTAAATAGCACTATCGCTATAGACGTACGTCCTTGCTTGGTCTGTTGTCCATCTGTACAGCACAACTGAAAAACACAAACGAATACACTCTGTTACTGGTAATAATTTATAACATATGTCGTAAGTAACAATTCAGACTATTCCAGCACAAACACATCCTAACAGGAATACCATAGGATTCTTCTATTGCCACTAGCCAAAACATATATATGACAAACATTCAAACCAATGCGATACTTGCACGCTGGTGACATTTAAACACTATCACTGCACACCGATCAAAGCAAGAATGCATTAACTCGTGTAAAGAATGTTTGTCATTTAGTTCAGTGTTGCATATAACCCTTGAAATGCAAGAATGATTTTTATTGCAATCAATATCAGAAAATTGCTAATTAAACAAAGTCTACTAGATACGTTCAAACTTTAATTTCCCTATTGAAACGGCCTGTGAGCTCTAATGACAATATGAATACAAAAACAAACAATAAATTGAATAGCATAAAACACAATGACTTATCACTATTAATGATGTATCACAGAAGTTGTTTATTCCTTTAAACTTTTGCACCCTCCTGTATGTGGTTGAAATACGAATCCTGACATTTCACACACACCAATTGGTAACATAGCCTATTAATTATGCATGATATGAGAACAAAACATCAGCGATCATAACACTAGGAATACCGAACTCTGTCTCCTGACATTAGAATAGATAGAGTATCAGTTGTGAGAATGTAAACACACAAACACAACAGCGTAGAAGTAAAATGAAAACAATAACAACTCATAAAAATGAAAACACTAACAACTCATAAAAATGCAAACAATAACAACTCATATCGTACCAAGGTGACACTATCCTTGCACAAGAAACTGTGTGAAGAGAAATTGTATCCAAACTCAGTGCTTATAAACTACACACATTTGCGGGACACAAAATCTAGTTCTTCACCTAATAACCAATGAAATGAGAACAGTTTGTGATTCTGTTCACCCAATCAATACCACTATCATATGCTTTAGCAGTATTGAGAAAATCAGTAGCATGTAAATGTACATAATACAATCAGATCTTTCAATGGCCATAACCAGACCTTTTACAGTAAAGCCATGGCAGATTATAAATCCTGATTGAAACGCTTAAGATAAAATAATTTAATTCAGTAACTGAATGAATTAAGGGGTAATTAGATCAAATCACTGATAATATCTTACTCTGAATGCCAACAAATAGGTTCTGCCCATTTACATTGGCAAGAAACTAGGGCATGTCGTTGAAAATGATCTTGTTGTAATGTAAAGGTACTGTGCAGTAAGATATTTGGGCTTTGGTTTAAATGTTGCACATATTTTAGGGCAATGGCTATTGCCCACACAAAAAACAGTGTAATTGTGTAATATACATTTTAATCCAAACAAGAGGGCCCAGAGGGCTCTGGAATGCTCACCTGAGACAGAAGGTTTTTAAGATTTCCCTTTTTCATCGCTTTATGTACAACAGGCTACACCTGGGAGGTCTAAATCTGAAGGCTAAAGCTTTAAAATGTAAAAGTAGGTCAAAGGGTCAAGTTTAATTACTAGCTTTAGTAGTATACACAATAATTGTCTAAGATTTGACCTAGTTTGTTTACCCTTCATGACTCATATTTGAACTTGGCCTAGACTCTGTCAAAACAAACATTCTGACCAAGTTTCATCAAAACGGGGTTGCAAATCTGGCCTTAAGAGTGTAAACAAGAATTTCCTAAGATTTGACCTGGTGACCTATTTTTTGACCAGACATGACCCATATTCAAATTTGGCCCAGATATTGTCAAAACAAACATTCTGACCAAGTTTCATCAAAATCGGGTCGCAAGTGTAGCCCCTAGAGTGTAAACAAGAATTTCCTAAGATTTGACTTGGTGACCTAGTTTTGGACACGAAATGACCCATATTCGGACTTTGCCTAGATATTGTCAAAACAAACATTCTGACCATGTTTCATCAAAATCGGGTCACAAATGTGGCCTCTAAAGTGTAAACAAGAATTTCCTAAGATTTGACCTGGTGACCTAGTCTAGAAAATTGCTCAGACAAACATTCTGATTAAGTTTCATCAAAATGGGGTCGCAAATCTGGCCTCTAGAGTGTAAACAAGAATTTTCTAAGAATTGACCTGGTGACCTAGTTTTTGACCCGACATGACCAATATTCAAACTTGGCCTAGATATTGTCAAAACAAACATTCTGACTAAGTTTTATAAAAATCGTATCACAAATGTGGTCTCTAGGGTGTAAACTACAAATGTTGACGGACGACACACGACGGACGACGACGGACGACGGACAACCACTGACCACAATAGCTCACCATGAGCACTTAGTGCTCAGGTGAGCTAAAAAAGACATTTATCCATACAACAAATATACACCACACAGCAGACATTGACTCACTTGTGCAAAATAAGAAGTGTCATAAAATTATAAAGACTGGTTTCTTGGAAAACAGATTTTATTTTTGTTAAATAGAAATTGTAAAGGAAATAAAGTGAGCATCACAGGCTTTATATTCTGAAAGGCAAGGTATGACAATTGACATGAAATATCCTGTGGTTTCATTGCTGAGACATCAGCAGGTTTAATCAGTCAGATACACTACTGTAGTACTGCACAGCCTCTTGCACACATTAATTTTATAACTGGCATATTAAAACAATCAAATATATATATTTAAAATCCTTTACAACTTTGTTGTTTACAACAACAAGTACCACCCAGATAACCTCACACAACATTCTAAAACACTCTCTGGGTTACTGGCCTAACAAAAAATAAGTGTTTTGGGGTAACCACCTGAAAAAATTTGGTAGGTAGAATTACCTTCATTATTTATGATTTTTTTAATATAAGTATTTGGACATAATGTCATTTATACAATTGTTCATACAAATAACGTCTTTTCAGCTTGAAATTAGAGAAAAAAATCTGAAGGCACCAAAACAACTAGGATTGCTGTCATGTGTTAAGTAGGGTTAGCCTTGATAAAGAGGAAACACAATTATGTTTCCGGCCTTACAGCTAATATTCATCAATTATAAGTACTCAAACTCTTCAAGTTGCTGTTACGGTTATAGACAGGGTTTAATAAAGGCTTTAGGGGCTTTCCCTGTATTTGTTATTATTAATTATCTTTTGATCTAGCTTCTTGCATATTTATAAGTGAAGATGTGTTGTCAATATTATCTATGTAAGCCTCATTAATTGCGCAACTAACACCGATACCTATTTAACCTTGTTGGCATATTGTTTCTTCTCACAATAAAACACTGCTCACCTTTTCCCCCAAATCCTGTTAATCCATTCAAGATAACAATCACTGAAAACAATACTACAACAATATTGGCAGTCAAATTACGAACTGTGATGATTTTTTCTGAATTTCTCTGGAAAAAAACTCATACACTACTGAAAAATGTTATGAATACAGTTCAACTTAAAAACGTTGCAAACTTCCGCAATATTTGTGTGAGATGGCTGTGTTATACACCAAACTGTTAACACATTATAACACAGTGGATGGTTCCAACATAATTACAAACATCATGTACAAGAAACCATGAGAAGCTTTATTGCCTAGGCCAAAACATTTCATTGTGTTTCCGGTTACTCGTTTTAAAATTGAAAAGGTCAGTTTTAACACTTGTGGAAAATAAGTAGGCCTAAAAAATGTTTGTTTAGGGTAACCCAATCCTACATAAAAAGTGACCATGACCCTATTGTTTTGATTGTCCTTTCAGATTACAGGTTATTCAGGGCAAAAGACACATTTTCACAGAAAAAAGAAAAAAAATGGTTTGACTGCAAACAAAAAAGGCAAATTAATAACATACTGTATTAGTTTTATGTCCAATGTGGTCTGTTTTTATATGTTAGGCTTGTTAAAAAACATTAAAACAAAAAGATGTATTTCCAATTTTCCATAGTAATAAAGATAAGGATAAATAAATATTGGTTCCTAATGTTTAAAAGTGGTTACCAAAAACACACTTTTTTATGTTAGGCCTTACTCTACTTATATTTTGCTTAGATATATATATTTACAAGTGCCCAGAAACAGAGATATGTTTACGGCCTATCACAAGTGTTACAACTGTTTCCCCCATTCATAAACTTCTCCGGGCCTCCAGGAATATTATATCATTATCGTCTCAGTCCACAAACCTGTCGAGTAGCATACATCATTCTGACAACAGACAACCAGGGTGACTTGTCTTGAATGCAGGGCATACACTAATATATGGCAAATTGTGTTTGGCCTAAATAATATGTGTGTATTGGGGAAACCACTTGACAAAACTTGAAAGATAGGTAGGAAGGGTCTCGATTTAATGGGGTAGGGGGTCGGGGGGGGGGGAGTGGTGTTACCCTGAAATTAAGTCTTTTCAACTTGAAATAAAAAGAGAAAACTAATAGAAAGAACAAATAAACTGTTGGGTCCTTGTTATTTTCTAGGTAGTTTCGAATTATTGCCAACCTACTTTATGGAACAATTAAGTTAAAAGTCTTGAAATAAACACTACAATCTCTTTGACCTAAACAAGAGTTTTAAGGTTGGGTTAAAGGACCTGCTTAGAAAATGGCAGAAACCCTACAGTCTTTTTCTTTTTTAAATTATGTTTTCTTCAATTTGAGGATGACTCATAATTAAAAATAAAAATTATGCCTTGTACTGTAGAAGCTACCTACTAAGTTTTTTAAAGTGATTTTATAACTGAAACACATCTCTTTTGTAAGGCCTTATTTTAAACCATAAATGAATCCCATTTGTAGTCATTATTGAACCTTATCTTATCTAATGCTAAAGGATCAGCTGAAAAGTCTTTTGAATTGCATCATTTGCGTGAGTAACTCACAAAAGCACCTACTATTTGCTACGACTTTTACACATACACAAGAGTGATGCATGAACTGTAATCCTAATGACCTCAATGATTGAACAACCCACTCAACCCAACCCCACTGCTGTGCAGTTGTGTACTAACTTATTATCATTATATTGCAAGTTAGTACAACATAGCACTTAGCTATTAAACTGAGGTTAAACTCTGGGTCAAACGTGAGTGAACAGCATATGTGTCCTAGTTATAAGACACCCTGCAAAGGGAAGTCAAATGGTTTATTTAACTGTTGTAAAGATTACAAGATATAACACAAGCTTTCATAGTTATATTTCCTCAATTAACTTTGAACAAGGAAACAATTACACTTACTTTAAGACTAAACATGAAAGTAAATTGTCATACAAAATACATTATATGCAGGGACTTTAAGTTCCACATTTTGAAAGTTTGGCTTGGAAATCTGTCACTTGTTTCAATTCCTTTAATAATTTTGAAAATATTTTATTTACATAACAAATGCTTTTTGCAGATAAAGAAAATTGAGTTATCATTCAATATGTATGTAATACTATTAAAGACCACCAAATATTTGCTTTTGATGTTACAATATTTCAATACTTTGTATAAATGATCATTCAACAAGTTAAAAGCTAGTTTTCATTGAAGTCTTCAAGTAAACAAAGGTTCTGTGACTTTAAACTCAATATTTCAGGCAATAAATTATTGAACCTGCATCTGACCTGGCCAGTTATCAAAATGGTTTGTCAGTATGCCAGGTTGTAAATTTGCTCACTACAAGTTTTATAGGAAAACATAAAACTTACTTGTTAAATTACTTTAACTTAGAATTGTGTACGGGTTGCTCTGAATGCGAACTATTAATGCACTTATATGTTTAAACTGCATCTACTGGTCCTTTTTTTCATTTACTACCCACTATAACATCCGAACTGCCCTTGATTAATATGTCTTAATTATTAATACATGTAGCTTTAAAACATTCTAATTTTTGGCGCAACTGTTTACCCATGCCTTTGACCCAGGGGTTAGATAGTGCTTTGACCAATGACAAACTTTGTAAGCAAAACTCAATATTTTACAACAAGTTCTGCAATAATCCAAACCGGCTATGTACATGTACACTAGTCATGATTAGAAATAAGCGTAGTCAAGTGGATAATGATTTTGACTCAAAAGTCTTAGAAACTGCTAAAGGGATTATGTTTTTCAATTTTGTACATTTGGTTTTATTTACTTATTTCACTTACTTAAAGTTAGAGCTATTTTTTTCCCAAAATAGTTCTTGTTAATTATGCTATGCCTGTATCTTTTGACCAAACTTGTTTAAAACTTACTGTTTAACCATACATAAGCAGCGAATCGTATTACCATAAATACAAGAAACTATCAAATATAGTTATCAATGTATACATGTTAATATATTAAAGGGGATATGTCCGATTATTTAATCAGCTATTTATCAGCTATTTGTAAAATCTTTTTATATAAAGTAGTAATTTATCGTCAAAAAGTATAAAATAATAACATAATACAGAAATATATTGCAAAATACGCAAAAAAATGTATTCACGATATGTACCAAATTAATTGTTAATTGCCCATAAATCTCGGTTATTGTTCACCTACAATGATGACTCCATTAGTGATTAAACTAGTCTCGGGTTCTGATTGGTGACGGACTCTAAATTTAAATTGTTGCACTCAACAGGCAAATTACAATTCTGGATTACCTGCCCCTTACTACTATGAAAACGCTAAGAATGATTTCAATATTTCAGTTAGAAATATCTCGCTTAATGTGCATTTGTTGGCATTAGTTTTTTTAATCGATACACTTATTTTTGTGTCTCCTACATACATTTGTAATTGTAATTAGTGACAGAATCGGACATACACTCTTTAAGGAAAAACAACTTTGTTGAAAAAGTGTGACCCGCTAACTTGGATTTATATATTTATGTCAAACACCCAGGATCGAAGATTAAATTTAAATATGGATACTTTAAGGTTGAAGTTGCGTAATGGACTGCAAAGGATTCACATTTGTATTTTTTATCAAAATATAAACAAGAATTTCCCCATTAAAATGCTATATGTATT
>Ga0224511_10000252_pt1 | contig 22645 bp, 12 predicted proteins | sample SF_May12_sed_USG_2_FD_169988 | JGI IMG/M metagenome (GOLD analysis project Ga0224511, IMG submission 169988) | Sediment microbial communities from San Francisco Bay, California, United States - SF_May12_sed_USGS_8_1 | ecosystem: Environmental > Aquatic > Marine > Sediment | place: USA...
ATTACGATTGTCCCCCCGAGTTGTTTTATTTTTAGATTACTACACAGTGCGCACAAAATGATTGGTCGAGTAAGTTAACTATTAAACGGCGCCCTTTGATGCTTTGCATCAATGGTCTTTCTTGTTAGAATCTTGTAATATGAGCCAGTGTCGCGAGCGAAGCGAGCGTCGAAAGAATCAGCAGTTTGGCATCAATGAACATTATTTGTATATATTTAATATATATCTTTATGTCTCAAGCGTAAACGTTCAAACATAATGTCGATACTGCTCGAAAGAATGCATACCCCCTTTCGCTTTCAGATTATATTGCATATTTGAACGTTTTACAGATTTACATTTTCTGAACAAGTATACGCACATGCGTAATTGCGTAAACCTGGATACGCGCCTGATTTTAAGACCCAATTTTATTAGAAATATTGCCGTCTCCGCCCCCCCCCCCCACGGAAAAGTCATTTCGTGGAGCCGTTACTGCTTGGGTTATTAACATTCTGAATAAATGCAGTTTTAAAAGTTCGATTTTCCAGTTGTGCGTAGTAGAAATTTAGAAATATACTTATTATGACAGGATATTTGATTATGCAATTTTTATGTCAATTTAAAATTATTTGTACAAAAAACGTTTCTTTGAATTCCTTTTGATAAATCATATTATTGCTGAATTTCATAATTTTGCTTTTACTATATTTGATTGAAGATAAGTACTTAAATAAATGTTATAAGTTTCCTTTAATGACATTTCCTCTGCATGGATTACTCTTGTTGGGCATAAATCCTTTACTTGGCACCTATCAGTTGGTCTGCCAGCCACATCCCTGTACATTGTACGTATTGTTATGTTGTTTGGTAACAATGTTGCATTGATACGGATGTAGGTGTAAGGATATTAAGTAAAGATTATTCTCTATTGTTGTTTTACACGTTTATGAGAAAATATTCTTTAAACAATAAAATAACACGGAAATCTCTATATAATCTCTCCTTCTATTTTTGTATGCGTCTAAACACGTCTGCCAGTAATTTGGTATTAGGCCAGTCTTATACTGATATATATAATAAAACACCAACTATCTTGGATACTGTGTTTGTGGCTGACTTCTCATACGCTGTTTGTGTTTAATAATCTGAAAACTAAGAACTCGTGTGTTCTGTATATGCTCTGGTACTCATTTGCTGAACGCTGCGATTTACACTACATTTTAAAGATGCTATGCCCGTATTTTTTAGGTCTGAATTGTTTACATCTTACATTTTAACCATATTTAAACAGTGAAACCTACTCCCGTAAATATGAGCAACTGCCAAATAGAGTTGTCCATGCATGCACACTATTACAGAAAAAAAAATGAAATTGTTGAAAATGTGTGCGAATAAAATTGGGCTTTTGCGTCGAAACAGTTAAATAGCTTTGCTACAATCCTTACCCTTAGTAGACTCGGTAGTGCAGAGGTAACGCATCCCCTTTGGGTGCCAGAGGACCCGGGTTCAATTCCCGACTCTTGCAATCTTTTTATGTTAATTTTTTGTTTCGTTGTGTTTTTACTCTTTTTGTCCAAAAACACATTATTTGTCACAAAATTCTCCAATTTCTTTTGCAATATTTATTTATTTAGTATACTTAACATAATGCAAGTTTTGTAAGGGTATAAATATACAGACCAAGCATCTTTAAATAGCTTTGTATGCTAAATAAAGCGGTTGATCTTAGCACAGTCTTCTCACTGCTTCTGCAACTACAACGGCCACGCTGCGACTGTATCGTTTGAGTTATCTAAATTCACCTGGGCAAAGGCTCTCTTGTGTTTCCTTATGAAATATTCACTTGATTACACGCTTGAGAATAATTATATTTCATACATCATCTATCAAAAACAATAAAGCGCAATTTGCAAAGTTGTCAAACAATAGACACCGTTAAAAAGCTGAAATGTTACTTTTAATGAAATTCCATTTTGCAAATTGCAAAACAAGAAAATCAATTGACGATGTGACTATAATATCATGGTCTCGTGGTTGATCTTAGCTGGAATAAAGCAGAGATGGCAGCGTTTCTACCAGCGTACATCGCTGCCTTTAATTGAATTACGCTGTAATTGTGGGATGTCAGCACTCGATGAAGTCAATCAATCAGCTTGAGGCGGGTCGATACTGCATCTGTTTTATGAACAGCTCCTAATAGCCTTCCTAGAGGATGGATATTTATGGAATATGCGTTTTTAACGTTCAATATTCCCCAAAAAGCTCTACATTATATGAAAACAGACCACATTTTTCTAAAAAAGATATGGGGTAAATCGCACAAAATAGATCAGTTCTGAAGTACTCAAAGAGACCTTATAGAAGTGTGTTTTTCATTCAGATGTCAATTTATTTGTATATGTCATCGTTATTCAAATATTAGAAACACAATACGTAAAAAGAAATATTATGTACTTTGCCCTCTAGCGACCCACACCAATAAGGATTGAGTCGGTCAATAGGATGGTAATTATACAGGAATTGCCAAACTCCTGTCCCCAGACTTTTGATGTCTCACTTCGAGTTTCGATTTTGGAATATTTTTAAAAATTCTTTGTGTTTTATGTAGATCAATCTGTATGTGCATATTTACAATTTTAAAAATTGTTGTTTCATTAAAGGCAATGAAGCGATTTTTTTTTCAGACAGTGAGTCTCTTTTTCACGTGTCCCTGGCGCAATTTTGCATTTTTCTCATACACTCTTGTATTGAAGTTACATTGCTATGAACTCGTGTTTGGCATACTATGATGCACCGATGTCCAATACATAAACGTGTCCAATATGATAACTATATTTAGATAGTTTGATAATGTTTTGATTTGTTTAAAAATGTCCCTCGTTTTTTTTTGTCATTACCGCAACGACAACACAAAATGCCAAGTTTTAGAAAAATAAAAAGCGCAGTCTATTGATGCTCATTTTATATAAACCAGCCAGTAAACATCTTTTTTGAATGGTGTTTTATACTATTTACATGCGTTCACATCAAAAAAGCAAAGTTCGAAATTTGTTCGCGTATGATTTTACCCTGTCATTACCGCAACGGTGTCTACCTGGTTTAATTGCGTATTGCGGACAGTTTCAGTATACGTGTTATATTGCTTTGATGTACACGTTGAAAATAACTTACAGTAAAGAGATAGAATGCGCTTCAAATTAATACTATTTAAAAATTTAATGACAAAATGTAATTACCGCAACTATCATTACCGCATCGAAAGTATAATGACATATGACTTAAGTTATCTTAAATAGCAAAAGGCATGCATAACTAAACTAATGTTTATTTTGCCGAATCTTCTTGCAGTGAGCTCGACTTATTCGACACATTTTTTCAGACTCTGTGTGTAGGCGCCCGTCCGTGCGACCGACCGTGCGTCATTGCATCCGAATCTGGCTTAATCAGCCAATAACTGTACTAAAGATGATTTGATTTTCGAAAAAAATAAGCAAAACGTGAAATGTTGACTTACCAATGTGCCATGCACAAAAACTGTACCGGTATTCCTTGTTGTAATATGTTATATGTTATGCCTACAGGTCGAATGTCAATATTCAAATGCCAAAAGTCCAAAATTACATGTTTTGGTCATAACTTTGTAATGCAAAGTTGGATTTTCATATGGTTTTGCCAAAAGATTAACCTTGATGAATAATTATGTCGCGCACTCAAAACGAATTGTATTTTCAAGGTAAAAGTCATACTAAGAGGCCAACGATTAAAGAAAGTCCAACGTCTGCTTTTTGGACCATACCTGTGCTATGAAAGGATAACTTTACAAAAAGTTTGGGTCAACTATTTATGTTAAAAAATATACCTCAATAGTTTCTTTTTTAACTAGTCTAGTAGAATTACGTCAACAATCAAGCCTAGAGTGTCATTACCGCAACGATTTGTCATTACCGCAACGCACCAGTCTTTCTTTTGCTACTTAAATATACAACAGTAAATTGTTTAAACGTGTATATGTCAGTCATAAGTTAAACTCTTAACATAAATTAAACCCAAAAAAAATGTGTTTACAGAAACTGAATGTAGTGAGTAAAATAAATGTTTATGCATAAAATCATTTTCAAACTACTCGTGTACAGCAACTTTAATGTTAAAAATAATATATCTTCAAAGCTAAAAACAAAAACAAATGTCAACTGAATACTTGACATAGAATAGATTTTCATAATAAAAAGTTAAAAAAAGTAAAAATAGCGTTAGGCTAATGGAAAATATAATAATTTCTACACTTGAAGTTTGAGTGCTATTATGTTCACCCTGACGTGATCCTATTTCTGCATTCGTAGCAAATAAGAAATAAGCACCTGTGCGCGGACATATGCCTTAACATTTTGTCATATGTATATACTTTACAAAAAATCAAGAAAAAATGAAATTCTTGTTGGTTGCCGATGAAAAAAAATTCGATCGAGTTTGGCAATTCCTGTAGAAATACAAAGTTCCTGTGTGTAAACAATGCGTTAGATGATCGCCCTCGTCTATAATGACTAATGATGCCGTCTATACTTACTATCAATGCATCAGTATAGTGCTTTTAGCGTAAATTATTTATTTATTTATTCCTTATAGTTGGGCATAAAAAATTTAAACGTATAAACAGTAAGGGAAATTCCTAGACAGACATTACTTTCTGATGCTGTTTTTAACACACTAGTACATACAATAACGTATAAAGCATATACAGTCAAACCTGTCCAAACCGAAACCCAGTCGGACCGCGCCGATCGAAAACAACAAAATTGGACCAAAAAGCCGTTCGGTATTCGGATTTGACAGGTCACGGTTTGTTCAGGCTTTTTTAAACAAAGAATAATAAGGAAAAAATCGGGACCACGGAAATCGTTCGGTTCCAGCAAGTGTTCGTTTTTATCAGGGTACGGTTTAAACAGGTTTGACTGTAATATTTACCGTATGCATAACTATACTTCTCTTTAGCAGTTGATTGTAGAAAACACACACATTATGAATAAATTAATACACTTGCAAAAAACGCATCGCACCATAAAAACCTAGGCCACAACCCGTCATGCGTCTTTTTCGTCCGTACGTGTTTTGGGGGGTCACGTTCGCGGCGTCTTTCTGGACACTTGGGTAGGACGAGGGAAGAGCAGATAAGAACGTAACACTCACGGTTGCGCAAGGTGTGAGTATGTTGCCCGCACGCCACGTCTAAGGGTAAGCGTCTGCATGTGCCGTATGTTGCGCAAGTGGTGAGTGTTACGTGCCGAAAACGTGGTTACAACGTAAGATTTCCGTGCGATTGCCATGTTAACGTACGGAGGCAATACTAACACTCGCTGCTCACGTACGGTGTTCTTACTCGCTCGCCCGTTGTAAGTGTGTGCATGTGCGGTGAACGTGAGTTTATTTCGGCCGCTGTTGGGTGTCGGCCAGTGTGCACGCCGTGCGTTATTAGTGCGAAGCACGTACGGTGTTCTTACTCGCTAGTCGTGTTAGTGCGGTGAACGTGAGTTTATTTCGGCCACTGTTAGGTGTTGGTAAGTGCGCACGCCGTGCGTTGTAAGTGCGGAGCAAGTACTTGCTTGGTAAGGTTCGCCTGAGTTCTGTGCGCTTTTTCGAAAGTTGAACTGAAAAAGTACCGCACGGACCACGCACTTATTACGTGCGCTGCACGCGGAGCAAGTTTAATATAAAAAAGACTCGCAGAGGCAGTGCGTTGTGCGATCATAAACGTACAGAGAACGCGCGTCACCGGTCCTGGGATTTATCCGTAGCCCCTCGAACGCAGAGAAAGTTCCTCATGCACTAAACATGCTACGGCGTGTCTGGGCGCTCTCAAATCCGTACAGAGGACGTAGTCATCACGCACAGATCCTTATATTTGGCCCAATTTGTGGAAGAATATTTTACTCGCTGTTTACGACATTCGCTTACGACATACGAAATAAATAAACAGTTTTAAAGTTTAAAAGTCACATTATGAAGATGAACTTACTTCTTAACAACTAGACACTATATACTTAACACGCAGAAAAGAAACTAAATAAAAATGAAAACAAGCATGTAAAGGGATATTCGAATTTGAAAAGCATACCAAAATGAAGCTTGCTTTAGTTTTAAACTACTTATCTTCCATGTTTTATTTCTTCATACACGGATGGGTTAACTGTGTATGAGAATGCATGCATGTTTTAATTAATGAAAAATTGAATGCATTGTTCACCAACGTCTTACATATTGAAAATAGCCAAACATGCCTATAAACGATTCCTCAATATGTTGACGACCACGAGAAACAGATCACAAACTACTTCAGGATGAGTAAACATGCGTTTTTCCAAAAGGACAACAAGTCAACTATAGATGAAATAGCATATTTAATCAAATGAATATTTAAACATTACAATGTCACACTTTCATGTGTATTTTTAAATACATTATCGAAACAGACAAGTAGCTTCAATAGTGGATGATTCTGATATTCTTAACATTAAACAAACTTACAAATAACAAGGCAAATGCTTTAATAAGACAACAAATACTTCACATGAACACATTGTTAAATGTCACTATTGTTCTGCATCCACTAAGGTGGTAAATTTGCAATAGTGGTGGTTAGGGTCATTCATTGGTAGAAATAAACTTAATGACAATTATTAAAACTGATCTGAAACCATGTCAGAGGACAGTCTTTTAGACTTTGTGATAGTACTTTTTATGAATAATTAAATGAATTTAAATTAAATCTAGTGTTTTTAGTATTTTACTGATTTTTTAGGTAACAGTTACACTCATTAAAACATTAATATTAAAATCTATACACAAACAGATTGAAATGTGTCCCATTATCATTGCTACTACTTTAAAAAAGATATTTGAATATTTCCAAGGTACATGCATGGATAACATAAATTTGATAATTTATATTATTTCTTCTCTATCTAGCAAGGTATTTGGCATAAATATCTTTGGCAAGTAAAATGCTAGCAATTGAAAAACTAGAAGACATGGAACTAACAGACTAACAAATGTGTCTGTGTACCATCAACATTAAATCCCTCACCAAGATGCCTCAAGGAGCAAGAAAATGTAACACATTTTGATTCATAAGATTTGATGAGGTACAATATACACACACAAAACTGATTTAGAGTTCAGGTACTGGTAATGCTGATGAACACAACTGTATTAACAACAACATAAATAAATTAAATAACAGCACACAAATATTACATATGAATTACAAATTCAGGCCATTTCTATGCATTCTTCTTTCCTACCTATTCTGTCACCCCAAACCTTTCTGCCACCCATTGATTTATGAAACATTGTAAAAATTAAATAAAATTTCAACACAGTTTGCTGTATTTGGACAATTTTAATCAATATTAACAAAGTTTGAAGTTTTAAAAATAAAAAATATTTAATTGAGGGAACTAAAGTGTGTAAAAGTGGTACAATGTAATGACTCAGCTTAATCCCCTGAGAAAGTGTAACTAGGTCTATTTCATAATTTAAAAAAAAATGAGCCTGCTAGTCAAATAGATCAATAAGACAAAGTAAAAAAATGAATTAGAAATCTGAACAAATGAACTGCTTTTACCAATCAAAAACTTGGTCCAGTGAATTAAAAGGATAAATAGTTGCTATGGTGTTCTCTTAAATGTCATTTGTAACTAAGGGTGTCCTTTCTTTCAACCCAGATATCCATACATAAACCAAATGTGAAATACTAATATTTGTTTTTAAATTACTTATCTTTTGTAAATAAAGTCATTATAGTCCTTAGGTTACTGAAAAGACCAGAAAAGAAGCTACATAAAAACATGCCTAGAAGAACAGAAACAGTTTTAGGATAGTAAAGTAAGACAAGTAAATTATATATGTACCCTATGGCCTTAAAGCTATGTGATAAATTTTGGAAGAATACGCACATAAAAATAACCTGTTTTTATCCATACACACCAAAATGAACATGATCACTAGGTCAGATTTTTAAAACTTCATTATTATGAAGTTAAGTGTTGACATTGCCTCTTACAAAAATGCATTATTAAAAACAAATAAAAGAATAGTTTAACTAATTTCAAGTCTTGTTTACAAACAATACAAATACACAAATAGGAATGGTATCTTTTCTTTGTTCAAATGACAATGATTATTGTCATTTACACAAAAAACAATAAAAGCAAGTAAAAGTAAGATAAAGTAATTATGCATGGCTAACTATCAACACAAAAAGCATTTGTTCTTATGAGGTAAAACACAACAATGTCCATGGAATAAAAAAGGCAAAACATATTTACCCATATATTTAATGCTGCTTACTATCAGATATTTATTCTGAAGAAAAACAAAAAATAATATAAATTTATTAAATAAATGTACACTAAGTACTGTATTGAAACTTAAAAATATAGATAAAAATAAATCCTTGCATAATTTGCTGATTCATTTGAATCATTATTCTTTATTTATTACATAAGATAAATCCTATATTTGTATAGACAGCTTGCTTTTCAAGGCTACAATATGAATGTTTTATGGACGAAGACAAGAAACTAATTATTATGAAAGTTTTTTTTACATAGCGTAAATATGGCTGCCACTCATAACATAACTTTATGGAAATGTTAGTGAAACGGCCCCCTGGCCTTTAAAGATGCAGCAGTTCAGGCTTGATACCAGGTATCAACCAGTCTTCTGGTTCTTGTGTTACCTCTTGACATCATTGTATAGTTTGTATTTTTCTAATGCTCTGGAATCATGATTTGAATGTTGTCTTTGAAGACAGAGTTTCGCTCATGCGCTAGGGGGTGTCAGTGGTGTGGCATCTTTCATTACCATTGATGAACAGCTTCAATAATACAGAGGCTGTTTTTCCCAATGTAGGCTATGCTTCCTGGTGACTTTTTTTATAACATTTATTGTTAAAATCTGATAGTAAGCATTTTTTAAAGAAAATAATATGTTAAAATAAACAACACATATTATTAATAAAAAATTACATATAAACCGGGGTAGTAAAGACAAAAAATAAATATGGTATTGAACAAAATATACATATAAAATTCTTCACAATAAATAGGTGAGGTTTACATGTAAAAAAGGTAAAGTTTACATCACTAAAAAGATAAAAAAAATCAAATAAAATACAACTAAAAACATTTTGCGATGCAACTTCTAGTCTAAGCCATACTAGCAATTAAAAATACCCTTTTTAAAATAACCTACAATATTTTGTATGAGAGACTTAAACAGTACCAATTTATCTTTATCACAATTGTTGTTTCAATTCATATTATTAGAGCAAAACACGTTTTGAACACAATAAAATGTTTAAAACTACCGAAGTTTAATAGGATACATGGGAGCTTGGTGAAAACCATTTAAAGGAATGGGGCAGATATCTTTTCATGTTCATAATAAAGCGTATACTAAACTGGTTAGTTTTATATAGGGAAGACAATGAATTGTCTGAAAACCTAGGTTAAATGTTCATCACCTTTGTAAATCTCATTGTTAGGACTTAAATTAAAATACTTTGAAAAATGGCCACAAAATGGAAAATATGTAAGTTATTTATTTCCACCCATCAGTTCCCTTGCTTGTAAACACTTTTTTAGTTATTCAGAAAGGGTAATTTCCCTTTCACAGGAAGTGCATCTAATGACAGGGGCTACTAAAACCTGGGACCTGGTATCGGCAGGGATGGGATGGGATCGCGATTACTGGTGTTATCAGTTTTACATTATATATTTTAATGCAATATTATAATACAATGTACAATATAACTGGTCAATACTCTGTAGCAAGTCTATTAGACTAGCTATAACAATACACATCACATAGCTAACGTTTATAGCCAGAGGCAAGAAACTGATTATATCAGTTATTGCGATCACATCGGGTCCCGGCCGATCCCAGGTTTTAGTGGCCTCCCTCAAATGATGCACTTGCGGTCAAAGGGAAATTACTCTTTCTGAATAACTGAAAAGGTGTGTATTAAAGGTACATTTGTATATCAGCATACATCAGGTAAATATTCCTTAATATTTTGATGACAACATAGATTTTTATACCCCAAGTCCATACAAGCCTTTGATGAAAATAGAAACATTATGGCTCGGCTTCTAAAACCAAAAACTTCCAAAAACAACAACAACAACAGACAAACAATAAAAGCCATTGAGCAAAAGAAAAAAAGCAACACAACACGTAACTATGATAAAGCACATAACTCTAAAAATTACTTTAAAAAAACACACAACAGGTTTTGTGGCATTTTGGCAGTGTCAAGAGTAAATCTTTACATCCGGACTCAAAAACAATATGTGTGTCATGGGTAAACACTTAAATCATTGAGTTGAGAAGGACACCGTGTATTTTTATTATATTTTTTTAACTATGACATTACATCTATTAGGCTTAAAATTAAAGATTTTTGCCAAGCGTTATAACATCGGTATGGTCACTGTCATTTTCTATGTAGAGTTGGCCTGCCCGAAACACACATGTTATTTGTTAGGTCTCAGAATGATATGAGATATGAGTTTAGACCAGGTAAGGCTGTAATAATCACAGACTGAGTATAAAAAAGACTTACTGTCAAGCACAAGTGGGCACTGACCTAGGATGGATATTTTTCTAAATAATAATCTACACTAATATAATTTAAACTAGGACAACCAGCATGTATCGCTGTTTTAGCTCCAATATAAAAATTAATTAATCGAAAGGCGTTTATTATATTAGTAAAATTTGCACAGTCATTTTCAACAGATTTATCTTAAAATTACTTCCACCTTATTTTTGATAGATGCATTTTTGATAGCTTGAATTACAAAAGTACCAAATGCCAATAATATTAAGGTAGTCATAAACCAATGCTCTAGAAAAATAACTTTGAAACAGTAAACTAGGCCTTTAAATAACGAAAGATATAAACAGAATCAAACAATGGAACACAAACTCAAAAACTGGAATATTGGTTAAAAACAATGTTTCTTGTTTAACATGTAACACAATCATAAACAATAACTCTCATAAAAATCTGTGTTATTAAAATTATCTATCAATAACAAAACAAATATGTGAACAAACAACATTTTTTTTAAAAAGAATAGCCATCATCACAATTCGCACCCTACACACAATGCACTTTGACCTTTAATGTAGTTCCTACATGGACACAGTCTGCGTAAATTGTCTTGTCTTCCTACGCAGCTAAAAAGTAGTTCCTCCTGCTGAATGATACAGTCATTGGTTTTGGTGTCCAGGGCGGGGTAGAAGATGTCTGTGAGTGTTTTATTGGCCGCACAAGAGGCACCCTTGGACATGAGACTCGCTGCTGAGTTGGCTTCCAGGAAGTGACTTGGCTCACATATCATATCTGAATAGAAAGTGTGGCTGCATGGTGATGTTTGTAAAACTTGCTACTCATAATTCCTCCATGTAACTGTAATGGATTTTCTTTTTTTTTTTATAGAAGTCACATTGGTTATATAACAGCAATCTTTGCAAGTCTTTGATGCAATATACGACTTTTGTATGAAACACTTTTAAATTATTTGTAGTGCCTACAGTAGGTCATAAATAACCAAGGTGAACAGAATCAACATGCCTTTGACTTAAGACCAACTACATTGTTGTAATGTCAGATACAGTTTTGGAAGTTAGACAAGTTAATAAAAATTGTTACAACATACTTTTCTCCCAGCAGACGTCTTTACACGATTTCCCGCCATCCCCAAACAGTAGTTTGACGGCGGACTCAGGCGGCCACTTGGACAGCTGTCGCTGGAACTGACAGAAGTTCTGGTGCTCCAGGTACGCGTTCATCCGCTGTATGAACCCCTCCTCCGTAAACTCATACGGCAGAATGCCCTCAAACTGGAACACATAAGCAGTGATATTTGAACTCAAATTATATGTTTCAGTAGTCAATGTACAGATACGTGTTTATCCGCTGTATAAATCCCTCCTCTGTAAACTCATGTGACAGGATCCCCTGAAACTTGAACACAGTCGGTCGATGAGATTTGTCCTTATATATTTCAGTAGTCAAGGAACATGTTCATTCTGCTGTATAAAGAAATTTAACGCAGACATATATGACAGTATTTTCTCTAACTATAGTACTATCATGGGAAGATATTTGGGTTATGATCTTACTTTGGATTTTAGAGTGTGCATATTCCTCAGCTGTATGAAAGCATTCTCTGTTAACTTGCACAATAGAACATTTCCTAAAGTTCTGGGCCGGAGGATGCTAAACAAACTTTTTGTATTTACTTTAAAAAACGCAATACAGTCAGTGGCTGATATTTTCAATACAAACTTTATTCTGTATTTCAATCAATGTATTTGTTCTTTAAATGCATGAATATATTTTTGTTGACTTCTAGGAGTCCCTCCCATAAAGTCATTGTTGTTTCTTTAGCTTAATATATAATTCCCAATAATTTCAATAATTAACAAGATAACCTTGGTCTTGTCTTGTAATTTTGTTTGGCTTGGTGCAAAACTTTGGTGACTTGTAATATAAAATATATAGTTACAATTGTTATGCACCAAGCCTTCTAAAATTAATAATGATTTGGTGCATAACCATTGTAACTACATGATTTTATATTACAAGTTACCATAGTCTTGCACCAAGCCCTCAAATTTTGTTGTAAGACAAACAAGATGGGCACCTTCTGCAAGTCGAGTATTTTCTGGATGGTGGTCCTCACTTCATCCGCGTCCTCGATGTTGATCGTGTAGACGTGGGGCTCACCGATGAACTGCTCCGCGTACGGGTGCTGGCTCCACAGCTGACAACACGACAACAATGTAAACAAGTTAGATTTAGTTAATCTGCATGGTGGTGTTCTTGTTCTATTTTATTTGCCATTGCTGAGAATAAAATAAAGTTAAATATTTTATTTTTTAATTATATCTATTTTCTAGCATGTAAAGAATTCATTTTGTCGCTTAATTGCACATAAAACAAGATGTAAAATGTACACACCATATTCTATGCAACATAAAATGTTTAGGGTAATGTTAACCATTATTAAAGGGTTCGTGAAATTACTTCCAGTTTCAGAAATTTTCTATCTAATTCTTAGAAGAATTAAAATTTGCTTCAAACAAATAAACATACCTCTCTATCGGTGGGCTTTCCTTTAAAGAAGGAGTCAGTAAATCGGTTATGTCCCGCAGAAAATTTTGGGTTTATAAAAACAGCACCATTGGCAATGGCTTCCAGAGGAGCGGGACCCTCAAATGGGAAACCCAGGCCCAGAAATATCTGGAAAAGTAATTGGAACCAAACTAACATTCTGATTTGATATAAACATACAAAATATTTAAACTTTAAAACACATTATCAGAAAGCATAACCTTGTTCCACAAAAGACATGTTTATCAATTAACTTATCGTCATCATCATCATCATCATCATCATCATCATCATCATCATCATCATCATCATTATCATCAAAAGTCTGATTTTAGAGTCATCCAATATTCCAGTGACCGGTGCTACATCCGCCACCAAGCCACCACTGACCTTTGACCTGCGGAGCAGCATGTGCAGGTCCTCTCCCCCCAGTATTCCGTGGTTGACGACGTACGACGGGATCTTCCCCGCCTCCTTCCCCTCCTCCCGGTACATCGTGCCGTGAATCTCGATCCCAGACCGATTCACGGTGTTCAGGTACTCTTCTTTACCCTTAAGGATAAAAATTATGTTACGTTAATGTTATAACAAAAATGTTAACAAAACCAATTTCTTTCTGTTTTTGATACTGAGAGTCAATGCATTCGATTTATAAACAATTTATTTTGAGTGAAGATTTCCTTTTTTCCATAAGAAAATAAACACATTTAAACAACTGCCCTAGAAGATATAAGTCATGTAAATGTTTAAACAAACACATTTTTTTGTAATGAGAAGTGACTGTATTTAGAAATATCAGCAATAAATTTAAAGTGATGATTTTACATCCATAGGTAAATAAACACATGAAAACAAGCGGCGACTGAAGAATTTTTCCTCCAAACCCTAGGTAATAGCTGATTTTATGTGTCTTCAAAATCAAACAAATATCACATCCTCTGAATAAAGATTACCAGTAAACATTGATTAATGCGTCCATTTCCCTGGTGTGATGATTGTTCAGTATTAAGATAGTGGTAGAAGATTTTTTGTCCATAAGTAAATAAACACATAATAAAAGAAGATGCAAATTGTATTTATCTTTGAAACATACTAAGCAACATTGACCAGTTTGCTTGTGCGGACAGTTGTCCCAGGTTAGACAGTGGTATAACCTAGACTGACCTGCCACATGTATTCATTTTTCCCGTACACAACATGTGGACAGTTGTCACAGGTTAGACAGTGGTATAACCTAGACTGACCTGCCACATGTATTCATTTTTCCCGTACACAACATGTGGACAGTTGTCACAGGTTAGACAGTGGTATAACCTAGACTGACCTGCCACATGTATTCATTTTTCCCGTACACAACATGTAGACAGTTGTCACAGGTTAGACAGTGGTATAACCTAGACTGACCTGCCACATGTATTCATTTTTCCCGCAGACAGTTGTCACAGGTTAGACAGTGGTATAACCTAGACTGACCTGCCACATGTACTCATTTTTCCCGTACACGACAGCCATGTTGGATCGCTGGATGGAGCGAGCATCGGTCTCGTTCAGGTGGCGCTCAACCACAAACCCCATGAACGAGTTGTCGGGACTGTGGGCTGAAATTATTTACAACTACATTATAAAATGCCATAAGCACATTTCAAATTGTAGGCCTACATGGCAAAACATTAATTTCAGTCATAACTGGCTTCAAATAATGTTGTTGTTTTTTATAAATATTTTCACTCACGTGGAGTATGAAATAACCAATACCCCTCAATACTTGCAGACTAGTGCTTACTTTAGTAACTAATTTTCAAACCATAACAATATAGTGTTTCGGTTAAAGGGGTGTTAGCAATCGCTATTTTGCTTACATGGTTGCTTTTTAAAGGTGGATGCTAAAGCAGGTTGGAACATCTACAACGGTTCTTATGAAACATAGTCACGCTTTTGTACGAGGGGGACTTAGTAAATGCTGTTTCAGGCAAGTGGTATTAGTTTAATGGTGGTCGCTGGAGCAGGTTTGACTATATTGAGGGCTGGGTGTAAAACTATTGTAACTTGTTATACAAAAAATAAGGTATATAAAATAGTTTTGCACCCAGCGCTTGATATACAGCAGATTTTACGGAAGCATGTTTGACTATCTACAGCAGTACTTACGGAACATGGTGAAGAACTGTTGTGGGTTGAGGTCCTGTCCTCCCCACGACGTCAGCTTCTTCCTCTGCTTGGCAAACGTGCGCAGGTTGAACGCTGGCTCCGTGCCGAACGAGTCCACAATACGCAACAGGCAACTGGTGGGAGTAGAACAGTCACGGTCATGTATGTCACATTTATGTTGAAAGATTATAAGAATAAACAAATAACACTGTATATTTGTTTGTGTATTTTTTAAAACAAGCAAAGCTGAACTAAGTGAGCCATGATTATTCCTTAGACAGGATCTTAGTTTTAGTTGTAAGCCATAATTATAACACAAAAAAACCTTTTTGTTTCAAACCTGAACTTTCCATATCCATTTTTGACATATTTCTTGAACTGTTTTAGGCCAACGATGTCGATGTAGATTACGTCCACAGGGAGCTCCTTGCGACTCTGACAAGGGGAGTTGGCTGCAGGTAGCTGGGATACAATGCTGAAATCACAACAACAAATATTTTCAACACCTGCTAAAAGTGAAAAATACAATACAATTTTTTTTCAAGCACACCCAATATTGGTCACACATGCAAAATATTAATTGCAATTTAAGCAGATACATAAACCAAAATTTGGCTTTAGGCTAGTCAATAATACAATAAAACAAACATATTCGGTAATACTTTTTTTCTAGCTCATATAAACTTTTTTTGTATAGATCTACATATTACTATTCTGTTATTTTATTAGCAATTACTTTCTTTTGTTTTATAATTATAAGTCAACATTACAAACACTGTAAATTCAGTCACTCCACACCAAAACATAAAGTCTGAAGTTATCATAAGGGAAAAAAAGGATTTAAACCAACATTAACATTGAAGATTTTACCAGAGACCTACTCTATAAAATAATCTTGAAAAACAGTTCAATACAAGAGATCTAAAGTTCAGATTTTGTTCAGAAAATAAATATATAAGATACATAATGTTGATAAAAGCGACTATACTGTAGGGCCTGCAATAAAACATCTTTGTTTTCCTTTTTCCAACTTAAAATAGGGCAATTTAAAGAATTTCATTCCATTAAATCTATAAACATTGGAAACATGCAAAGAATCTGTTGCGAATGTAATGTGTCTTTATTTGTACGTATTTTCCAGATGTCTTTACTGAAATTTTATTGTTAGTCAAACATGATTTATTTGACAGATTATGAATCTTTTTTACTAATTTTATAATTGTTTGCCCAAAATGTGATATTTTTCTAAAATATAAAAAATTTGAAACAAGGTAACCTGAAATCTTCCTCGATTATTTCAGATTCAATATATGGGTGCACAAATTAAACCTGAAGTGCCAGTCACACAGCAAAAACGCATGAATCACGCACAAATTATGCACATATTTTCGTTTCTGCGCAGAGCGTGCATTGAATGCATAATTCGTCAGTGGATTGAAAGTGGACCATAATTGATCGTAAGTGGATGTGCGTCAAGGCGGTTTGTGCGTGATTTTGAGTTTTTAACGGTTAAAATGTGCGTTACTCATGAGTTGACGTGCGTAGTTCATGCGACAAGTATGCGTGACTATGTGCGGGGCAGACGTCAGCCGTTAGTGCGTCGGAACTGGTTCAAAACCGCGCATGTCCACTGAAGCCCCACCTTCATATCAGGCATGAACAGCGCACTTATCACGTTCATTCCATTGACATCTACTGACTATCGCGAAACGAAAGTGCTTGTACATGGAACGTTGCGTGTTTAGACGCGCTTCCCCAGTGATTTATGCGTTGGGCGTGCGTTGAATTTTCATAGAATACTACGCAGTATTTGCTCGTATGCGTCAATGTGCGCGATATGTCAGTGATTGTAAATGATACCTGCACTGTTCATGCGTGATTCGTGCATGATTCGTCAGTGATTTCTGTCCCCGACACCCCAAAAATTTGGTCAATTTCTCGACGCACAAGCACGCACAAACCCAATCTGTGCGTGATTTGTATGTGATTCGTGCGTGATCGGCTGTGTGACTGGCCCTTAAGATTCAAGATTCCTTCATTATCGAAGTTAAAATTTAGAGAAATAAAGAGTTGTAATAATGCCTGATTATTTTATTGTGAGATTGAATTTTGTGTATTTTGCATGTAGAATTGAGATTCTTTGCATGGTTTAAGCACAATCAACTTCGAAACTCAAAGCTACAAAAAGATTATTTTTTTACAAATGGCTTGCTGTTGAACACGTTTTATGGATCATTTGGTTAAAGTAAAACAAATAATATTCTAATTTAGGCCTAAAGTATTTAGACTTCTAATACTGGTACAATAGAAGAAAATATGTCAGCATTTTAATTCCATACACAAACCTTGACAACATTATTAAGTAACAACCATAAAAATTATAATTATTACTCATACCAATAAATGTTTACACTAAGTTATACCGTGGTAAATAACCACATTTTAAATAACAAGTTGTTTATCAAAAATAAATTATTGAGTGCAGTTAAAACTGATTAGACACAGACATGTACATGATTTTTTCAGGTCAAAGTATATATCTGCTCTTAAAAAAGTAATGTTTAAAGAATAGGAACTAACATTGTTTTCTTCATCTAGCCCCATCACCTAAAACCACACACATCCTGATGAATGCCTTTTCCCTAATAAAAGCCCCTATTGTTCTAAGAATACAATATGTCCCACTGATGTATTAGTTAAAACCCATGACCTCTCTCTACTACTGAGCTATTGCTTTGGTATACATGTATAGCACTGATGAATATAGTGCCTAGGTAAAATTCCAAGACAAAAATAATAGTTTACCACTGAATTGAGACGGATGATTTTTCAATTAAAAACATACCAGAAACAACACTTACATGAGGTTAAATTAGTTTTCTGGACTCCAGAGAGTATTCAGTTTACACCCTTTAAAAGCATAAGAACATGTCTGTGGGCTTTTATTAGAGAACATTCACTATAACCCTCGACTCATACATGAAAGAAATTTTCCATGACAGAAAAAAAGAGAAAACGGTCGGGCCATAAATCATGTATGTGCCTGTAAAGAATTAAATCACTAATACAATAAATGTTAGTGCTCAAGTTTACCAGTGGGGCATCTCTCTCTGAAAAATGGGCATAACTTCATGCAATACACATAAAACTCAAAACCCATCCTTTGTGTCTTAGAAATACATATAATACATGTATATAATTGCAGTTCCGATTTCATGTGTAAAATAAGCTTCTGGAAGAGATGATCAATTGTTACAATTGTTATGAAACTGATATGTGATAAAATGAACACAATTTACATTAAAACAGAATTAAATGGGGATTCTACACAGCTTGTCTGTTTTATATATAAATATGTTATTTATTAAGATTAGATTGTCAATGAGACAACTTCAATCCAGCATTTCATGGTGTTTTTTATTTAATTATGCCTTACACACACAGGTAAAACACAGGCAGTCAATGTTTCAAGCAGTAGACATACCAGGTGTTGCCTGGTAAAACACAGGCAGTCAATGTTTCAAGCAGTAGACATACCAGGTGTTGCCTGGTAAAACACAGGCAGTCAATGTTTCAAGCAGTAGACATACCAGGTGTTGCCGTGTTTGTGGCCAAAGGTGACCAATTCAGATTGACAGGCATTACTGTGTACTGCTATGAATTAACCTATTGACAGAATACTTGAAATGACACCCAATACTCTGACAAATGCGTGAAATCAAGTTACGTCAAACGTTGCATGTGTGCGTAGCCAGCAATACACAAAAGATTCAGTCTTCTGATCGGCCCAATGGAGTTGTGCGTTATGACGTTATGTAACATCCCACTTTTTCTCAGACCAAAAGTCATTTCAGTCCAACAAATGGGTTGTTGATATGTTATTTGAACTGCAACTTAAACAATGAATCTTTCTGTGACTTGTCATATTTTGATCATTTATAATTGTACATTGTCCCATTTAACCCAATGGGTAAGGGCTATGGTTTTCAGGTGACATTCTGACCTTCTTAAAACCTTCCTAAGACCTACTTAAGCATACTGAAACCTTGCTTATGTCAATATTACAATTACAAAACAGACAAGCTGAAGAAATCCAACTAAAATGCAAATGCAAATTCAGGAGTGAACTTCACCGTCTAGTTTCTCTGAAAACACAATATTAACTAATTTAATTCTGTTCTGAACTGATGAACTAAGATGGATGTGTTACTTGTAACCAAACCCCATGTTAACTAGCAAATACGATCTACTGGGATATAATTAAGCAAACACTCACACATTGCCATGTTTAGTCTAGCATGCTAGGCAATAAAACACAGTCAGTTTACACAGCTGACAATAAATGACTATTCCTAAAAAGCAATCAATGCAGAAGCTTTGCAATTAAACCATTTAACATTTTTTAGATATTGTTTTTTAGACCATAATGCTTATTTCATGCAGAAAGGAGCCAATACATGTATCTTGGTTACAAGAATATAAAAACACTTCAAAACAACAACAAATACCTTGCACATACATTAGTAAAACACTAATTTGATGAATTTAATTCACAATTATTTCACATATAAATAATAACAAGCCAACAATTTAATAAATATACTAAATGACTGTGGTAGGGATATATAACATACTTGGCCAGTTGTTCCACTTCGCTAGTGATAGTGAGGTGGTGACCCAGGACGTACAGGGCTGTGATCAGGTCCGACCACTGTACCAGCTCACCCAGTGGCCCACCTGTAATGTACCATCAACATGTAACAACAACTAACAAGATGGCCACCACCATACTGTGATAGTGAGATGGTGACCCAGGACGTACAGGGCTGTGATCAGGTCCGACCACTGTACCAGCTCTCCCAGTGGTCCACCTGTAATGTACCAGCAACATGTAACAACAACTAACAAGATGGCCACCACCATACTGTGATAGTGAGGTGGTGACCCAGGACGTACAGGGCTGTGATCAGGTCCGACCACTGTACCAGCTCACCCAGTGGCCCACCTGTAATGTACCAGCAACATGTAACAACAACTAACAAGATGGCCACCACCATACTGTGATAGGGAGATGGTGACCTGGGAAATTTTAAATGTACTGACTGTATTAACACATATTGTTTAAAGCAGATACATTATGTAAACAAGAGATGACTGTGAAACATGCATGCCCCTTTGTTTCTAATGCAAATACTGTCTTGGCATACAAGGTAACTGTAACCTTGACCGTGATCCAAAAATCCAAAATTGGTTGTCATAAAAAAGATAAAAAAATAAACAATTATAATAATAATATTCACGATACTTGATGAAGGTTTCATATTTAAGTTAATCTTACTTCCCATGAACAATACACATTAAAAAATAAATTTAAATCATGCCCTTGGACACAATAATGATGGAATAACAATCTTTATAAATCACTCTTCAACTAAATACATGGAAACCACCCCTCACCCTTGAACTGCATCTCAGCGAACTTCCATCCGGCCTGTTTGGACAGAAGACCCAGGTGGACGAGGATCTTCTTCTGTTTCCGCTGGCTGAGGTCCTGCTTGCCAGCCAGGCTGCGTGTGGCGCCCTCCCAGCGCGGCCAGATACGCTTGATCCTCATGCGCATCCAGGCGTAACCCTGGCGCTCGTTAGGGTCCACCAACAGTCGCATGAGGCCTTCCTGGTCCGTGTTCACCTTCGCCTGGAATTAACGTATCAACAGAATGCCAAAACTGATGTTCGATGCTCAGACAAATGCAGAAGAGCGTTTTATGTCGAACAATGTATGTGCATATAAAAATGATCTCTTGCGATTTAATTAATTTAGGCTTCAAAAGAGATTAACAAAGTTAAATGGTGAAGAAAGTTATAACTGTCCTAATTTTAAATATCTATTATATAAACATGTAGAAAAAAGTACACATGTACATTATTTATTTACAGTAAAATTTACCAAGAAAAAACAAGTTAACTTTTAAAAATAACACTAGGAAAAACAATAACAGTAACATAAGTCTTACCAATAAAATGTCAGTTGTTTTCTAACAGAAACAATGCATATGAATCGGACGATCCATGAAGAATAAATTTATGCAAATGGTGCAGAAAAAATGTTTTTTGTTATTTTTCCTGATTTGAAACATTAGTTTTGTATCAAACTCTTCTCACTTCATCAGTCACTCGAGATGCACCTTTTCTTTTATATTAATTTTAAATAATCTTTAGGCTTGTACGAATAACTTATGAGACTTAAAATAGTTTGTTACGTTATTTGTGTTACTATGGATCAGTGATAATTTTTTGGTCTGCATTTTGCGTTTTTCATGCACATTTCTGGGAAAAAACGCACAGTTTCAAAATATGTGCGCTAAAAAAACGCAATGATTTTCGACAACTAAAAAGTAATTTTAGAGTGGAGAAGTGCAAAACAAAGGAGAATTTATCAAAGTTCTTGAATACCATGGCCTATAAGACTGTGACTTCTATGAGGGATTGTGTTATGAAAAGAATAGTTTTTATTTTAATAAAATGCATATGCTTTATAATCAAAATAAATCATATGTGAAGTCGTGTCAAAAGAAATGCTTAAAAAACACATCGTTTTCCAAAACACCCATTGTTTTCCAACATGTGCACTTTTTTATCCCATTGCTTTGAAACGAAAAATTATCGCTGCTATGGATTATTGATCTTATAACTGTTAAGTAATTAAACAAACGGTTTTACAATGAGATAATTCAAACTCTTCTTAGCTTAATGCTTAAAATATAAATTTGAATCCCAAAATATGTGTTTTCCTCTCTAAAATCATAAACAATTCTAGTGGCCAGTTATAAACAAGGGGGATAACTATTGTTGAGCACATACCAGACTGTCCGGTTTGACTGGTTGTATTATCAGTGGCAAATTATAAACAAGGGGAGATAACTATTGCTCACCACATACCAGACTGTCCGGGTTGACTGGTTGTATTATCAGTGGCAAATTATAAACAAGGGGAGATAACTATTGCTCACCACGTACCAGACCGTCTCGGTTGACTGGTTGTATTATCAGTGGCAAATTATAAACAAGGGGAGATAACTATTGCTCACCACGTACCAGACTATCTGTGTTGACTGGTTGTGTTATCAGTTTGTTAACAAGGGGAGATAACTATTACTCACCACATACCAGACTGTCTAGGTTGACTGGTTGTAGTATTAGTGGCAAATTGTAAACAACTTCAACTTCAACTTCAACTTTATACTGCCAAAAGTCAATACTGACTACATGAGGCAGGCGCAAGTCCTGAACATTGACAAATTAAGATTAATAATTAATTTAAGAAAGTTTAAT
>Ga0224511_10000253_pt1 | contig 22637 bp, 3 predicted proteins | sample SF_May12_sed_USG_2_FD_169988 | JGI IMG/M metagenome (GOLD analysis project Ga0224511, IMG submission 169988) | Sediment microbial communities from San Francisco Bay, California, United States - SF_May12_sed_USGS_8_1 | ecosystem: Environmental > Aquatic > Marine > Sediment | place: USA...
GGTCGTCTGCTTGTCCTTTACGTATGTTACAGAGATATATTAGTTCTGCTCATTTGCAGTTGGTGGTAGATATCTTTTTGTTTAGACCAGCTTGTAGGTCTTGGGAGAAATGTTTTTTTTTTTGCTACATAAGGACAAAAAGCTTAGTTATACACGTACTAGGGAATGTGTAGTTTCAAAGTTAAAGTTGGTTGCGCCTGATTCAAATCTGGGTTTGCATTCTTCGCTGGCGGAGCCACGGAGGCTGCCAATGTAGAAGGGGTTTCTGAGCGTTGTTTGAAGCGTCATGGTCGGTGGAGGTCCGACACAGCCAAGGACGGTTATGTAGACGATTCTTTGGAAAAGAAATTTTTTATTACCAAGAAATTAAAAATGAGAGTGGTATTGTATTTTAACGATTCGAATTTGAATGCGGTCGATCTATCCTTTGTATTGTTCTATCGCAAGTCTTGCCCAATGCAAAACAATGTTGTTGTTTTGTGCTTAGTTGTGTTTAGACTTGAAAGTTCTGTGCGTTACGTAGTACAGTACAGAACGTATGTCTTAACATTACGGCATGATTGTATATTGAATGATGGGATAGGTATCAGGTGACCAGTGGTCAATCAGGCGGGTAAGAGCTGGAAAAGGCACGAGGGTTCTGTTTGGTGGTCAGTTCTACGCTAGACTGCGGTCGGTTCACATAGTTTCTATTTCAAATTCGAATCATTGGAAATGCAGTTATTTTGCGTTTGCTATGAGTTTGTGAAAACGTTGGTCTTATATGATGTTAGAAATAACAAAAATTTGGTTTTGATTAATAGCAGGTCATGTAACGAGTGATTTCATGAAGCTTATATTAGGGTTAGTTCGGGGGTACAGTTTCCCAGAAGTTTTTTTTACATTGGGCAAAGTTCAGTGAGGTTTTATCTCTTGTTTTTCCCTGGCCTTCGAATTAATTCTCAATGTTAAGGGTTAGTTTCATGTATACGATAATTGTAATGAATGTATGGTTTTGTACATTTATATGCATTGTATATCAGTAAAGTTTGTAAGAAGATATACATATTTATTTTACATGTTATAAAATTGTATATAACAAATACAAGTTGTAAACACTTCGATGTAAATAAACCGATCGCAAGTCTTGCCCAATGCAAAACAGTGTTGTTGTTCTGTGCTTAGTTGTGTTTAGACATGTTAATAGGAATTTTAACAATATGTTGTATAATTTACAGGCTTGAAATGTTTGTTATAGACATTTATTATCATTTTTGTCAAGCTTTGCTGTTCTAAAGCATAGATCACCGAGCATTCCAAACAATGTTTTTCCAGAGCATATAATTATGCATGAATACCATAGTATTTAATTTCTTCTATCATTCATCGTAAAAAACTATAAATATTTCTGGAAGCCGATAAATAATACAATATCTTGAATATATAACAATTAAATGGTACTTTTCTAATTGCGTAACAATTTGTTTTAGAAAGAAAATACGAAACCCTTTGTACAATCATCTTTGCGAGTAAAGCAATTTTTACTGAGGAAAACTTTTTAAGGAAAAAAATGATTAAACTAACCTTATTTTTGAAATAGTTATCGTGTTTATACCATTAAGATTACTTATTATGAAACTGTTTTATAAATAATTTTAATTGTGGGTCACTATCTTTTTTCGTTAATGTTATGATAATAAAATCGACTTCATTTTATGCAGGTCTAAAAACTATAAGAAACAAAATACGTAAATACTGTTTACCATGATTTATCTGGTGATATTAATGACACTTAATAACATGTTCTGGCATTTTGGCAAAGGGAGTTTTACCGACTTGTCTATTTGCAGAATATTGTCTTTGACTCACTGTATTTTCGTTAATTTATTTACAACGGATTCGTTCAACAATGTTTAATACACATTAGAACAATATAGAATAATGACTTCCCAAATGAATGTTAATGATAATGTGTGCGTTGTCATTTACGAATATTGAATCAAAAAGATTCTTACCATCAGCAGTGTTTGTTTTCATGTTGGTTAAATGTTGGCAATGTTAAAAAAAGCGAGAATACGTTTAATTAACAATACTTAACATAGGTAGTACTATCATATGGGCACAAATAATATATCCAATAAAAATATTAATCTAAACAGAAGTGGTGTGGCCGAATGGATTCGTAGCAGGACCAGCGTTCGATTAGTCACAGGTTCGAGTCTCAACCGATTACTTGGTTGTTTGTTTGTTTCGTATCCGCTAAATATGAAGAAATGATGAACATTTTGAAAGTTTAATTTGTGTTGATATACAAAACCAATACGGTTTTGAGTGTATATTAAAAAAAAGATTTATTATGATTCATTTACAAAATTTGAAAATGCTATAAAAAGTTTTTTAATAATATAAAAACTTTAAACCAGCTACAAACCATTGAGTTTATTATTTTTAACATGAAATAACATATTTAGTATTGTTTGAAATATTGTTACAAATTATGTACGGTTTTAAATGATTTCAGTAAGACAAAACATCTGGGCGACTACTTAGTATTATGGCAATGTCAAAAATTGCATTTTGTTTGATATTTATCATTAATATGTAATTGTATAAGAGGATTATTACATAATAATAACATTGTTCAGAGGGTTTTCACTCTATAAAGTATTGTATGTAGTGTATGCAAAATATGCTCTGGAAGGACAACCATTGTTTGGAACAGTGACCTAGTGACCTATGATTTGGAACAGTAACCCTTGATGAAATTGATACTTTCTTCTATAACAAACATTTCAGGCTTGTACGTTATACAACATTTTGTTAAAATCCAACATTTATCAACACAGATACTTAATATATTGAACAAATTAATGACACAAAATCACAAAAGTATAAAAATGCACTATCAAAATGATGCACTGTCAGACACGCCGCAAACTCTACCTTCTTTATTTCTGAGAACTGCGTTCTCCCTTTTTAAAGAAAATACATAAACCTTTTATAATAATGAAAATAAAAATTCCCCTTACTGTTTCGTCCCATATTTACACCACGAAAACAGTAATGGAAAATGCTCGGGAACTATTTTAACAGGAAACAGTTGTTCTGTTATAGTGATTGGAGGTTATGTGTAAAGTATCATGTTGTGAAATTCAAAGGTTATAGGACATGAAAGACATTAATAGATGTGCTTCAATACCTGTATTAAATACGGAATCCGATTTCTGTGCACTGAGTAAAGTGAAAAATGCTTAAAGATGCTAGGTCTGTATCTTCATACCCTTATAATCAGTCACAAATTTTGCAATATGTTAAGTATACTAAATGAATAAGCATTGCAAAAGGAATTGTAGAATTTTATATAAATAAGGTTTCTTGGACAAATGTATTTGGAAATTTCTCATATTTACGGGAGTAGGATTTACTAGTAAACATATAGGCATAGCGTCTTTAAAGAATACGCGTTTGCAAGGACGACGCATGCACACAATTGTATTTTTATTTTCTTTATAATAATGACAACGACAAACACGTTTTTTGTTGTTTAGCAGTTCGCAGGACGTATGGCCAAAATAGGGCCGTACTCAGTAAGCAGGCTTATAATAAAGCAGTACGCATGGTGAATGAGTTACACTCTTATCTCCTTGTATCACAATCTGATACACTATAAGACCAGTTAAAAATGGTCATTCGTTCAAAATATTGTAACAAAAAACTAAGCAGGGGAATACCTAAAACAACTACTAGTATTTCATAACTAGGTATAAAACTTCATTTTTTGCTTTATTCAACTGACATTAAGAGCTAAATTACATATATACTGAAACAACTAGAACGTGTCACAATTGCCGAATAACCCCGACATGCGCTTGTCAGAAACAAGTTGACCCTCAATTCAAGCACTTTTCTAGGGACATAGACCGTTTTCAAACACTTTTTAAGACTGTGAGAACCATGTCTTTTGCTCTGCACTTCTACTCAATGAAATATGTTTACCTACAGAGCTTCAAGTTGATACGTTTTGTAGTTATTACGTTATTTTCAGGACAAAGTTCTGAAGTGTTAAACAATCAAAAGCGATAACAAAGTTCAAAGTGTAAAATAAACAAGGGGTAATGACTGAAAATTAGGCAAGGCAGAGTTACGGTTCTTTCGAACTGCACTTCTACGCAATGGGATATATCTACCCATAAAGATTATTGTTAATATCCCTTATTAACTATTGCCGTTTTAGAGTTATGATCCGGACAAAGTTCGAAGTGTAAAATGGCTATAACTGCAAAATTAGGCGAGGCAGAGTTACGGGGGTTTTTTGCATTGCATGTCTTCTAAATAAGGACTATGTATCTACATAGTTTAAACTGATATCACTTGTAATTTCAAAGTTATGTCCCGGACAAAGTTCAAAGTGTAAAATAAACAAAGGGCAAAGACTCCAAAATTAGGCAAAGCAGAGTTACGGTTCTTTTGCACTGCAGTTCTACTCTATAAGATATTTTATCTACAAAGTTGATATCTTTTGTAGTTTAGAATTTTGACTTGGACAAGAATTCTGCAACGGACCAATCGCCCGACCGACCAAACCGATTGACCGACCGACAACCAGCTGACTCTAGTATACCCCATAAAACTTTGTTTGTCAGGAATAGTTGAGTTAGTCAACGTCTCATGATGTGTGTTGTTTTTGATAACCAAAACGATGGCAATCGAAAAGCAATCGGCGATATCGGAGACTAACGTAGTGACTCATAAGCTTCCGTAGCCGTTCGGAGTATACCTATTATAAGACGTATTTCAGATCGATGCTTAACGCGCATGCGCATATTTCCGAAAGTCTCCGATATTACCGATTGCGTATCGGACCAATATATAGAACATTTGTGTCACAGTCTGAGATTTTGGGTCCAATTGTTGAAATGACGTCGCTTAGAAAATGACGTCAAAATAACGCATCAAATTATGTTTAAGACGAATTTCACAAATCTACAAAAGCTGTTAAAATCATTTCAGTGCCTATTGTCTTAAAAAATGATATAAATACATCATATCTTTGCCAAATTATCTCATTAAATAACGAAAAATTTTATTGATAAAATTGTATCGTCCTTATTTTTGACATGTGCACCTTCATGATGCTTTAGGTATGCATTTCAATGCGGTGATATTGAAATAAATAATAGGAATATTTTTATTCTGTTTTTTTTAAACTGAAATCTTTAAACATAGCTCTTCCAAATGATACCAAATTCTCAATATCGCTAAAATGGTCAATTGGACTTAAAATGTCACACTCGGACACATTTTTCCACTTCGCTACTGGAAACATATTTTATATATTATTTCATTTTTATCTTAACAACAACTTATAATTTAACGAAAGTAGGCCGTCAATAGTAATGTTACTACAAACTGTTTTTAATGGTTTTAAGTACAATAAATCGTCATTTTTCTGGACATCTAACTGTTTTGCATCTTTACATGTGTTTGTTTCATCGCTAACTATACCCAGTGCCTTTTGCCAATCAAATAACGAAATATTTGAATAGCGTATCGTCGAGATAAAAGTAATTTATGACTTATTAAAGCAAAGTCTTCTTATTCATGGATGAAACATGTGGTGCGAATGAAAAAGATTGGTCTTATAGAAATAATTAAAATACGTTATTCCTTAACACAAATTTATGAAATTAGAATATAAATACTCAAATCTGTTTGTTTGTTGGACATACTTGTTTTATAGCAAAGAGTTGTTAAAATACTACTGAGATGCCCCCACAAAATGCTCGGCTTCGGTCTCCCTTCTCTCTTCCACTTACATTCGTAAATGTCTATTGGGCAAATTCAGATGTGGATGGCAACGTTTGAACCAGCGCATATTGATTAAGCCCATGTACATCTTCTCTGTCGTAATATATGGACAATGGGCTTTTTACCGCTTTGGGAAAGTGTTCAAGCACAAAAAATCTTCACCGTAATCCCCATTAAAATAAGTGCTTATTCCAAACATATGCACAAGCGGATCCAGGGTGGGGACGCCCCCCTCCCCACGGACCTGTACATGTACTATAACCGTCAACACAAATATCCAACACATATTAAGGATCTCCAAAGCTGAGGTAAATTGTATCTTAAGTCTGCAAATATATTAATATTTACTGCTAACATAAATTGTTGCGACATCTAACTCATCATTTAGATCATATATTTCATTATTTCTTATTAACAGCATATGAAATGTGGAAGTAGTTTACCACACAACTTGTCACAGAGGCTGACACTTTATATATATATATCGGTATTCCTTAAAGCAGTCGGTCTTGCACATCTACACTTAGAATGTAAATATATCAGCTTTTATCCCACGCACATAAGCACATTTTCTTTCTGAAAATTGCAATCAATGTGCTGTAAATAATATGGATACAAATAAATATTTAATTGTGTATACTAATATATAGATGCTTATAAGCTTAATCATCTGTCAGTGACACTTGCTATTGCAAATATAAAACCGGTATTATACTTTATGCGAAAATGTGCTCACATACTTTCTAGAAAACCCAATACATGGGTTTAATAATTTGCAATATACGAGAAAAAAGCTAATACAATGTTTAATATACTAAATGTTAATTAAAGTTTGCGTTACGTTCTCTGATAAAGATAAGTGCACACAAGTTTTGGAACGCTGTGTAGGCTTCATTGTTTATGTCGCAAATGTGAATGACATTTCACATAGGCTAATGTAAGATGAAGCAGAAATGCAAACAGAAAAAGGCATTTTTTCCTCCTAAAAGTCTTTTAATTTTCTTGTTTTCCCTGCTAAGCTTTTTCTGGATTTTAAAGATTATGGTGCCTCTAAGCTTTGAATGTTTCAAGTTATTGAACAGACAATGATTTTATGCTCCAAGTCACTGTGACCTTGACCTTTAACCTACTGACCCCTAAATCAATCGGGATAATATATGGGTCATGGCAAACTAAGACACCAACTATGCCGTCCCTTAGTTTAATAGGTTTCAAGTTCTTAAGCAGACATTACAATTATGCTCCAGGTCACTGTGACCTTGGCCTTTGACCTACTGAACACAAAATCAATAGGAATCATCTATCGGTCGTGGCCAATGAAGACAGCATAATTTTATATGGGATGCCCAAGTTCTATAGATGTCATGTTATTGAGCAGACAAGGATTTTATCTTCAAGGTCAATGTGACCTTGACCTTTAAACTACTGACCTTTGAACTACAGACCCTAAAAGTAATAGGAATTATGTATGGGTCATGACCATTCATGGTACAAAGAAGGTTAACCTAGGTGAAATAAGTGTTAATTAAATAAGCAGACAAGACTTTGCTAATGACAGACGAATGGACATACGGACAGACGGACGGACGAACAGACAGAAGGACGACATGCGCCATAACATAATAAGACTGAAGATCCCTTCGGGAGTATTGAACTTCATCCATTAACGGAGGACATCTTAGAGTTTTTAAGTAAAACATCAATAGTTTGTCCACAAAAGACAAATAAGTTTTAGCTCGAAATATACCGGACAAGTAATACAGTCATAAAATGTTTAACCTTGAAATATAACATTGACCTTGAAGGACCTTGGTCAAACATACGCACTGCACATCGACTCATCGTTCTTGACATTTGTGCAGAGTTATTTGCAAATCCCACCAGGGGTCCTTGGTCAAAGATGCGCACATGCATATGGTCTTAGGCCATGCCAAATCGGAATTCGGTTCAGCGTCCTCGTGCGCGTAGGTTTTAGTCCAATAAAAACAAATTTGTTGGTGAAATTGTCTTATATAATTTCGATATTCCGGGATTCAGAAAAAATATAATTATACTTTAACTAAAACTATAATATTTATGTACTACCAAGTACTTTTTATTTGTGAATACTAGTTAGGATGGACATGTTAATATTACATGTACTTACGTTTATTAATAGTTTGCACAAAAACATCCAAGTTTTTTTTGTCTCACGTGTGCCATATATATACTGTTTAATTCTATTATGAGAGTATTATCGGTGTAATATAGTTCATGCCTTGGTTCATGGTACATGACAGTTATTATTATCCATGATTGTATAATATTGACTGTCCATATACATGGACAGTAATAGTCCACATTGTATGGAAGTATAAGTATTCTCATTATAATTGATTTTCTTCTTAATTACTCTTTACTTACACTACATTTTACGTGCAAAACATGCTTTTTATATTATACCATATGATTTAAGTCATGCTAAAAGTAGTCAAAGTAAGTAATTCAGACCATTGTTTGATATTATGATGAAGTTGTTTCTATTGAATATACATGTATAAATAATTCATTGTTTTTGTCGTAAAACATTTGTGTTTTCGTTTTCGGTTTGTGTGTTTTTGTGAAAAGGTACCTAGGTTTGTCAAACTTAAGTTGATGCATGACAAAATTCAAATTTGGCATGCCCTTATGATACTTTACATGTGTGCCAAGTCATTTCAAAATGTCACAAACCCTTCAAATGTTATAGAGCGAATACAGCATATAGTCATACAATGTTTAACCTTGAACTATGGCATTGACCTTGAACGACTTCGTCAAACATACGCGCTGCACATCGACTCATCATAATTGATATGTTGACAGACACACGGACAGACAAACAGCCAGACAGACACAAAAGTAGGCGAATATTAATGTTAATATGTTTTTTTTTAATTTAATCATAACTTACAAAATAAGCCTCTACATACCTCTAAGTATCTACGTACCACATCACAATTTTCTACTTTGTTGCCCATGTCGTATGTGATGTCTTTATAGACATTATATATCACCTTGTGACCTTCTGAGTTCACTGAGTTGTCTGAGTCTGTTGGCTCACATCTAGTAGAGCTGCTTGAAAAGGGACTCACGTCACAGTAAAATTGAAGTGAATCGATGCTCTCTTCACTTAATCGTCTCCCATAGGTTAAATCAGTGACTGAACAGCTATTCATATCATGGCTGATCCTCTTCTTATTTTTCCTCGCATTTTTCTTTGATTTCGATGTGCTATGAAACCCTTTGTTCCTTGGAAGTATACCTTGGCAGTTTTCATCATCATCAACATCTTCTACAATGGTGTCGGTCTGATTTTGATCGGTGGGCCCCACTGTAACGAGCGTTGTGCCATCGTAGTCCGCGTTATTAATTGCATCATCAACAATGGGGTAGTTTTGATGGCGTTTTGTTGTCTCCATTGAAAGCGATTGCGGTTCGTACCACTGTTTTTCTTTACTTATATTGTCTACTTGATGCTGATCTGTCGATTTCTTTTTTAAGAACTTTGAATCGCCGCAGTCCACGTTTTTAAAATATCCCGATTTAGTGTGTCCATTCTGTGCACTGTTATCAGCAGAAGTGTCCTTTTTCTGCTTTTGTTTGTGTTTCTTACTTTTACTGCGATGATCGCCTTCAGCATTTATCTCTTCACTGTGATTTCCCTTTCTCGTTTTCGGCATTTTAGATGTTTCAGATATGGGTGATTTTTCAGACGGTGTGTAGTTGCCATTGCAAGGGTCTTTTGAATCCGAAGTAGCGAGCATGTCATCATACGCGTTGTGCCTGTAACGTAGCGTTCTTGAAATGCTGACATCGTTGGCATCAGAAAATTCTCTTTCCACTCGAGGTGTTGCAGGATGCTCGGCCTCTTTCCTCTTTAATCTGAAACATTTTCATTCACATTTACCATCCCCTAAAATGACGGAACACTTCCTTATAAAGTTTTCGGTCGCAGTGATTAAAGTAATTTGACATACACACGCAAGCCAACCAGTGTGAAGTTCTGTATTCGTACGAATTGTTTTGTATGTGAGTATCCATAAATAACCGGGTTTTTTTAGATATTTGGATAGTATGCGAAATTTAACACATAGCAATAGTGTTTTGTTTGCGTGACTGCAATAGATGCTTTCATTCAATTGGTATTACAAGTAACACGTTTGTTCTCATGCAATGTAACGTGCGATCAAGAATGTTTAAATGATCATTTCAGATAATACCTGTAATTTTAAACGTATTTGCATATGTTTCATCTCTTATAATGAGTTACATTTTAGTGTAATGTTTTATATTTACATAACGTAAATTACCTTGTTTTAGCGACATTTTTTAATATTAAAACAGAACACATTAAAGTTAACTTGAATTATATACTTTTTGTAAACTTCGATTTTTGTGGGGTTTTTTCAGTGTGTGACATAAAAACGCATCATTCACTAGCGGATTCAGGTGATCAACATATAATTGTCATTTATATATTATTATATGATTGTATAACTTATATCTGTTACTTGAAAACAGTGCAAAACATTTTTAGCAATTTCATGAATTTGGGGGAAATTTATATCTTTCTGTATCAACAGCTGTAGTCAGGGAAGCGCCTTTTTACAACTTTTTGACATATTTTTGACAATAAAAAAGATCTTGCATTTTAATTGAAAGCGAAACTTTCAAATGTGTAAAGCAATATGTTGTTAACGCACTTTTAACAGAGAAATAGTTAAAAATAGAATCCACCCGTTAAGGCAAATGTAATAAATACTTTGTTTATGAAGCCTATTTATTGCCTAAACGCATAAATAGTAATTTAGAATAAAGTATTTTCTCTATTAATTTTTGTCTCCTGACCCGCGATATAAAAGTACTATATGCTAAAACCCTGAAAAGCGTCCAATCTCGGGTCTCGGGTGTCGGCTTTTAGCAGCCGAAACAATGGACTCCCGCAAAAGCCTTTAACACGCTTGTATTGATAGATAGATAGATTTATTTGATGCGAAATAGGGGAAGCGGGATTATAAACATAAACCAATGTAGCGTGAATATAATAGTTGTTATAGATTGAAAGTCAATCTGTGCAAATACTTGACGTAGCAATGCTATATAATACGGCCTACGATCCCAACGGCTAGGGTTCAAATATAACTTCTTAAAAAAAAAGATTTTTTAACATAACTTGTTAACTTGTTTAACAATTTTTCATGGCTGCATGCTTTTTCGTGCCATATTTGCACTAGTAGACATACACAATTCCTTTCGTAACATACTGCAAATCGTTGAACCCTACTTTTGATGCATACCTGAACTATTTATCCGATGGAAACGTATTCATATTTTTTAAACGTAGTGATAAACGTTTTCGAACAGAAAAACACATAGCCAAATATGCACTCTCACTCATTATACACATACCACACATAAAATAAAATTTCATTAAAACGAAATATCAACTTCTGGATTCGAATATACGCCCATAAAACTAGGAGTTTACGCGCGTTTGAAAATAAAACCACTATTTAGCCCACTGAGCTATTTTACATTGATCACAAATGTTGAACAATTGGGATTTTAACTGAACTGCAAAACACCATTGAATTGTAAACTTTATCAATTTAGGTTACATATTGATACACCTGTTTACGTGTTATAGACCCAGCTCCAATAGCCCGCCCGGGTTATATTTATTTATTACTTTAGTAAACAATCTGGTAATTATCACCTGTTAAAAAACGTCCATAGAATCAAAACAATTCTTACACTGTATATAAAATAAGATAGAATTGTCTTAAGGAACATAGTTTTGTCTCGATAGTGTATATGAATATTTACTATGCATTTTATTTTTACCCAATTAATATAACTATTTAGGACATGTAAATTGTAAAAAACGTACGGTGAAGGTAAAATAAAACAAATCAGGCCCACCTTCTAACAGGGCTTGAGTCGGATCCGGTGTCGATAACGGTGAGGTCGTGACGTGTCGTGGCGTCCTTTCGGGGGGTGTGGGTTGGAGACACGGACTCCATGGCTCGTCACGTGATGGTCATCACTGTCCGGACGTTAACGACAATTAAGCCACGAGAACGAAAACTATAACTTGAAGTTTCACTCAATAACAAAATTCCATAGTGACACTAAATCTGATATTTGGCTTAAAAACCGTATAACTCAGGAGAAAGGCTTACTGTATACCAAAGTGTCTAGATGTACAATAACATAGCCTACAATGCACATGGCATACACCATAGAAACAAAATACAAATACAAACGATTCTAGCTTCACGTGTGGTTCAATCTGTTGCAATGTTTATTATTTTTGTTAGCGACAAACTATTTTTCATCATGAATTGAGAAAACTATATGAAGTAAACTAAGGACATATAGTTCAAATTGAATATAGGGTTTGTCATGATAGAAGAACGTAAATATCCTTGACATCATTACAAAGACTCCTGCTAAACAAGTAATACTGTTATGACTACATAATGACCTCAAAACTCTGCTGTGGCTCAGTGTATTGTTCAACTGTCCCATTTAGTTTAGGCATACTCAGTATAACGTAAATAGATCCCTATGAAGACATGAGATGAATGGAAAATTTCTGCCGCTTTGTATTTGACCCAAGTCTGAGTATAAAAGCAACAGTTCAATAACTTGATCGGTGACAATAACAATTCAATACACATTCAATCACGTAAATACGTGAGTACACATGTTTTCTTTAACCCATGCTTTACCTTGACCCTTCTGTCCTTTAACTCCAGATACTGGGATTGGGTTTCAAGTTGTTTTTGTTGATAATTTCTTTTAGGCGTATGTTTAAAATATCAGCCGTATTGCGAAAACTCCTCTGAAATATAAAAACCCACTTTACAAGAAATAACGAGGAGACAATTAATTGAAATCCTTCGATTAAAATACAACATTGCAGAGTTAAGCCCCGGTCCGACCGCACGAATTTTGTTACAGCGTTCCTCAAACGGTAGGGAGAGGGGACCGAATTTCGACAACGCACGTCACCGCGCACAAAATGGGGAAAAATCGAAAACACGGGCGTTGCATTAGCGGTGCACCGCTGAAACCGGCGTTATAGCGTTGGCTTGACGGTAGCGATTGGACGCAAGCGTTGGTATAGCGTTGACTCAAGCGTTGATAGAGCGAAGTTCTGCGCATTCGGGCGTTGGCTCCTTTAAATTTGGTTTAAACGGCATACCACTTTTGACTAGGGAGCTGAACGAATCGCGTTGATAGATGTTCTGGTAGATTTATAATTGCTTGATGCAATTTTAGGAGGTTCTGATTCTGATGCTGGACTAGTGCACTAAACATAGCAAGTCTCTCAGCATATATATGGCAGCTCGATTCGAAATAAGCTCCTGATCCATTTCACTCCGTATTTAGAGCCATATTCTGGTCCCGCTCCGACACTTCCATACCAAAGCTAAACCACAGTTCATCACCGCAATGAATCGCTGCTTCAACGCCAGATCCTGAAACCGTTCCATCAATTCCGTGTTCAGTCGTAAAACGCTATCAACCACTCCACCAAAATTGTTGCGACGTTTATTTACCGCCCGGGCAAAGCTGGCGAGCAGCGGTGGTACAGCGTTTAAGATTTCTACATTGGCCAAGCGGACCCAGGCGTCCACGAACTTGCGTCTAACGGTGCCAAACCTTGACTGGGCGTTGTAAGATAGGTGGTGAACTTTGCCGGAGCGGAGAATCGCCCCTTCCTCACCGCTCGCAATACATTGTGCAGCTCAAAACTTTCGAAGCGGAAAGAGAGACCATAAGCGGTGATCAAGCGTATACGGCGTTTCTTTAACGGTGGCCAACGTCTGTTAGACGGTAACGAGCGGTGATGATTTGTTTCACTGCTCCAGGAACGCTCTATGAGATTTCGTGCGGCGGGACCGGGGCTTTAGAAAAAAAGCTTGTATGATGCTTATAAATGAAGTAGCACAAAGAATGACTTTTTTATAAAAGAACTTCAGACACTGCAAGTTTTATGCAAATAACATGTCCTATTAATTTATGTCATAGAAACAAACAATAAAATCTATTCAGACGGTTTGACCTGATGGGTTCTGTTGCAATATCGGTTCGTGTCAAATACGTTTCACCTTGAATGAAGCAAACAAAACGAATGCGTCTAAGTAAACAAACAATCAATCGAACTGAATGAAAAAATGTTATGCCATAAAACATGTGAAAATCACTGAGAGCAGATCAGAGATCCATAATAAACATGTAATTTTGTTTTGACTACATAACGACCTAAAAACCTAGTATGTTCAAGTGTATGCATTGTTCGGCCAGCCAAATGAATTGTAGGTATTTATAAGTGGCAGAATACGCTTTTACAGTGGACTGAAATTAGAACTGCTACAAAGAAGTGTGATTGAATTGAAAACTAGCATTGCTTTATAAGACCCCAATTTGTGAATAAATGTGGCAGTTTATAGCCTAATCGGTCATAATCAGCGTGTCAATACTTTTAAACATATACATGTACAGGGGCGTATATTACGGGGCGGCAGGGGCGGCGGCCGCCGTCCCAATAATTTGGCTAGTCATCCTTATACAGAAATGACGGGCTTTTCGGCGTCCCACACTAATTTTACCTTGCACGTTCAGTGAACGTCTCCGCCAGTATGCTCGGACGTAGTCACAACGGATTAGTCAGAAATATGTGTCATAAACACGGGTTGAGAGTCTGGCAATCGCCCGATGATTTTTTTCTTGTTCTGTGCAATGATTGCCCTGATGATCAGTGTCTTTATTGCAGTAATTATAACCCGGCTTTTATGGTGTTTGTTTAATCCTGTTGTTAGTCTATAGTGATTGCTAAGAATCTGTTTTGTTTTGTCACTGGTAACTGGTAAACTGTATTGAATCCATATCTGGTGCAAAGGATACGTTGCAATTTAAGCAATAACTCTGCGGTGCATTGTTTTTATCTTTTTTTCTCTGCCTTTAAGAATTGTGGAAGTCAATTAATTGCAATTTGAGTTAATTTTAGCATGACAAATCACTAGCGGGTCGAGGGGTCGTGGACGTATGATTTTATGCCCCAAATGCTCAATTTCCTCATTCTTTTCGCTCGCTTCGCTCGATATTTTATTTGAAACAACATTTTAATAAAAAATATGGCTAAAATCCTGCTACAAATACAATAACTTATACTATAACCGGAAACACGTAAAATGATTTTACTATTCGGACAGTTTGTTTATTGCAGCAAAGTGTTACGGCTAAACCCTTATAAACGTCGTTTGCCTAGTGATGGGACATTTGTTTACGTTTTACGGTATATGTGCTGGATATTTTCTGTACGTTACAAAATGTATTTAAGTATCCCTGCGATTTATTTATGTATGTTTTGTTACTTATTTATCATACTAAGTAATTGAGAAAATACCTTTCGAAAACTAATGGGTATGTTATTTTAAAACGTAACTGTTATCTATTATACATGTGTAAAACATGTGGGTCTGTATCCGTCTTGCCCAAAATGAGCGTTAATTTAACGACGTAGGGTTTGCCGCCCCAATTTCAGAATGTTATATACGCCCCTGATGTATGGACATTGTACCAATATATCAATGGAATGTTATTATTGCTTAACCCAATTAGGCCAGTCAGCCTATATTTTGACCTTCATAAAATTGCAACAGAATTTATTTTGCGATTTATATTCGAGTTCATACATTTATAAATAATATCTCAAAAATCTAGAAAAATCTTAGCATGGGAAATGAGAAAGTAATAAGTCTGTTTTATAGACATTTCATTTAGCATTATTGAGACACCATACATAAGATTATTGTTAAATATCATTCATATGTGTGACATAAACAATATATCCTACTCTGTTTGGGCTATGTAGGCACATGAACGTATGGTAGCACATTCACACATTAAAATATAATACCGGGTATTTATTTGCAATTGCAAGCGTTACTGACTATATGATAAGCATCCATAGAATTTTACTAGACAATTAAAAATAAAATGTTTGCAGAAACATGTGTTTTTCCATATACTTAACAGTATATTGCTTGCAGTTTTCAGAGATATGTCAACTAAGGTATCTTGACAACAGCTAGTTGTCCACATGTACAATAGTATAACAATGGAGCATATATAGCAGTCTGAGTCAGTATGTCAGTCACTGGCTTTGGGTCGTTGTCTGTGTCTTGTTGGTTTGTCCGCATACATTTTTCCGCATATGTTTTTTCACTTCTTATGTGATTTAGATAAATGTGTGGCACGATACGTTAGCCTACTGTGATGTATACTAGTAGTACTTAACGTACCTAAGAAAGAATACCCGGGTAGGTCAATTGGTAGATCACATGACTTGCAAGCAGGGGTCGTGGTTTCGATCACCGGTACGCCATGGGTAAATGACTTCTGGTATGTCTACAAATGATGATCTCGGTGGGATCTACACAGGTCTGCCATATAATTGCTTTAGTTGATGTAGCAATCTTTCTAAGAAATTCAAGGTCTTATTTCAACCGTGTGTGTGTACGGCGTTGAGTTCACTGTGATGTATAGAAACAACCTAAGACGGAAATGTGAGACCGGGTAGCTCAGTTGGTAGAGCACCAGACTTGCATACAGGGGGTCGTGGGTTCTATCCCCATCCCTGGCTAAATGACTTTTCCGACCTATCTACTTATGTATTCTTCTAATTGTAGATTTGCAAGACAGGTGAATAGGCATGGAAATATATCTACATCCAATTGACAGGGCTGGACACTTGCCAACAACAGACTCATGTCGTTAAAAACAGATTTGCCCCTGGCAAATTGTTCATGCAAACAGACCTGTGATACACTAAATTAAAATTACTAAATGGAGATATATACTGATTCCCGAAGGGGAATGTACGACTGTGTTAGCTGAAAGTAATACCCCTATCCCAAACTTTAATTTATAAGGATTTACCCGTCAACACAGACGATGGGGTATGGGATGTGACATCACTGTCAAACTGACCCAGGCTATGATTCCGACTTGGAATAGATTAAATATTAAATATTAAACTTGGAATAAGTTTAAATTGTTGGTAATGACAGACATATACATTGATATACACTCAGTCAGTGGTGTGGCAGCTTTCATTACTATTGACGAACAACTTCAATAAAACCGAGGCTGCTATTTTTCTCATGCATGCTCAGTGCTACCTAGCGGCTCTAACTTTTCTCAGATGTTCCCTCTTTTAAATGTTATTCAGTCATATTGTTGACATAAAAATACCAACACTAAACGTAATTAAGCTGTTACTATCAGTTACATTGTAAATAGAACAAAAATGAAGATTTTACCTAACTATTATGAATTTGGTGTTTTTGAGATATTTCCCATGCTTAGACTGTAAGATGTTCTGTCGTCCAAATGTCTGTATTTATTCTAAATCGATAGTTTTGTAGTTCTGTACAAACTATGTCGGTCCTATTAGCTTTCTCGGATTTCTGACGAAGATATTTAAAACAGTATATTTAATTAAAAGAACAATATTATTATGTTTCTCCTAATTGCATTTATTGTATAACTATTTATGCTGTCCGTTGGTGTATTTCGTAGTTCATCATTAAGCGATAAATTGAACTGAATATGCGGGTACCAATGTAAGTGAATATAGTAGATAATCTAGATCTGTGAAATTACAATCGATATTCAGTATTTATGTAGGTTCAAGTTAAGGGGGATTGCGGGAATGTAGCTCTGTGGCTACTAAATCCAATCTCCTCACAGCGATTACGTCACGCGTTGCTACTTTAATATATGTACTGTCAAGGGAAGTAATCACTGTGGGGAGTTTGTACTAAATCCCGACTCTGTGGCTACTAAAACCCGGCACCGGGACCCGAGATTGGACCCTTTCCACTGTTTTAGCATTTGGTACTTTTGGATCCCGGGTCAAGATACGGAAATTAATAAAGAACAATTATTTCTAAAAAATTGAAAATACTGTTTGTCGTATAACGCAATAACTAAGCTTCATTTACATAGTATTTATTACATTTGCCTTAACGGGCGGGTTCTATGTTTAACTATTTTTCTGTTAAAAGTGCGATGACCCCCCAATTTTATTTTCTTGTTATGATAATAACATATTGTTTTACACCTTTAAAAAGATTCGCTGAAATCTGAATGCTAGAAAAGAAAATTTAAATGTGTCAAAACGTTGTTAAATAATCGCTTACCTGACTGCACCTGATAATATCAAATGATAAATGTTTCACCCAAATTAAACAACTTGCTAATTGGTTTGCACTATTTTGAATTAACAAATATTACGTTTTACAAATATATAGACAGGACAATTATATATTAATTTTTCTTACTTTTTATGTCAATTTAGTGCAATACTATCTAACATACATTGAATGCAAAATACCATATTATAAATTCTACTATAAAATAAAAACAAACCCGATGACCATATGCTTTTATTTTATTTTTCACTTAGTTAAGACATAATAGATGTTAGTATACTGCTTAGAATGCCAAACATTCCATTAGTAATGATGTACAATATAAACCTGTAAGTCTTTTTGTGTATTCATGAACATAATTAAACTACCACTTTTTGAAATTGCCAAATTTCCATCAAAATCTAAATGCAGGAAAAAAAGATGGGAAACTGCAGCGAACCCTTTAAAGGCAGACGCCACAGTTTATGTGTTCGCCTATGAAACAACACTGCGGCTACTAAAACCCGGAACCCGTTATCCGATGTGATCCGTTCCAGGGTTCTAGCAGTTTGTACTATTTACGAAAATTAGTAAAGAAAATGGTAGGAAAGTCCTTTTTTGTTTTATAAAAAGTACATAATTAAAGGTTATTACATGGAACATATAATGATTAAGATAATTTGTCTTATTTAAAATACAGTTATGTAAGGGATTCCAGGACGAGGTATGCTGATTCCATTGTTTTGCTCTACCACGGCTGTATTTTGAGCCCTTGAACTTTAATTTTGTCAATTCAAAATGGCCGCCATTTATATTTTATAAAGTCTATTTACTTGCTGGGATAAAATTCATCTGTAAGCAGATTCTTATATTTCAGTGTCAGATAAAAAATACTTTAGTACTATGCTTTTTATTTGTTATTTTCATGAAATCTTGTCTTAAATTGTCGTTATACTATTTAGAATGCCAAACATTCCATTAGTAATGATGTACAATATAAACCTGTAAGTCTTTTTGTGTATTCATAAACATAATTAAACTACCACTTTTTGAAATTGCCATTTAGAACAAATTAATATGGTAACCTACATGTTTTTTTATTTTATGTGTGTTATACATTGGTGAATATATTGTTAGTATTTGGTGAAATTCTATTAATATGTAAAATTCTAGCTTAAAAACATCCCTTAGAATAAAAAGATTTGCCAAAAACCCTTTGTCGTAAATTAGATAATACGTGTAGGCTACTTAATTTGTATATGTGTTTTATTATTTGTATTGCAATATTTGCAATTTATTTGTAGATCTAATAAAGAACGCCTTTAACTAAAACTAGAATTATTTATGATATTCTGGTGATGCATTTTATGATTTCATGCCAACAAAGTCTATAAAAATCGTAAAATTGTTTAAAAATGTGACATCTTTGGTATCTAATAAAAACAAGTAACCCCGGTAAGGTCACATTTTTATTAGGTTTTCATTGCATAACATCATGTTCTTGACACACATAAAGTTTGAAAGAAATTTGAAAGAAATCTATTATTGGGGAAAAATTCATGAAACTGTAGCATACACCTTTAAGTGTACATTGTTTAAAAATGCCCCTTCTGGAACTCTATGTTCCTTAAACATGAATTTCTTTAATACTAACTCTAACTTAATATAGTGTATAGTGTGCAATATGACTTTTTCTTTTAGTGCTTTCTTGTCATTCCTCTGTCATGTGATTCATATCATGTGGGAGTCCATGATACCAATACACTATTCAAACACAAACACACATTCATCCGCTACAACAAACATTTCTAGTTCTTATACCAAATACAAACACGACCACTACTACAATATTTAAACACGTCAGACCTTCAATGTTCAAATATGCCTCTAGATCCATACCAAACTTTACCAGAAAGAACCATGTTTAGCTATCGACTCTTTCATCTGTTCTCTTTTTGCAATCTTTACTATTCCTTTTCTTGTAACATATTTAACTTTTATTCAAACTTCTACGTGTCTTCTAAATTACCTTTTTGTATGTAAAACACTTTTACTTATTTATTAAGAATAATGACTAAAACAACATTTGACGTACTTGACTTTTTGAAACTCGATTTGTTTTTATGTACACCCCTTATCTTTGCAGCTTTTCATCCTATTCAGTAGAGGCTTCAAGAGAGACTATGTACACATGTATAAGCTCCCGAGCTTTCTTCTCAATTCTGATGCCTTTTTAGCTCACCTGAGCACAAAGTGCTCAGGGTGAGCTATTGTGACCGGCCTTTGTCCGTCGTCGTGCGTCGTCTGGCATCCGTCAGCCGTCGTGTGTCAACATTTTTACTTAAACATATTTTCCTCTGAAACCGCTCATTGGATTTTGACCAAACCTCACAGGAATGATCCCTATGTGTTCCTCTACAACAGTTGTTCAAACCGTTTCAGTTGGTTGCATAAGTAGGTCACGGGGCCAAAAAATAGGTTCTCAAAATGCAATTATCAAAAATCTTCTGGACTGAAACTACAAGGTCCAGAGCTTTTATATTTGGTATATAACATCATCCAGAGGTTTTCTACCAAAGTTGTTCAAATTATGCACTAGGGGTCAAAATTGACCACGCCTCGGAGGTCACAATTTTACATTGAATTATATATGGAAAACTTCAAATAACTTCTTATCTTGAACCGCTAATGGGAATTTAACCAAACTCAATAGGAATGGTCCCTGGGTGGTCCTCTACCAAAATTGTTCAAATGGTTCTGATTGGTTACATAAGTAGGTCACGGGGTCAATTAATAGGTTTTTAAAATGCAACATTCAAAAATCTTCTAACAAGTCTAAAATTAAAAGGCATAGAGCTTTAATAGTTGGTATATAGCATCATTTAGAGGTCCTTTACCACAAAGTTGTTCAAATTATGCCCTAGGGTTAAAATTGACCTTGGCCCAGGGGTCACAATTTTACATTGAATTATATAAGGAAAACTTCAAATGACTTCTTCTCTTGAACTGCCGTGGGAATTTGACCAAACTCAAGAGAAATGATCCCTGGGTGATACCCTACCCAAATTTTTCAAATGGTTCTGGTTGGTTGCATAAGTAGGTCACGGGGTCAAAAAATTAGGTTTTCAGAATTCTTCTTGTCTGAAAGTACAAGTCCCAGAGCTTTCATATTTGATGTATAACATCATCTAGAGTTCCTCTACCAATATTTGGTGGACAACATTAGTGGTCCTCTGTAAATGGCTCCATTGTGACCGTTGACCATTTCCTCAGGTGAGCGACCCAGGGCCCTTTGCATTGGCAGAATATTTACCTTTTACATTTTCATTGAAATCATTTTTATAGTTTCTTATGATATACTTGTATTTCACAATCAGTTCTATTTGTAACCATTGCTTTATATGCCAATTTAGATGTACATGTTACCATGAAATTGGATATGTGCTTCATTTGAAATAAATACTGTTTAAAGATGCTATGCCTGTATCTTTTAGGTCAGACTTGTTTACATCTTACATTTTAACCATATTTAAGCAGTGAAACCTACTCCCGTAAATATGAGATACTATATATTTAACATGTTGCAAGATTTGTGACCGAATATAAGGTTATAAAGATACAAACCTAGCATCTTTAAACTAATACACTCTGAACTTTGAATCATTGGTTGTATTCAAATTTTATATACTCACGTTTTAAATAGCATGACTGTCTTTATTGACTAGTAGTTCTATTGTTAATCTCATTGTAGATCAACCTAAGATACCAATAATGGTATATGATTTTCAGATCACATTTATTATCAATTCCATTATAAATTGAATTTCGAACTTATAAGTAAGACAAAGAAAGATTGCAAAAATATTCAGAACAGTAGAAATCCTTTATGAGTTGTAAAAAAAAGTGAATAAAACAAAGTACATGAAAGAACCAAAGGATATGTTATGCAATACATGTTGAAACTGTTTTAGGCTAATGTAGCTTATTTTCGAACATTTAAATGTTAGTGAAACAGTAAGTATTGATACAACTAATGAATACATCTTCATAATAAAACAAAATAAACCATTTGGATTCGCAACACTAAATACCATTTAAGGTACCTGAAAAGGTTTCTCGGAAAAAAATAAAGTTTACCGATTTTTGAGGAAATTTGGCATCATGTAGTTACAGGTCTGCGATCAACAAGTATGACACTTTTTTGACGTTATGACGTCAGCACATGTAGTTTTATAGCCTATTTTGGAGGCACGTGCAGTTTGCCGTGGTATACGAAAATATGGCTTTTTTTACTGATATATCCGGCTTACATCATCACCAGACAAGGCAGGCATGGCAGTTTTGCAGTCGTATAAAAGTACTCATTCACAAGCGTTTATCCCATATTCCAATTTCCACTGCAGTTATTGATCTTTGGACCACCAGAATGACATCGTTTAGGCATATACACATGCAGGTACATCTCCACAACCATTCAATAAAACAGGTAAAACATATTAAACTGATGAAAGGGAAAGCCCTCAGGAAGCATAGCCTGCACGAGAAAACAGCAGCCTCGGTTTTATTGAAGCTGTTCATCAGTAGTAATGAATGATGCCACACCACTGACGCCCCCTAGCG
>Ga0224511_10000254_pt1 | contig 22627 bp, 13 predicted proteins | sample SF_May12_sed_USG_2_FD_169988 | JGI IMG/M metagenome (GOLD analysis project Ga0224511, IMG submission 169988) | Sediment microbial communities from San Francisco Bay, California, United States - SF_May12_sed_USGS_8_1 | ecosystem: Environmental > Aquatic > Marine > Sediment | place: USA...
CTCTCTCTCTCTCTCTCTCTCTCTCTCTCTCTCTCTCTCTCTCTCTCTCTCTCTCTCTCTCTCTCTCTCTCTTTATTCGCTATTTAAATAGTTGTCAATTAACTCTATACATTTTGAAATGAAACACATAGTTACATACATTCAAGTACGCGTGTACCATCATTTGAACTAGATTGGCTGCATATTTCAAGAGGTTACAAGTGGCGAAACTTCAAGTGTATGCGGAAAGACCGTTTTCGACTTTGGTTTACAACTTGACATTTTTATTGTATAATGACGTTTATAAGGATTTTATGGAGCAGAAACGTGCATTATAAATCAGACTACAAATGTATGTCAATGCAAGAGAACTGTGGTATATTTACAATACATGTACATATTAAGTAAAGATGCATTTCACATAGCTCTTGTCAGACATAAACAAATATATAAAATTTACAGATCCTTGTACAATGCTGCAAAATAGGCACTTACTTTTTTAAAAGTTATTTCAGACAAAAAGCACTTAATGATGACACGTGTTTGCAAATTAAATGCCATAAACTGTAAAATGTATTAACGGTCCCTTACATAGAGCAAAAAAACACATACTTGTGTATTATTTATTCAAGCTTACATGTCGCCGTGTTCAATCAGTGTATGGAAGTTATCATCGTTTATTTCACAGGTATCCACTTCTACTCTTGGATTGTCTCGAGAGTATCCATTCTTGCAAACGTGGGTAACGTTCGATGCAATAAAGCGATCTGTTTGTCCTGTTTAAGGAAATGTTAAACTATATTCTATTAAAAGTTAAATCTTTAATTTAAGCATGTTTGCATAATAGTACTGGCCAATCCGCGACACTTTTGCACCAATATACCGTATTTCAAGACAATGTCACCAAAGTAAATCAAACAAGGTAAATGTCTTACAGGACTAATAGGATTAAATATGTGTTAATACTTATAGGCCGCAAACCTGCTCGGGGAATTTTACTGACCACCGCCTCTACGGAGCTGTGGATGACACCAAGCTTACTATCATGTACATACTGTGGCCTTTGAGGTAGCGATGGATCTTTAAAAACCGTATCGAATTCAAATCGTAGGATGTTGAATCGATTTTGATTGCTGCAAATATGTGTTGCTGTGTTAAAATATAGCATATCAATACTTGTTATATATCAACATATTTCTGTCATTTAAGAGCAATTGAATGCATAGCCTATACTATGACACTACTGTAACAAACGTAAGGCGTAGATACAAACAGCGTTTAGAACACAACACAATTCAAACGCCGACACCAATAACCAGTATGTACACGGCTTGAAAGTTAAAGCACTTGGCACTAATTTTATAAAAAGAAAAATGAAATGTAACAAGCGTTTTGAGTAAAAACTAAGATATCTTTATTAAAACTTGGACACTTCTAAAGCTTTTAAGAGTGTGTTCGTTTTAAGCTTCTTTTAACGGGTTACTACCTCCAAATCATCATCGTGTTATTTTCGTCCTTGCCAACCACAACGAACATGAACTGTGTGAAGTTGTCTAAACGTCGTACATGCGCCAACGTTACGTTACTAGCTGCAATCTCTGGGCGTAATTCCTCAGCCGATTCATTTACTACACGAATAAAACAAATTGTTGTAACACAACTGCAAAATGACACAACTAGAATTCTACAATAAGCCTTTATTTCCTTGCAATCGTTGGCCGGCGATGATAAACAGTTTTGGAAAGAAATACAAACTATGTAGGAGAGGGGATTACAAATGGTACGTAGTGGCTACCTACTACTTTTGTATTGACTTTACGCTTAGTAAACACATTGTTCATATCAATCACACATCTTTACACATAGCCATCTGGATAATGTAGCCGATCTAATATAAACATCCCGTTTACGTACTATTGATGCAGCCGTCAGCGACAGTTTTCGCATAAAATTGTGGTTCGCACTTGCATGTGCTGATTGATATGCCATATATGCAATCACCGGGGTAACATGGTCGTTGGTATGAACAGGACACTGTAAAAGTATTGTATTTACATGTGTATTAAGTCGATCATAGGGCTGTGTAAAAATCATATAAATTTAAGAGAAGTTTCAACAAACATGTTGCAAACAATGATGGTATGGTCAGGTGTATAGGCACCACGACAAACTGGTATCTTTGGAAAAAAGTAAATGTGTAAAACATGCAGTCGTTTAAGCTCATTTGTGTCTTTTCGTCCTTGTAAATATAATTTTATCAATTCCAGAAAAATATCCAAATGTTTTGCAAAAACTGTGTTTTGTCTTACTAATTACATCTGGTCATAAAAGTGTGTGTAAAAAATAAACTTTGTTTTTATATTTTTCAATTGTTATGTATGCTATATATGTAATATACTATTTCTTTATGCTTTCCATCAAAGTCAAATGTATAAAGTCGTCGACGTTAAATTACGATGTAAATAAACTAACACACAGGCAACATTCGTCTTACTTTAAAGCACAAGACAACTCCAATAAGATTTGGTTCTATGCTAACAAAAAACAAAACGGACAACAACAACAATTTTTATTATTGGAATAGTATGTAGGAAACAAATGATTCAATAACATTTCTTTAAGTCATTCGTGTATATTTACGAACTTTCAATAACAATGAAGTTATAATTTTATGTACTTACAAGTTGCACAAAATGGACCTATAGCAGTGCTTGGGCATTTACACGTATTTGGATAAGTACAGGTGCCTCCATTTTGGCAGGTAGGTCTGCATATTGCTGTAAAAACCAAACATTCAGTTTAAACCTTCAATGCCATGTTGCCAGTTCCCATACTTTGAATAATAAGTATCTCTAAGACTTAGGATATATCCCCGTTTATGCTGAAACACTCTCTTGCTTTCTAGTACACAATCTTGTCTTTCCATGGCGATCTGATATTTAAAGAAATCCAAATCAAGTAAAACATCGTCGTTAGGATTACGTGAGTACGCAGTGTTTTGAACGTTCTTGCTAACTTACATAAACATAAAAAATTACGAACCTCTTGGTTTCAGAGATCCATGATGTTATTGACAAATATTCAACTCTAACCTAGTGCTGTATACACACAATGATCATTTCGTAACGTTATCGCATCATGCTATCTTGTAGGTTAACCCTATTTGAAGTGTTAAAGTTAAAATCCCAAAAAGGACCCCAAACGGATAAACGTTATAAACGTTCCAGTTATTATAATATTTAAAAAATTTTCTACGTTATCAAATAAATTAACCAACAATTACATGTACTCACGTATGATACATCTTTTGTCGCCAGCGTGTGTCCATCCAGATATACAGTCGCATATGGTCCCGTAGACAGGTCTATAGTAATGCTTATATTTAGTACACCTAAAACAAATGTTTATAATAATAATAATAATAATAATAAAAATAATAATAATAATAATAATAATAATAATAATAATAATAATAATAAAAACGTTCATGTTTGTCGTTGGTGTCATCTTTGTTGTAAAACTGAATACTTTAATACTGAATTCTTTAAAAATCTAAGCAAAACATGATATTTGCTACTTAAAAAACGACTTGATAAGTTTTGAATTAAATTAGTCGATCACCAGTATACTAAATGTCTCAACAAAATTGCCCGAATGTTGTTTTTCTCAAGTCAGATTTTGCCATTTTGTTTCATGAATCGAATTTAGAACAATTTAGAAAAAATTATGTTTTACAATGTAAGTATAGTTAAAAATTCTTGTTTGATAAATGTTAAACAGTTTTTGTACACAGCCTTACCACCAAAGAAATCGGCTTGCGCAGTATTCAACACGTTGGTATCGAACAACTCCTTGCCAACACCTTACATGACTGAAATGTTAATACATAAAAATACTGACATTATATATAATATCAATTAGCTGTTATGACTATGTACATGTATAACACACTGATTGTAAAATCAGCGGTTCACCTGGCTCAAGAATAAGTTTAGACATGCTATTGGTTCCTTTCGTATATAAACAATTAAACATGGAGCAAAGTTTTTTATTCAGGATGCATATGGCAACTTTATAAAAATGTTTTAAAGTTTGGCCAAAGTATTTGTTCACTAAGCGAATAGTTTTGGTATACATTTTTATAGGCTGTCCACCAATTTATCGTTAGACCCAATATGGCTGGGACTGTTCGTGTATACTTTCCATCGAGATGTTTTCTTCATTTGCGCAATCTAATACTGCGAAATCTTATATTAATAACGCCTTAGTCGACGGTAATCACTCTTGTAGGAACTCGGGAGAATCTCATTCATCCAATACATCATTGCTTTCTATGATGGTAATCTAAATGACAGGCGGTATTTCGACACATTTTTAAAATACAAAAACAACAACAAAACAAACAAACAAACAAACAATTAATTGACGTATTTCAAATGAATCTTAAGCTTGGTGCATATAGCACAATAACATTCGTTATTAAGTATATTGCACACACCTATTGAGGTTCCATTAATAACAATTTTTAATTGCTACATGTATCATTGTTTGTTATCTCAATAACAGGAGGTATTTCGACACAAGACTTTACAACTGGAAGATACCCCGCTGTTACAATGGTATTATATATATCTGACGTTTTAGCACTAACACGTGATATAACTCGTCCTGATAACACATATGTTATGATTTATTTTTATTCTTCTCGTCCACATTTATTGGAGCTCATAATTGGCCTTCTAAAAGCCGATAAATATTTTGAAGTGAGTTGCGTACTTCTGTGCGCAAATGTCAACAAACCCTACAGAAGTGTTATAGGCTTGATAATACCTAGATAAGAAATTTAATCCAATTCGAGTGGCGGTTGGTCATGCCGCTGTTAGGTCGCTTATTTCACGTCTCCGTATCATGGACCGGATCCGCATCCGATGAAATCAACAAGTTGAAACAAGTTGGGGTATTCCTGTCGTCCATATTTACTGGAGGTTTTTGATTCACTATAAGAAACTCTTTTATATTTCCATTTAATCAAGAACGATCTACATTGTTGCAGTTGTTTTTAAGTCAATTGGCGAAATCGCAATAATTTTTTCTTAATGCAACGAATCCATAGTCAATATTTAATGGACAGTTCCCCAACTGTCAATCTTGATCATTTGTAACTGCACATTGTCAATTTTAATCCAATTACTTAGGGTTATGATGTCAGGTGATAATATGGCCTAGTATATAACAGGCATTTTTCGTGTTTGAGATAAACCGTATCACACGAACAAAAGAACACTACAGATAGGGAAGGAGATTGAAGTTTGCGGAATTATGCATACATCTTTTCTTTGCAATGAGGCACGTATTTAAGATAATGAAGTTTACTTATTGCAAGGTTTTGGGTAAAAAAATGCAATACTATATTACAGATAACAATATTATTCTGACGGTTAAAAGTAAGGTCCAATTAGGAATCTATGTTTGACGGATACTGAATAGTGGAATTGGGCGTCCGCATTTGGTTCTTCCGGACACGGATCCGGATAATGAAACATGGAATAACGGTCTACAAAACACTGTGTACAATGTATATGTCTTCTGAATTCTGGGCATAACTATGTGAAGCTGGTGATCAAACCTTGTACTCCTTTTAGACCAACATTGTTAGGTGTGTGCTTTGTACATCATGCAGTTTTGTTCATACCATTCGTTAATGGGGTTTTAAAACTCAATTATGTTATATGTATTTCTTCTGTACTGCAGTATATATTTACGCAAGATGAATTGATAGTAAATTGTATATTAAACAACATTTTATGGAAAAATGTGTTTAAATGTTGTTCCAAAAATAAAGCTGTCGCTTAGATTTCAACATCTTTTCGCTCAGCATTATATAAGTTGCAATGATCTAGTTCTCTTGCTGTACAATATTCTACAGCGCAATTAAGGTGCATGTTTTATCTATTTCTAAACGCTAACCACTAACGCTTTTTATCCGATCATAAGATACCATACAAGGTATACACAAATTGCAAACAATCGGGGACATACGAAAGATACCACACTATAAATATTATGTTTCTATGTCATTAAAGCCTTGTTACCAGAACATCAAGGTTTAGAAAAAAATCCGTTTTATCGATATATAATGTGGACATTTTGCTACTAGCATTGTTAAATATTTCAATGATAAAAATTATGTTTTACTTCGAAGGGTGGTTTTGTTCCCGCCAATTCTGAGTTGGATTAGATATTTTTGAATAGTTTGGGCACCTCTAACATTTTTACCATGAAGACACATGGCATTTAGCAAGTTGCAAACTTTACTCTTCTCGAACTTTCTCTGTGAAATGCATAACACAAACCATAACTATGCGTAAAAAGACCACATTTGGTATTTGAAAAATCGGCTTATCCAATTGGCAATGAACGCAAATGTCCCCTTATAAATGATCAAGGCGGACATTCAAAAATGATCCAGTGCGTCGCCTATGGTATTTAACCCTTTAGGCAAAGTGAAAGCATTGTCATAGAAAGTTTTACCAAATACAGCAAAATAACTATAATTTGATGACATTACACACATAAATTGAAGTCAGGCATTTTTAAAGAAAATATTAGTTTTCAAACACTGATATATGGATTGCTGTTAAAGGTAGCACACATCTAATGCAATAAAATAAATCAAAATGTTCTTACCCGCTCCATGCTTGTACAAGTGTAACCACAGTTGCAGCTGTCACCAGCAACACCAAAAAGGTAGATCGCTGCATTATAGTTTGTCTAAAGTGTGTTTAACAACTTAATATGTAACCAATCCAGTTTCCAAAGTGTGTGTACATTTGTATAAAACATCAAAATAATTCTGAACGTTTGTTAAGGTTATAAAATTATTAAAAGAAACAAATCTAAAATCCTTTTATAATTGATATGTTGCGTCTTTGGCTCAAAACCTAAGACATGCCCTATAGCTAGACAGCATTGAATGTTGTAGGATTTTATAGGTTTAAACCCGGAAGATTGTGTTTTTTCCTGAAAACAAAAAGTTTTACATTGAGTGTTATTAAATGTTTGATTTACAAAAATGTCAACATTTCTGCTTACCCATTCAAAGACAATATAAATAGTTGAAGTAGTGGAATGTGCACTGACATTTATTGTCGTTTTCAAGGCCATGAAATATTTACGTACACCTTAAGTATCTGATAAACAACTAAAATGCACGTCCTCGTTCAAAAATCGGGCAATTCGCCTTTTCCAAACTAGACAGATTTCTACACGGCTTAGGCTTGTTATTTAGGGCAATACTTAGTGTTTAATATTTAATATAAAGCACTGGAGCGCGTTTACGTTTTTGAAATCATAACCATACTGATTTTTATTTTATTTTTTACTTAAAACTGCTATATTATCAGTGGTGATGATTTGATCATGGCAGTCATAATTTTCCCAAATTGTCGGCAATGATGAAAGTGGCAAATCCATCAAGCGCGCTTCATTTGCCAGTTGTTCCATTTCGTTCACGATTGTCTTAACGCAACCATAAGGAAATTCAATTCTTATTAATACAATAGATGTATTTCATTATCAATGAGAGTAGTATACTGTTTTTTTCTTTCGAATTTTTTTTCTTATTTTTATTACGTTCTAAAATGTTTATAATACTTCATAGTCAAAACAACATGGATCACAATTTGAGTGTGTATTTGTAATACTAAAAATTCAAAACTTGACCGCAAAATGGGCGCAACTAATGAATTATGGCGTGTGAGTACTGCAACAATTCGTACATTGTGGCATAAGTTTTTATTTGTTAAAATTTCGTAGCAAATTTCAATCGTGTTTAAGTGAAATTTTAGCGTTCTTTACGCGACTATAAATAAATAAATAAATAAATAAATAAATAAATAAATAAATAAATAAATAAATAAATAAACAAATAAATAAATAAATATTAAGTAAATAGTCTTGTTTTAGCTACCGATTATGTTACAAAAGTAAGCTTGCATTTTTAACGATGTGCCGTATTTTCTTAAGAAGAAATGTCGTTGTTGTTGTTTTGTGTTGTTTTGTGTGTTTCTTAAAAAGGATTGAAATGCAATGTCAGACGGAAGGTAGCGAAGCAACAGAATTTCGTAAAAAACATGTTTAATCATCGAATTGTCATTAAATCATAATAATAATAAAAATAAAAATACTACTACTTATAATAATTATATTAATAATAAATAAAAATAATAATAATGTAGTTAAAATATTATATCATTATTATTATTTTAGCTACAAGAATAAACTGAACATTCGTCTATCGTTTACAAACTGTCACATCAACTCTGTAAACTATTTGAGAATTTACTTCGTAAGATAAGTCTAGACGTTTGTTTATCAACAGGTATTACACATTCACAAAAAGAGGGTAATGAAAATTCAACGCCGGTGATGCGGCATTGCATTAAAAACGCAATCGTATTCCTTATCAAAACGCATGTAAATATTCGGCGCTAAATTCGGCGTTCGGTGTCTTTTGATGATGACTCTAACGAATTTACTGTCCCTATGTTGAATATGTGAAGATGAAAGCAAATGCATACTCTTACTGAAGTGCAGCACTTTAAAATCGGTTTTATACGTTTTTATAAGTTAAAAAAGAAGTGCCTCTTGTTCAAATAAACCGGTTTTGTAAATATTAATTTAACACATGTTTAAATATGTGTCTGAGTCTAACAGTTTGGGTCCAGTTGGCTATTTGAGCGATTTTGAGGATTTGGTATAGTTTGCATGGGCTTTGTTTGAAGATTACAGTTTTATATACAACAAAACAAATATTTATATTAGACAATATTACCCCCTCCTTTGAAAAAACAGGCCTATAGCATCAAGAACAGTGTACATGTAAATTATAAGGGCGATTCATTTATCAATACATTTGTGGTTAACTCAATTAGATATGTTTGCAAGAGTAAGATATATTTATATCATGTTTAAAGAATTTTGAAACTGAACGGTTTTTGTAGGCCAGTGAAACTCCTTTTACAAAATATAAGTTGATGTGTTATTTTGACGTCACTTTTCCTCGTTACGTCATTTCGCCAAACTGACGCAAAATCTATGACACATATTTTGCTGAGGGTTTGCAACAGTTCAATTAAAATTAAAACCAGTGTCCATCTAAGGATTTTCACAAACAAAAAATACTTTACGTAAAGTAACGAAAGTCGACCGCAAATCTTTGATACAACAATAAAAACCCACGTGTAAAAGGTCATTAAAATAAAATAAAATTGAAAAAAGTTAGTGTACACACAGACTTGACGTTCTTTTGTATATTAATTGTTTGTTATCAGTTTATTATAAATAAAGGTAGAATTTAATTTGCATGCATTACATGTATTGCAATACATTATCTTGTATTACATGTATTATAACAATTTATTGTAAACGCAAGTTTCATGTACAAGATATGAACATCGTCATTCCAGCTAGGTCGAGACGTTTTTACAGCGTTCTAGAAGACGATACATCGTAGCCAATGTGTCCCCATTTAAGGACGCTTATCGGAGCCCCATGAGGACGCCATTCTGGTGTTACAGGGCTTAAATTGACCCTTAAAATCGTTTGGTCGTGTCTTTTAGTTACCTGAATATTTTTATAGAGGATATCGTGTCTTATCGGCAATTGATTTATACCGAACATGTTTAATCGGGTAACCGAGAGCTACAAGTAAGAGAAATCAATATTTATCATTCTTTTAAAACAAATGCATTTTAGTGTGTATAGAAGGTCACACGTTTAGTACACGTCACGCATATTACATATTAACTTTGCAAAAGAAATCTGCACTGCAGAGTATTTAAGTGTACTATTTAAAACACATGTTTCCGATATTAATGAACAACGTCAAATCTTATATAATTATGTGTCTACAAATTCTTTATCATTTGCAAGATGCTACCAAACCTGCTTTGCTTTTTATATTCCAAATACATGTAGCCAGTAAGTGTTATACTATGATCGTAAAATAACACTAACATTCAATGATTGTAATAAAAAAATGTTCTTAGATATAGACACTAGAACATAAATAAATTCATTTAAACATTCAGTTTCACTTTAAGATGCTTTGTGCATGTATGTTTCTTGCTACCAAGACTGTTTACAAAGTTCATTTTAATTCTAATATAGCAGAGAATCATACACCTGTAAATATGAGAAACTGCTAATAATAACAATACATGCAAAAAATATTGCATACAAACGTCTTTGCTGAAAACGTGTCGCCAACACATTTGGCTGTGTTTATGTTTCAATAAATAACGTTGAAACTTATAACTATAGCCTGACTACTATCGACATGTTCGGTTGGCTCGGTAATCACGAGGTAACGCATCGTACTGCAATGCGGGTGGTCCTGAGTTATATTCTCGGTTCTGGCAAGGATTGTAATGTTTGCATCTTTTGTTTTGTTGATGTTGAGTTCTTACTTATTTGGTTACAAAAAAGTAATTTGTCCAGCTATGTTTTCGTTACCGTAGCAATGCTTATTTTCCTACATATGTTGTTAAGACCAAATTATATGTTTATATTGAGCACGCTTTAACATGTTATTTCAAAATGAGCATGGACGTTATGGTGTTTTTTTATGGCAGGGCTCCTGTTTTTACGTGTCCCTGTGACGATTTAGGATTTTATCAAATCATATTTTAATTAGGACCAACTGTTAAATATAAACTGCCAATGCCTACAACCTCTACAAGCCGACAATTATTTTCGATATTAATTATGTTCAATATATTTTATTTATGTTTTTCATTTGTAAAAATGTCGCTTTATTTTATGGCATTACCGCAAAGACAACAATGAATTGTATTATAAAATAATAAAGTGCAAACATTCAATTGGTATTCAATTTATATAATATATTATTAAGACCAGCCATTGAACAGGCATTTTGATTCGAATTAATTTCAGACGTTTTAGAATGTTTTACATATGTTCACGCTAAGACAGCAAACAAATCCTCAACAACCATTAGAATTATTCAACTGCCAAATTGCATATACCCGCACAAGGTGATTTTGTCAAAACACAAGAGTACAGCTTCATGACAATTTTATTGATGTTATTTAGGTGATAAATAGAAAACGGGGATTTTCTTTAACTCTGAAGTCGAAGCGCTTGTTGATTTTTAGAGCATATATATTTTATTAATCACATGTGACCACTTGATGAGCAAACAAATTGATGTATTTATTGGCTTAAAATTGAGGCAATATGGTATACGGCCACCAATCAAGATTGTACCATTTGTTTATGATATTTGTTTAACACAAAGGCATATATTATACATATGTGTCACATATTAAAGGGCATACATACGATTACTGATTCAACCCATGTTGACAACGGATGATGCAATATTTAACGTTATAGCATGATTAGATTAAATAAACTGCAATTGCATGCACAGTAATCCCAAAGAGGTACACATAAAAACAACTGGTTTATTAACTTAATAGAGCAGTCTTCTGTGATAATAATAATAATAATAATAATAATAATAATAATAATAATAATAATAATAATAATAATAATAATAATAATAATACAATATTCATTTTGTCATATTAGGACACATTACTTTATATAATAATCAATAGATCTAGTATCCAAGGCATTATACATATTTCTTTCAATAAGGGATGTTAGAACTTGACACTCGCTGCAAAACCAATTTGAATATTATGTTTGATAGATATTTGTTTCTCTAGGACTAGAAACGGATAAAAACTATGACTGTTACCCTCAAGAAAATAACGACTTGCACGTAAGTTACAATTGTATAATTTGTAGTTTTGAACGAAATAATGACCACCCTACCCTAGTCACAGGGTGCAAACAGCCGCTCGTCCACATTATTTTTTAATTTTAACAATTACCACAAATCAATGTATGTTTGTGTTTACCTGAAGTATTTTTAAAGTCAAGCACACCGCATTTTGCGACGTATAATTATGTAAATATGCTCTAGATAAAATGCACTTTTTTCATTTTCTATCACTTAGTTTCCAACTCGCCCGCTGGCGTACTTCTGTCTTTCGTAACCGCTTTTCGCCTACCTCTATCTCTTCGTTCCCGCGCAATCGAAATCTAATCATACTTTCAGTTTTTTTCCACCAAATCAAACATGTTTTTGTTGCGCAAATATGAAGCTGTCTCAGAAATGTGAATTGTACGAAATATGTTACATTTTCTAATCAAAATCAAACATAAAATGCTGCACTAACGAGTCGAAAACCTATCACATACTTAGTTGATTACATGTCGATAGAGCATCTCGGCAGCTTCATTCTGTTCTTTGTCGGAATTGACATATTGACAAGCCATGTGTCTGACCATCTGAAATGACTTTGGTCAAACAAATGGCGGGAAAATACGTAACGTCATTACGCATAACGACATCTCCCCATGCAGGCTATGCCTTCTGAGGGCTTTTCCTTTTTCCCAGATTAAATTAACCTATAACAGCTGGTGTTAAGTGCAGCTGTAAAATGTCGTTCTTCATAATTGTGTAGTTACATTTTCCACTCATGCGCTATGGTGTCAGTGGTGCTGCATCGTTCATTAACACGTGACTAATAAACAACTTCAATAAAACTGAAACTGCTATTGTCTCTATGCGGGCTATTTCTTCGTAGGACACTTCCTTTCTCACAGTTTGTTTTTAATTATAAAGTTCGATAACACCACCATCGAATTGTTTACGATACAATAATTTCGTACAATAATTAGTATTATCAATACTATCAAATAGTACGTTACGCTAAGGTAATAGTAGTGTTATGAATTCACAGATTTGCAGCAAGGTAAACGTTTTAAAAACTTTATTTTATTGAAACATATGCCATTTAGAGATGATCCACCACAACGCTTTTCATAGCTTTGCTTATTCGATTTTATAAACAAGCAATATTTTTTTAATTATATTCATATTAAAGGGCTAATAAGGTGTAAAACTCATTTTAATTTACTTTAAGCAAATAAAGGTAACTTGCATTTTGAAAATACGTTTCTATAGTTTAAAAGTAAAATCATAATATACTTTTTTTATTAGATCACATTTTAATGAGACAAAATCTAGTTTATAATTTGATAAGAAATATAATAGGGTATCCCTCGAAGTCCACTACACTACCATTACCTTAACACCGTAAATCTTTGTGTGTTGTATATTCTTACGGAGTATCTAACTGTCTTGCTCTTTTGAAATTATAGTTTTTTCTTGTTCAATTATTATTGGATGAATAACAAATAAACAACGACGACAAAGGCTTTGTCAGGAGACCCCGTCACATAAACATCAGGCACATATTGCCAAAGACCAAAGGAACATGTGTTCACACTATTATACACTGAATTGATACATGTATGTACACTATATGAAGCAAGACATTTCGTTTTGAGATTTACAAAGTTTTATGTGGTGTACCCGTATTTTAATCATAAACAAATAAGAAAGATAGTATTAGTAGTAATAATAGGTAATTTTCAAAATAAATGTATGATTTACTTCCCTTTGACCTTTTAATGAACTAGAGGCGTTAGCGGCGGCTGTGTCTTCTGTAAAAAGAAAAAAGCTGTCCATGCACGCTGCTGCGCGGGAATACGGCGTCCCGCGATCGACGCTTAAAGATCACGTCTTCGGCAGGTACTTGGGGCCCATAGGTAGGGGGGCAGACCTAACGACGGAAGGTAAGACCCACTTCTTCGCCTACATTAACCACATGGCCAGCGTTGGTCTTCCTGCTACGAGGTGGCCCATCAAACAAAAAGTCAGCTTGATCGTCAATTCCTATGGTACTTTTTAGTCGTCATCATGTATGTACTGTATAACCAGCCGTATTCAAACACATTGTTATTTGTCTACACTGTACATAAAAATTATAGTATATTTGTTTTATTAGTGTTTATCATTGCGTTGTGTTTTTATATTGAAAATATAATTAATAATTGTACATCGGAAAAAGGAACACGGACAATTAAAAGAGGGACACTGGTCCATCAGATAAATGGGTATGATCGTTTCTAGGGCGGCACTCTGTGTAGACAGAAATGGCCGAGAGCCTTGACCCCGTACGGGCATCGCAGTCAACTCAAGATGTGATGGACTTTTTCTTTAAATTCCTCTGGTTTCAACTAGAAAAACACGGGGTGTTAAATGAACCAACACGAGTAAGCAATTAAATATTATCATTGTCATTTGATAAAACATCGCACTGTATGGAATTCGAGTTGGAGTTATAAAAAGTATTAAAAATATATTCAACAGATAACGTTACTATGCAGGTTATTTTACATTTTCATTTTTCAGCTGCGATGAAACCTGTTGGTCTGGCTGGGAATAGTCGCACGATTGAGTTGTTGGCCCCCCAAGACACCTGGTCAGCAGACAGCCATCCAAGCCCGGCGGACAGTTTGGCTGCAACATGTTTTTATTTTTCGATTCGGTGCGATTCGATTTTTTACCTTTTCGATTCGATATGTTCGATTCGATTCATTGGTCAGATGAAAAGCAATAATGGCGAAAGTTTTCAAGTAATTTGTGACTTTAAAAAACAAAGAAATGTTTGTCTTGTACATAGTACGGGCCTCCTTGCCTATGACCGCCCCTTCGTTTGATCTACAGCCGAGTTGCAACTTGTTTTTGACCACTTTAAAATCATATTTCCAATGGTGAAATTAGCTAAAGAAATCATTATGGCAAAAGAGCAACCAGAAATTTAGAAAATTAAGAAAACAACTGCAAATAAAAAATGACACAAAACTCATGTCACATTTGCTTATTTATTTAACAGTACTTTCAGTAGAGAAATTATCATTATACTCATATGACATTAAGCCTTCACACATCATTAAATAAATAATTTTAGAAGGTTTGCTTATCTGAGACAAATTCAGAAAGGTGTCTAACAAAATATTATGTTGCCAATGTTGGGTAATTGTAGATCATGGCAGGACTCGCAAAAACCACACTGTACCTAGAATTCTAAAAAAAAGTATTCCCATTCCACTAGAATGTGCTGTCAAAATTAATCATTTTAAATCAAGAACCAGCTAAATGAGCTTGTTTTCCAGATTTTTTTGCATAGCAAGACATGTGTTCGCCATGTTAACTGCTTTAGCCGTCGTCTGTCAGTGGCGCTGATTGGCTTTCTTAACCTCAGTCAGCCTATGAAATTACGTGTTTGAAAAGCGATTGCGTACATACTTTGTTCTGTTCGGAATATTGATAAGCGTCTACTGATATTTGTTTAAAATGTGGATCAGAACAATACAAGGCATTGAATCGAAAATCGAACACTAAGAATCGAAAATCGCATCGACGGGTCTGTAATCGATTTTGGATGCATCGAATCGAATCAGCTGGACACATCACCGGATTCACCGCTCCAATATGTGTGTCCGCTGCCGGGCAGTGTCTACCAACGCTGCTGGTTTTCTCAGTATGTGTAGTATAATTTAACAATTATTAATTAATATAACATATATATAACAGTAAATACATTATTCATTATCGTCATATCAATTACTTTCAGGGTCAAACTCCGAGCCGGCCTCCACGAACTCATGGAGGCGGTCGAGTTCAGAGTCTGGCTACAGCAACGGGGACATTGTTTATGAATGGTTTATTAAGATCTTCCTTGCGCATTGTGGATGATGTGACGACAGAGATGGTTGATGCAGCCATTGACAACGGCGTCGTTCTGATAGGGCTACCCAGCCACACCACGCACCTCCTGCAACCCCTCGATGTCAAGGTAAACATTTGATGATATATCACAGGAAAAATATATTTCTTTCTTGATTACAAGGATATTAACATGTTGATTATGTTTTGTATTCAAATGCATTAATAAGTAAGTTTTTACAAACAAACTGCCTTTAAGGAGATGAGACATATTGAAATGCCCAAAGCAGCTCCCAAAAAGTCCATTTGTCATATTAAAAAACTGGAGATGATATGAAAATGAAATGAGCAAAATACTGTGAGGTTACCTCAAAAGTACCTATTTTATTAATAAAACATAAAATTAATTGTTAATCAACCATTAATTAGCGAAAACAATGGACTTCACGCGGGCCAGCAGAACTCAATATCTAATAGGAGCATACCTTTCACACTTAGGCATATAAAACTCCATCCACAAACGGAGGTAATCTTAGAGTTTTATGAGTGAAACATCAATAGTTTGTCCAAAAATAAAAAGGTTAGAAAGTAGGACGTAAACAAAAGTTTGAACGAAAATTGATTTGTCTTATTTGGACAAACTATTGATGTTTGACTTATAAAACTTTAAGATTACCTCCGTTGGTGCATACAGTTAGTAATACAACTCAACATTAATCGTTAATTAACCATTAATTAGCCAAAACAATAGATTTCACGCGGGCATGCATAACTCACAATTTTATAGGCACATACCTTTCACATTTAGCCGTATTAAACTCCATGCACCAACGAAGGTAATCTTAAAGTATTAAGAGAAAGAAACTACAAGAGAAGAAGCGAGCGGCCGTTGCTCGCCGGAAGCTAGAGAAGGCGGAAAGGAAAGAACAGAAGGCAGCGGAGGCCGAGGTGAAGAGGAAGGCCATGGAACAGAAGAAGACAGAGCGGGCAGAAGGAAGAAGGGAAGGCTGAAAGAAAGAGACTTAGCGATGAGTGGTGAGTGCTAAACGAAAGTCAGAGTGTAGGTATGAGTGCAAGTGAGATTGCGGCCTTGCGTGCGACGCAGTATGTGTGTTCTGTGTGTGAAAGGCATGACGAGATGAACGATATGGAGGATGGTATTGTATGGTGTGGGTGTGATGCGTGTGATCGTTGGTACCATGATTGTTGTTTGTCTGTGAGCGAGGCGTATTTTGCACGGAAATCTATTATTACTGACCCTTTAATTCAAGTGAGAAAGTTGACAAAAGCGTTGGTAAAACATCGTTTTTCTTTGCATAGTCTACTGCGTTACTAACGCAGTAGCCGTTATGTATAGTAGGAAAATCCCGATGGTAGAACAGCGAACTGTCTGTTTTTAAAGCAAAAGGGTGAAAATATGTAGGTTTTAACCGTTATTTTAATTTCTAACAACTATTATATGTATTTGAAGAGATAGTTTGAAATATTTGATTTGCTAGTAAATTCTAGTGGTCAGTTGCTTTAAATTTAGTTTTTAATAATCTATAAGTGCCTGAGCCGCACAAACATGATATATGTTTGTAATCACCAACTCAAATCAGTTCAGGGCCTGTGAGAACGGCAACCGCGTTTTGGTCTTTTCCTTGTTTGAGTAATATATTACAATGTTTTATTGTATTTTCTGGCAAACTGTTGTTGTTAAAAATAAAAGGAACCATTATGTTCTGTAGACATTAAATTTTAATATAAACTTGTTTTTATCGATAAAAGTACTTTGTTATATCGCTTATTTAATGTCATCCCGCATTGGCAATTATCTCGATAAGCGTCTGATGTGATCATGATTTTTTAATGTTCTAAATATTTAACTCATTTGGCAAAAATCGTCGATTTGTCTTCTTCAGATGAATATTATGTTAATGCTTGAAAGTAAAAAACATGAATTAAAAATTGTGTTTGTTAATTTTACGATGGGGTCGAAGTTACGTCCCGTTTTGGTGTATTTTAAGCCAGTTTGCTTGCCTATGTTTACGTTTTCATTTTCGTCATTCAAATAATCAAATTTACACAAAAAGTATTCAGTACGTGCATACTGTACCTAAGCTTATTCACGAAAATTAAAAAGCGATCGCACTATGATTTTTAACAAAACTAGAAATGTGCCCATAGGACACAAATGCCCCCGCTAAATGTGCTCACTTTAAAAAAGGCCCATAACTCCGTTAAAAATTAGTGAATTGTAACCCAAATCGAACTCGACCTGTGTTTTTATGTTATATATCAACATGCCAAATATGAATCGAATCGATGCAGTCTTTCAAAAGTTATTGAGCGGACACCAGTTTTTGTGCCATGTTTTCATTAAAGGCCTATAACTCCGTCAAAAATTAGTGGATTGTAACCCAAATCGAATTTGACCTGTGTTTTGATATTATATAACAACAAACCAAATTTGAATTGAATCGATGCAGTCTTGCAAAAGTAATTGAGCGGACACCAATTTTTGTGCTATGTATTTATAAAAGGCACATAACTCCGTCAAAAATTAGTGGATTGTAATCCAAATCGAACTTGACCTGTGTTTTGATATTATATATCAACATAACAAATTTGAATTGAATCGATGCAGTCTTTCAAAAGTTTTTGAGCGGACACCAATTTGTGTGCTATGTTTTTATAAAAGGCCCATAACTCCGTCAAAAATTAGTGGATTGTAACCCAAATCGAACTTGACCTGTGTTTTGGTATTATATATCAACATACCAAATTTGAATTCAATCTATGCAGTCTATCAAAAGTTTTTGAGCGGACACCAATTTTTGTGCTGTTTTTATAAAAGGCCCATAACTCCGTCAAAAATTTGTGGATTGTAACCCAAATCGAACTTGACCTGTGTTTTGATATTATATATAAACATACCATATTTGAATTGAATCGATGCAGTCTTTCAAAAGTTATTGAGCGGACACCATATTTTGATAACGGACGGACGCACGGACGCACGGACGGACGGACAGGGGTAACACTTAATGCCCCTCCACCATTCTTCGAATGGCGGGGGCATAAAAACTACTAAATCAGGCGAATTTAGGTCGGACGCCAGTGCACATAATACTAGTTTGCAGTGCTGTGATTGTTGTCTAGTGAGCGTCTGTGAAGATGGCATGATTTGGGTTTAAAGATATGATGCCTTTATGAGTTTGTCATAATTGTTTACATCTTACATTGTAATCATATTTAAGCAGTGAAATCTTCTCTAGTATATATGAGAAACTGCAAAATGTAGGTATCCATTTATGTTAAAATATTACAGAAAAAAATGATTTTGTTGTTTTCAATTTGGTTTTGTTTAATTACGGTTCGACCCTTTGCGTTGAAACAGTTAAAGCCCCCGGAGCACAGTTTGGGCATACAAATGAAAAAACTTTAAATTATCCAATAAAATCTTAACAACTGCATGATAAAGCATAAACTTTAGGTACACTGTGCTAGTTTTTAAGAAAATGGTGCACAAACCAGGGCTTCTTCAAATACACCATTCAATATTAGGGGGAATCATTTTCTTGTCCATGGGACAGAAAAAGAATTTACCTCAGTTTGTATGCATGTTTGATCTTTTAAAATATATTGTCATAATATTTAAAGAGTCAGACATTCAGCATCACCTTTCTTCACTGAGACTCATGTCTACATTATATTTGTTGATAAGAACTTTCCAACCCAAAATTCTGTGATCTGGTCCCTTTAAATAGCTTGACGACAATCGATACTTTCAGATGACCCGATGGTCCAGATCCAACTGGGATGCGAGAGTTCCCGTGTTCAATTCCCGGCTGTGGTAAGGAATTTTATTTTTGATTTTCTGTTTTGGTGTTGCTGTGTTTTTACTTTTTTTCTATTAAAACACATTATTTTTAACATAACTTTGTAATTACTTTTTCAAAACGTATATACTTATCATTTTGCAAAATGTTTGACCGATTGTAAGGGTATCAAGATACAGACCTAGCATCTTTAAGCATGATATTGAAATAGCATTTGTGATTGGTATAATGGCGACGCTCTTTTCAGTTTAATTGTATGATATCCTTTTATATAGCGGCATCGAATAAAACTTCCTGATAAAGCTTGACTAGTCGAATCTGGATCTGAAATAAAAACAAATATATGTAATTTAATGTTTTAAACGTAAAATATTAGTAAATTTACTGATTTAGTTTAATTTGTGATGCGATTTATGTTTACAACTTTATATCGGGTTCTGAAATGGATGTTTGGTATCAATCAATTATCGTGTTAACTTTTTATTTTGCTTATCAGCAAGTAGGTAAGTGTTTAAAACAAATATTAATGTCCTTTTTGTAATTTATATTAAATATTTCGGTATATATTTTCTATTGATAATTTTACGAAAGAAATGTAAGAATGTTTTGCTCTTTTGTCATGAACCTAACATGTTAAACAAATTCATAAGCATAAGTTTATCCATAAATTAGAGTATATCCACTTGTACATGTAAGACATTTACTAGTATAAGCATATTGTCCTTTTTAAATAATTTTAATGAACCGTAGTATAACCGTTGTAAAGATAACTTTGTCGTTTTGATCTATGGAGATGAATTTACATGTATAAATTATTATATATAATAAGTGCGTGTTGAAAATCGAAAAATAGTGGACTTATTTTGTATTCGTTAAATCAGTGTTTATCGCCTCCCATCAAAAAACGTTATGGGCAAAAGTAATATGTTCATTGATCGTACCTGAAATAAGATATAATCAATTTTTTATCGTTCTTTCCTTTTCATATTCCGGTCTACATAGCTTAAATGTCACAATATATTCGATTTCTTGTATTAACTCTTTTATGCTTTATTCATACAAATTCTATACACTTAAAAAGCTTTTATTTTTACAATAATATGTGCCTTAGTCAGACGGATCTACAAATCTAAAGGCACTGCACAAAATTTTTAAAGTTGCATATTCTTTTACATGCGAATTAAACAGAGGTAAACCTTTAATAATAAATATATTTTATTACTGCTTTTGGGTAAATTTAGCTTAAACAGATATAACGACGATTCAGCTCGATATAAATTGTAAACCTACAATTTTCCTTGCACCCACAACATAATCATAAAAACCCTTAAACACACAGGTAATATCGTTTTTAATCGTGTTCATTTTGTCGCTAACATTCGTTTCGAACTTCAAACTTGTGACTAAACAATCTAAGGGTGAATATCATTTGTGATCAGACTACACCTCAAACTAGCTAAATCCAACTGTTGGACATTTTGACGTGTTTTTCCCTTATATTTACACATTAGTTCAGGGTGAATAATAATGAAACGTTTCTGCATGTGAGGTTTTCTTAAAATACCTGTCGCTTTATAAGAAATCATAACACGTCAAACTAATATGTGTTTTCTGTTTCCAGTTTATAACAGGGAAATATTTCATTGTTTTATAAATGCATTTTATATATGTTTCCAAGTAATTATCAAAGCGTTGAGAGCGTTGTATTTTTCTTAATTTCGGTATGACGTACATGCTACTTGTATAATGTCACCGACAAGCGACTCCCTAAGTTAAAGTTTCGCAAATATACTTTTAGTGCAATCGTTGTATGTCATGACAAGTATAGCAATGTTTGTATCACAGTTTGTGTCCTTTCATTGGCCGGTGTGAAACTACATTATGACATGACTGGCAGTTATTATATATTACAGGAGCCAAATTATTGTAAACACAAGTATAGAATATGCTTCACGATTCTGATACATGTATTTTAAAAAAATCAAAGCATAAGGGGCCAAACAAACGAATGGGCAATAATAATCCTTCAAATACATCATGTTAGAGACATCCAGTAAAGGCGCATGAAAACATTACACATGTATACATACAATATGAAAATTAAAGACCATGCCAAATTATACAAATTCTTAAATCTATCTAACATATCCTTCTTTGTAGAAAAAAATATTACTCAAATAAATATGAAACTTAATATTATACTACGCATATCAAGACGCTCAATGCACGTGGCCGGACGCATTCCGGGACTCGGTGTGGCACGACAGCTGCTTCGGTACGTTAACGTTTACAACGTCAGGGCTGACTGGAGTTTCCGTCACGTATACAACATACGGCACCGTGAGCACATGGCGGTGTCACGATACCAGAAATTTTACCGCTAACAACATTCTCGTTATTAGGTAAGATTTTAAGTTTAACATGATAACAGAATCAATTGAAATTAATTTCTTTACAATAAAACATAATGTATATGGATGTTTATGGGATGTTTGTTATATAAAAATATCGAATTCTATACACAATGTTTACAATGTTTATGTATAGAAAGAAAACATCGCAAAGTAATTATTTTCAAATGAAGTAAAATAGGCTGTCAATTACATGTGTCTATAGTTGCTATTTGCTGTAGAAGTGAAACTGAATGTTCTGGGATTGGCGGGACACCGATCTTTGTCTTAAACTAACGTCCATCTGTAACGCTTTCTACACGTTTTACCTTAAGTTTGCAAAGTAGCTATTTCCTAATCATAATAAAAAATTAAGTATGTCGATATTTGCTTTTTCGCTCTAGGAGTGAGACTTATTTTTGGGGGATTGGCGGTACACCGTTTTATACGTACCTTTGTCTCAAACTAACGTTCGTCAGTGACGCTTCCTACACGTATTACCTTCAATCTGGTACGTATTGAACGATACACGTGTTGGCATTTTAGTACATTGCTGATAAAAGCGAAACAATCAAAACATAAATATGGTCGAATTTGACAAAAAACTTCAAAAAAACCAATCAGTTTCAATGTACATACACTACGCTCACCGCGGATTTTGCCGATTCCGCGATATATCGCGGACATTCTCATCGCGGCCGCTTATCTTTTGGTCAATCTCCCTCGCTACCCCGCGTTCATGTCCGCGATGACCGCGTCGA
>Ga0224511_10000255_pt1 | contig 22566 bp, 10 predicted proteins | sample SF_May12_sed_USG_2_FD_169988 | JGI IMG/M metagenome (GOLD analysis project Ga0224511, IMG submission 169988) | Sediment microbial communities from San Francisco Bay, California, United States - SF_May12_sed_USGS_8_1 | ecosystem: Environmental > Aquatic > Marine > Sediment | place: USA...
TGCCTATAAATCTCGGTTATTGCAGATTAGATGGTGTGGTGTAGCCCACTCTCGGAAGTTTACGGACTTTTTCGGGGAGTGTCGTTTTCCGAAGAAATGACCGAGGGGTTCTGATTGGTCGGACTCTTAATTTAAATCGTTGCACTCAACAGGCAAATTGTACTGAGTAATTCTGGATTACCTCCCTCTATTAAAACCCTGAGAATGATTTTAATATTTCAGTTAGAAATATCTCGCTTAATGTGCATTTGTTGGCATAAGTTTTTTTAATCGATACACTTACTTTTGTGTTTCCTACATTATTGTAATTAGTGAAAGAATCAGACAGCTCCCCTTTAATGAAACTCAGAATAAAAAGAACAAACTGTTATTTTTACCCAAATCATAATTGTTTTAAGTACCAAACATAATATATTTAAATAACATTTGATCTTAATGGAGTATGCAATCTAATATTTTTTATTGTCTCCCAGAGGAAGGTGTGTTGCTTTTGTAACAGTGTTCAAATAAAAATCATTCCACAAGGATTGCCATTGGCCAATGCAAGTGGCTGTAATATCTTAAAAAAGAGTCAATACCCTTGAGGGTTGTGAACAAGTTTGTTTTACCACACATTTCCATTTTGTCAACAGTGCACGTCTATTATCCATACCCCGTGTTCTTGCCATAATGACACGTCGTTTACTCTCCCGCAGGCGTAAGGGGGGACACTACTATAAGTGTCTGATGTTTAAGAGAATGTTAGCAAACGTTTTCGACATACAAATTTCTCTAATCTAAATATAAAGATATACTGGTAAAACTGTGAACAAAACTAGTTCGTCATGTCGAAACTAAGATAAATGAGTGACACATTTCTAACTAAAACATGTTCACCTGTTTCATGCGAGCTGTACGTGTTTGTTATTTTATTTCTTTCTATTTTCCACCAACATTGCTTATGCGCGTACATGTACAAGCTGTTTTGACATTTTAACTATAGTAGCGTAGTAGACGTTGTAAAATTATCTGGGATACTTTTAATTTTGAATTTTACTTCAACAGAAGTTGAAACAGTCTGCGAATAAGTCTATAAGCCCGAAGCCCGAGTCGAGTAAAAGGCCGGTCGGTCGATTAGAATTGTATGCAAGGTAGCCCGACCGGTCGATTTAAATTTTGAAGTAAAATTCTAAATAAAGAAACAAATTAACGTTAAAACTGATTGTGGAGTTATTTTTTCGTAAGAAAACACAATCAATAATAATATAAGTGCAAGTCAACTAATTTCTAATATGATTTGTATGAATTATGACCACACCAAAAAGTTTGGGCTATTAAAATTTCATTCGGGCTATGGAAATTTTTATTTCAATAGCCCGAAGGGATATAATCGAAAAATAATTAACGCGCAGACTGAGTTGAAATGTGTTCCATTCGCCTGATTCGTCTGCAATATTGTGTCATGACTAAATAAAGTAATGGCTTACCATCAGAGTATTTAAACCATGATGGATTAATTTACTGTTTTCTTGGTACACCGCAAACATTTATCTATATCTTTTTTGTTGTAATACGAACACAAAACACCAACTTAGTTCTACAAAACAAAACAAAAGTATGAGTTACAAACTCCACGAAATGTTAGACTGACATGAATAGTTCAAAATGTCTTAAGTAAAACATATTTCAATTAAATATAGAGCACAGTCAGCACACCAGGGAAACGGGTGCTTCTTTTTCATAATAGTTTTGATTAGAGAATTATGCAAGAAGATCCTATTCTAGTTTTTTAAAGACCATGTTCATTATATTTAATGAATTCCCATCATTGCGCATGTCCCTCACATGATTATAAAAGTTAATGCAGCCTCTACTATAATAACAACTTTTATAAATCATAGTGAAGGAGTACGTCGAAATGTGGTAAAGTTCCAGTTTGTTATAGAAACACACAATTTTTGTACTTTAGGCCAGATTTTGTGCAACATTCCACTGTCACTTTTATCTAGAAATGTTAGGAATTAAAAGCCAATTAAATAAATATTAACTTTGTATTTGGTTTCACTTGTGCATGGCTATGTTGGTCTCGCGTGCTCTATTAAACAAATCAACTGCGCATCTTGTATTTATGTGAATATGCCACTTTAATAGATTCATGGTGCTTGTTTAAACCGGAAGATTAATGATTTTAAGTGGATTGAATACAAAGCTCCCTAGATAGCCAACCTTGTGCAGTTTTACCCAAATCAGTATTGTTGGCAACGCCATATGTTTGATCGGAGACATAAAGGGGTTATTGCTTCAGTGACATAATTGTTATCGACCATGTGCTTATATTTGTTTAACATTTATTAAGACAAATAGGAAAACAATATATCCCACATAGGTTTTCCAATTGTACAGGAGGCACACGTTTGTTGGGTTGTCGTTTTAACATATGTCCTTAGATACACTTTTATTGCAAACATACATGTATATTACAAGAAGTGCATACCCGTTAATTACTATTATTTGTACATGTCTACAAACCATATTCGACAACAGCACCTTATAGAACAGTATTAAATTGATATGTTGTTCATGAAAATTAGAAAAAAGGAGGCATTGAACTTGTTTTACTAAGACGACGCCGTTATTTACTGGACAAAACATAACTGTGGTATGTCCTAAATTCGATAACATAAAATTATGATATGTAGAACTCTAAAATATTTAAGGTTATGATATATTTAAAGAAATCCGAAAAATGATCGATTATAAGTGGTGGCAATTTGTTTCTGAAAGAAATCCGGCGTTTCACGAGGACCTATGAGAGAAATTAGAAGCTTTCAGAATAAAAAAATGTTTTTCATTTCGTAACAGGCGTCAGAACATCCCTGTTATTAAAAACAGTATCCCCAAATAAGAATTACATGTCAAATAATGGCACTTTTTTACAGAAATGGAGCCTTCAAAGGTGAACGCCTCTGTAGGCAATTTCGAGCCAATATAAATAAAAAAATCCATGCTAAAGTTTATTTGTTGTTAATAAGAATTAAATAAAACGTATACATTTGTTTAAAGCAATAAATCTAAGAAAAAGGAAAACTCCAAGAAGGCAGAGTTGACATGGGGAAAATAGCAGCTTCGGTTTTTATTGAAATTGCACATCCATGCAAATAAAATAATGCAACTCCATTTGACGCTCCAAGCACATAAACGGATCACTATTTTCAAACCAAACCAAACCGACATACAACCCATGATCCCAGGGGGCCAAATAAATGTATTTACACAATAATGTAGCTCGGGGCAACATTTTACAGCAGCCTTACAATCACTAGACACGAGCTGTCGTTAGTGTAACTGTTGTAAATCACACTACAATGTCCTATTAATAGAAGCAGTTAAATAAATGTGTTGAAATAATGAACACCATTTAAACGTATTGTGAATGTAATTGATCATTCAAAAAGCGTTAACAGTGTTTTGTACCTCCTTACTAAAATTGGCAAACATAATTTGTAAAACAATGTTTGGTTTGAAAATAGTGATCCGTTTATCTTTAATGGTAAGGCAAACGTTGTAACAATAGAATAATTTCCACTTGTTCCGTTTCTTTTGACCATGTTGCATGTCATTGAGGCGCATTTAGTGCTCGGTTTGTTCTACCAAAATGTCCAGTTTACGCAGGTACTATAACTAGGTTAACATATTTAATGATCCACTAGCGGATCCAGGGGGGGGCGCACCCGGCGCGCGCCCCCCCCTAACGGCCGCGGCCTTATGATTTTTTATGCCCCAAAACGCAAATTTTTCTCAATTTTTCTTCGCTCGCTTCGCTCGCGATTGATTTTAAGCATAATTTTAATAGAAATATGGCCAAAACACGTTAAAAACTGACTTTTACTTCAACCTTCAACACTTTCAGTGATTGTCTACAGCCCCCCACCCCGCCCCCCCCGTTGACAAAGTCCACGCCCCCCTAAGGTCAAATCCTGGATCCGCCACTGTGATCCCTCCCTTCTTTGGCTTTAGACTGTTATTTGTTTGTTTAAAAATAATTGAAGAAAATAATGCTTATTAAAACATTCTCTTTAAATATTTTCAAAATAAATTTTTATCTGATTTTCATCTTTTGTATTATGTTTTCCGTGTTTGTCAAACTGTACAAATGGGACGTATGCAGATAAATGAAACACATTTAGATAACCAAGAGCGTGTCTTTACATCAAATTAGATATTGTTTAATTTTCTGTTATAGCTGAATTAGATGTTTTCGCGTGTTAACCAATAGTTATAGAAAGTAATACAATCAAAGACATTTTCAAAAATAATGTTTTATTGTTATTGTGTTTCCACAATAACAATAAAACATTATTTTTGAAAAGAAGAAAATTACATCTTTTATCCATATTGTGAATGTGATATGTTTAATGGATGCAAAATATTTACATGTTCATTATCAAATGAAAGATGTTCCAAACATCTTTTTAGATGAACTAGCAAACTAGAAAGACCACACATTCACAATGGGTTCTTGGTAAAGGCAGGTAGGGGGTTCTCCATTTCAACGTATTTTATATTCAATTATTATGTTTTATATTGTGTCACAAGATAAAACAATAAAAGTGAAACGTCATTGAATTGAACTATGCACACTATGCACGTTTACTTCTCTTTTAGGCGAAATCTACATGTTAATGCGTTTCTCCCATTTTGGTAGAAAAGCTAAAGCATAAAGCATTTACAACAACACATACGAGTAAGTAAACTTTACTTATAGTATGGTTCCAGTATGAATGAATGAAATCAGATATCGTAAGAAGATACAAAAGTAAATGAAAAATACTTCTAAATATCTTAACGAATTCTTGGGAGTCAGCGCCTAGTGAGGTTGGGTTATTAGATGTATCTATTTTATTGTCTAAGAACCGTTATTCACTTAATGTCAAGTATATCTTAATTGACTTTCGTTATTACCTTTCATAAATGTTATCACTTCAATAGATTCATTTGGATTTAGATTTCATTTCGAAAATGTAACGCCAAAAACCAAATATTTCAATCAGCAAACAAACACGGACATAGTAAATAGTCTAATTATCTATTTGTTTTTGTATATAGATAGATAAAAAGTTAAAACAAACTCCAAGCATATGATAGTTTGACTTGTATGCATAAATGTCGTGTTAACCAGTTAGACCACAACACACTTTTTTATGAATGGTTTAATGTTCGATAATGCTAACTTCACTGCGTTTATTTACATGCATGGTCATTTTATGCCGTTCGACACTGATAAGGTAATACAAACGCGGTGGGTTAACTGCCCGTACATTTCTGGAAACTTTAACCGAACAGGTCGGTGTGCCTTAACGCAGCTGTCCTTCAGATGCTCAAAAAATAAAAAACGAAAAAAATAAAATAAAATTAACGGTAAATACTGGTCAAGTTATGTTCAGTGGAGAAATCTAATATTACTGACCCCTTAATTTAGTTGAAAAATCGTTGGTAAAACATCGTTTTTCTCTGCATAATTTACTGCGTTACTAACGCAGTAGCCGTTGTGTTTAGTAGGAATATCCCGATGGCAGAAAAGCGAATTGTCTGTTTTTAAAGCAAAAAAGTGAAAATATGTAGGTATTTTTATTTCTAACAATTATTATATATATTTGAAGAGACATTTTGAAAAATTTGTAACTAATGATTTTTTAGTATATTCTGAAGGACAGCTGCTTTGAAGCGAATGGTCATAAAAACGTTTTCACACGGCCAAATCGAAACACGCTACTTACGGTTACACAACGATCGTCGTATTCTTCAAAAATGTTTTAGCTGGTTAACTGACCACCAGGATAAGACAAACCGTGCAAAAACAGCGTGAAATTCAAACAAACAAACAAACGAAGGAACGAACGAACGAACGAACGAACGAACGAACGAACGAACAAACCAACAAAGAAGACTGGTATTTATGTTGAATAATTATCACAAAACCAATATATCTTCGTGTTACAAATGACGCCTACCAACATGTAGAGTAGGACGTATCTTCCGTATACGTCACATCAATATCATGGTATAACTGATTCTTGAAGACAACATATTCGTCGACACCTCAAACCATGCATTTATCTTGTTGATAGCCAGCCGAGATTAATCAGAAGAGGTCGAGACACATTTATCACTTCCAATTACAGCCAATAGCCGAGCCGACATTTATTTCCCATAGTTAAGCACTTGTTAAGTTATATCCACACGCCTGCAAAATGATTCGCAATACCAAAATGTTCATGAATACTCGTTTGCTTTGTTACAGTAAAAAAGTCACAATCATTACTATTTCTTATCCTTTCCAGATTAAATTCCGTTCATGTTTACCCATCCAAGACATTGTCTGTTCGGGTTTTGAAGTGGATCTTTGTTTTCCTAATATCTTACCAACAGGTTGACTTTGTTCAATATTTTTCTCTTTTTTTCTACACACTTAATAGGGTTAGTATATACATTTAATATATGATTATGTTTTAGGTATTAAACCCAATTCACAGATACACTAGTCGATGACATCGTATTAACCTTTGACGTTTAATAGGTCAACCTTAAATCTTGCTGTTTGTTACTTATCGTCTCTGCAGCATAGCCATGCCCGAGACTTAGCTTAGTTACATCAGTTATACTAACAATGTATAGTTTATTCAAAACTTTATTATATACAGCTATTTTAAAATTGACATGTTTTGTGTTTAATACTTCGTGTTTTAAACACATTGTTTCGCGTTGCATTTCCGTTTTTTTGTTTAACCTCGTTTATCTGTTTCGCCTAACAGTATTTAACTTTTGAAAATAAATCAAGTAAATGTTTGTATTAATTTATTGAACAAAGCTTTACCCACAGGATGTGTTTAACTCATAAACAATTTGAAAAACTAATTGTTTTGTGACACCTTAAACATTCAGGCATTAGAGCAACTATTTCATTGAAGACAACCCAATCATAATATACAATTCCTAGAAATAATAATGTTTACCGAAAAACCCATAACTCTTTAAGTTATATGAAGACATTTTACGTTTAGGACACTAGTGGCAAGATTGATGATTTTTTAAATCTTCCACTTTTTAAGAATGGAAATGGTGTTATTACCACGAACCTTTCCGGTCATACAGTGTTTTAAGTTTTGCAAACTTCATCGCGAGAGCAATGCAAAATCAGTATGCACGTGCATACCTGTACACATTCCTTCTTACGACCAATATCTCATTGAGCTTCTACGAAAAACGCATTAGATGACATAAATTGCTTTAAATATAACGTTGATGTCTAATAAAATTAATTGTGTTATTTAAATTGCATAGTGTTTGTGATCATATCAAAGCTAATTATCTTTGCGATTGTCAGTGCTTTTGATTAAATCAAACAACTTAATGTTGGCAGGCAACATTGATTAGTGTTCAGACAAACGATGGTGATTGCGTTGCATGGTTGAAAAGAACCGGCAAACACGATGTTTTAAACGTATTAACACAATTAACCGTTATTTGCACTACCGTATATTTTACACACACCATCTTGCAGATATCACTTGTATCAATTTGATTTTACATTCGACTCGATGTGATAGATGTGATATTGAAATTATATTTTTTCATATATCTAGAACTATTCCTTTCACCAGTTTATTCCGATTTCAAAGACAGTTGGTTGCAGTGGGGGTCTTTGCCATATTACTTGATCATTTTTAACGCGTGTTGGAAATACAATGTACCGATCGTTCGTTTTTTGTAGTATATTTAATGTTTATACACGTTAGAAACCTGCTATAGCAATTCCACTTTGAATTGATGTGGTACCCCAACGACTCAATATGTTTGATAATAGTAACAATATAAATTGAAGAGATGTTCAAACAAAGAATGTTGCAAACAATGTAGATATGTCATGTTTAAGGGCACCATGACAAAATGGCCCGTACAAAAGATACATGTATATCGATTCCACTTTGACTTAAAGATACTCACATGTTTACTATGAACAACGATCAAACAATTAAACTATCTATATCTCTAAGAAAATTCGTATTTATCGTATTGTTCATGTCCATATTTGATAAATGGCTGTAGAAACCACTATGTCGCCTCCTTTTCTTAATATGGACGTTTCACAGGAAGACATTAAGCCAAAATACTAAAGTGCAATTTTCAATCTTGGAAGTTTCAGACAGGTACATAACACACTCGATGTAATTGAATCCTGCTGAAAGCATATTTGTTTGCACTTCACAAAGTAAATTTATCGTTTTAATAAGCTTAATAAGATTAATGATAGGAAGTGTAAACACATTATTCATTCCTATAACAGTTCAGAAGTGACAATAATTCTGTCTGAAACTGCTTCGTGTGATAATGTCAATTTAACGAATTTTCAAAAACAAGATTTACCGAACACATGTACTTATTTTACATAGAAGATTATATTTTTGCTGGTGGTATATAATATTTATTAGGACATGTTGTATATGGTTGTATTTGATCATTCTTTTGCCGAGTAGTCTACCGCGTGACAATATATAATTATATATTATAAACTAGCCTTTCACCACAATCGACTGTATCTGTAACGGGGTATATTTTGTGACGAAATAAAAGTAATAAAAATTAATAAGTAATTTGACGAAATTTCAGACCTCTTGTTTTAGGCAGATATATTCTATTATTGGCAAGATTTCCAGACTAATAACTAATGTTATATGATTTGGTATTATTAGAACTAATTTAGATTTTTATTAACATAGTTTTTGTCACCAGAGTTTTAAGATTTACCTCGTTACTAATCTTACATGTGTTTCAATATCTGCAAACGGCTAGTATGATTATATTACAAATAAGTTGTTTGACTACTTTTTCAAGATCACAAATTAATGGTGACAGCTATGCAATTTGCGTAATAATCAACATTAAATCTACTCTAGCAAATGGAATGTAAAAATCGCAAAATTAGACTCTTCATGGTTACCGTATTCTGTGTACACTCAAGCAAAACTGGATTGTTCTTATTGTTTAAGCTTCAAAATCAACAACTCCCCTTTTTCTAGTGAACATGTTTTATACCATGCCTGCATGTTTTCGATCATTTTAAAGCTGGCTGAGGTTACCCTATTTACAAAGACATTGTTCAGGTCCCAGAAGACCTTTACTCACTGATAGAGAACTGCTTGTCAATATTTGTTAATGTTGATCCGCTTGGAATTGACACATTCTGTCAAATGTAGTAAACATTGTCCGAACAATATCTTGATTTTGTACAATATCGGTCGAACCAATGGTACATGTTAATACTTAATTAATCAGAAACGTGTAAAAATGATCCTTAAAAAGCGTTCGAAACCAGTTTAGTTTTGGTGAATGAATTAAACAAAACCCTAATCGTAACAGTCCAAATAGAATTAAATTATTTAACATGTATTTCTAGTTTTTTTGAGACGAAACATAATGCCTTTGTACTCATATTTTAGGGAGTACTTCCTTGTTAACATTGTTTGAAAAACTGCATACTATTATACTTCGTGCACTTTTGTGAAAACGTCTTTGTTTTAAACTTTTAAACATATTATATTAAATTCGTATGTAAAAATTAGATGCGTTTAATCACTCGAACTTATTAGTATTACCATATTATTGACTGCCTCTGTGGCCTGTAGTTTAAATCTAAGTGCTAAGTGCAAGAACAAATATAATAAAATTGTTGCGACTATTTTCAATCCCTTTACCATAACATAAGTATGTTTCTAACTACACAGTCTTAATAAATAATGATCGTTTCTTTAAACCATTTCTCAATGTTAGTTGAAATAGCCGTAAACAAATTTGTCTGTAAAACACATGTGTAATCACTTAAAATAAATACTGTATTGTCTAAAAGGTAAAAGTAATGATAACACAGCCCCATTAGTTTGACAAGTATATGAGCTAGGTTTGACAGAAGACACTCATTATGCATTATATCTACTTGAGTCATGTCGATAGCGCACCATTTTTATGTCGTTGGTTCCACTTCCTCGAGCCTTATTTGGTAAGGTTTACGACCATTTGTGTCAATATTATCTCACTTGTGCGCCTCCTTCATTTTCAAAGAAACAGTCGCTCATCCGAACGTTGTCATAATTATATTCCATGGATAAATGTTCCATTACAACTGTTATTCGTCTTGTGTTTATGGCCATAGCATGCGTAAAGAATACATAGATTGTGTTAAAAAGTTGATGAAGTACGAATAACATTAACACGTTCTCACGCACGGTTTCACAGCGATCTCCAGTGCAGACAATTTATGAAGACACTCCAAAGTGGTTTATATTGAGTTAGACCAATATGGGATACTTTTTATCACCTTATAAATAATAAACAAGCCAGTAGACTGTATTTGCACATATAAAACTTCTAAAGATTACAATTAGCTATGTGTTTTCTTCAAAAGTAACTGGTTGCAGACAAAGAGGTATGAACAACGAATATTTCCTACATCCATTTGGGTTGATGCTTTAGTATCTCAACTAATTGTTCATGTTTGCAAATAATGAATAAAGCAGTCCTGTCAAAACATATTTAACTGATGAAAGGTCCGCAGTAAAGCAAACAAATACACAAGTAGAACATTTCGAAGAGTCAGGTCCCAACCTAAGAAAGAAATCTAGAAAATATATAAACAGTGCAATGAAAATTAGAGTTAAAACTTGTACACTGCAATATTGTCTGTGAGAGGTTTCAGACATTAGAAACAAAGTGACCGGATACACAGTTTGTAATGACACACTATATGTGGCTTTTCCTGGGCAAATTATATCCCATTGCAACAGACAACTAGAGTTGATACTGAAGAGTTTGGAGAATAAAATTCCACACAGGACGTTGGAAATTCAATGTTTTTTCCATATATTTTACTAATATAATGTTTGATTTCCATTGTCATGCTGTATGATTTTAAATGGGTTTTGAATGCTAGTGTTTAAATAAAATTCCAATACAATACAAATTATCCTTTTAACACATATACATTTAAAATTTGAGATTTCTTAAAAAATATTAACTCTTATATGACTTTTTGGACTATGTTTCTTACATACACGCACACTCAATAAAGCCTAAATCGGTGACAAAATTGCAAATGTCGTGACTTGTTTATAACGTTTTAGAATGATCAGACTGTCAATTAGGTAGTCTGTACCATACATTCAATCTTTGTTAACAGTAGACGTATTACAGTGAAGCCTCGTTTATCCGGGATGCATTTATCCGGAAACACCGCTATCCTAAAACCTAATTCAGCATTTGAATTGTAAGACAATTGTAATGATTTCTGACAAATAAATGCAATTTTAAAAACGCCCCACCAGAATCATATATGTTCTGGAATAAGTGGAGCCTTTTAAAAAGTTATATAAATTAGGGAATGAAACAAGTCCAAACATAATGTGATACTGTCATATTAATATATACAAAGTCAACAGAGTTCTTTTAAGTACTTAAGCTATTATTGAGAGCATATGGAAAACAAACAACCGCTACTATTGTATTTTTTCTATTTAATTCAATTACTTGTTGATTATTCAAATTAAAGTTTATCTGTTTTCAATTAGTCTAACAAGTGTATGTCTCTGATGATATCGCGTGCTGTAGCCAAACACATCAACCGCGCATCTTGTAATTATTAAATATGCCATATTTGATTAGTTTAACGTGCTGGTTTTAAACAGGCGATCTATGATTAAATCATTATTGATTAGAAAATTCTCTATATTACCATTGCGAGTATTGTGTTTTGTTATTAGATAAGGCGTCTTTGGCAACGCCAATTATTTTGTTGCAGGCATTGGGCTGTAATTGCTTTGCATGTTTATAAACATTATACTTGTTTTTTTTAGAGCTATAACAATAATCTGCAACGATACACAACTTTGAATATAAAGACGAAGTGATAATACATGTATCTACTTTGCGTCGATTATTACAAATACAATTTTTTTCATAATATCATTTTGCAGTTACATTCTTGCAATGGTAAACTTTTGTTGTGTTGTAGAGTCCAAACTCTAATGTAATGTTTTACTGTTTAACTACGTTCTATGTGTTACAAAAAGGCACGTAATATTAGTTGTGGAGATACAAATAACACAATCTGAAATATTCTCACTTAAAGGTCAACGCTCTTATCATGTTTAGTTGTTGGTTGAATAAAACTTAATCTGTAGAAACAGTTTTTGGCATTCTCCATTTATTCAGCAGAACAATGGTGAAGTTCTAAATAATACACAAGGAACACATGATATATTGGTCGCTAAGTTGTATGAGGTTTTGAAATATTCAAAGCAATATTTCATTACATCACACCTCCAACAAGTGTCCAGCTTTCCCATTGGTTAAAACGACGTCACATGACTGCCAAATATTTAACTATATTGGGTCAGCTACAAAAAGTATGGGGTTAGTAAAATTCAAAATGGCGTCCTACATAACTATAAAATAGTTTATTGTCATAAACTTTCTTCACACAAAGTTTGCTATTTTCCGGTTATCAGGACTTATAAAAGGGAAATAATCTTGTTGAGATAAAGATCAATTAAGCGTGGTGTGGTGTTTAACCGCAGTATTGATTGTCTAGTGAGGCAGAGTTGTTTGACAGTCAAGGATATGTAAACAAACAAAAATGCAGAAGACACTAAGTAAATTATGATTTCGTTAATAAATATGTAGTGTTTTCAAAATTTAATTTGGTAAATGTAATGAGGGTCTATTGGTCATTATGTATGCAATGTACTGCATTTGCTGTTTAAATCCCCAATCGTTTTTTTGACCAACTGTTTGAGTACGGAAGATTCTAGAACAAGTTTAAACTTTCATATATAGTTATAAACGTTTAATGCATGTATTTAATTTGTAATTCTTCGAAATATTAATTATTTTCTAGAAGAAAAAGATCAAAACTCTTCTGAACAAATACTTTCTCATGCAGAAGTCTAAACATAGATATACATGTAGAAATGTACATTTTCTGGTGTAACTGGTAAGTTGTTTTGTTTTAAAAGTTTAACTCTAGTTCGCCTTATTTTAGATACAGTTCCAAAAAGGTTGTCGGTGTGATATAAACGATGCAGGGTGTTTTGCTGCCCAATACGAGAAACTACGGGGCAGTCAGCAAATTAATATGAGGCTCGTCAGACTGCCCCGTATTTTCCCGTATATAATATGTTTGAAAACAGTTGCCGTACATGTCGATCCGTCGTAAAGTAGTCTGCCTATCACACCTCCTGTCTCGTTGAAACAAGAAACATAAACGTCACTGAAAATGAAAATGTATCATATTCAATTACATAAAAATGTACGTATGTATTTTATACAAGTTTAGTTTTCATTTAGGCGAAACACACTTAGTCTAAACTAATACAAAATACATCATAGATAAACTAAAATACAAAGCATTTTAACAACCAATACACGTAAATAACATTTATTTGCTTATTGTTCATAAGAACAATACATTATAAAAGTATAGAATCAGTTTTTAGAAGACACAAAAGAAAATAACGAATGATTTATTTTAAATATCTTAATGAAAACTTCCGAATCGGCGCCTATTGAGCTTCGGTTATAAGATATATCTACTTGGAGTAAGATCCATTATTCATTGAATGACAAGTAGAAACCTTCTTTATTTTACAGTAATTATTTTTTTACATATCTATACTCTTCAAGAGACACATTTGAACTAAACTATGTTGAAAACGTCATCGGAAATGCCAAGAAACGCTGGGTTTAATAAAGCGATATGCACTTTTTATAAAGTATATTCTATTGTGTTAATCCTTAGTTGGTTTGTAAATGACTGTCTTTATTATTCTGGCCAAAACGGCATAAAAATAAGACAGTAAAATATTATTATGGTCAGGTACTTTAATGATTTGGCAATATTGCAAAAACGTTTGGACAAATACAATCTGTCATCGATATGACAATTCCATCTTATTTTGTTTGTAAACCTTTTAACATTTTTTTTGTGGTAGCAAATATTGTTTTCCAATAGGAAGAACATGTCGATATGGCAAGCGGAAGACAACATATACACCATTCACCATGCATTCATCTTGCTGGGAGCCATCTGGGGTTAATGACTTTATACTTTTGTTACACCAGTTATGTACCATTGGTCATGTGTGTTTCAAAGACATTGTAGTACAATACATTTGATTCCCGCTTTGTTTTTCAAACAGTAACCATCAACTTTATTGATCTTTTTCGCGGAACGTCATTCATCTGTAAAACATAAATATTTTTGATGTTTTGTTTATTATTTCACACTATTTTCCCCAAAGAATGTAATTTAATCATAAACACACCAGAAAACTAATTGTTTACTGACACCTTAAACATTCAGCCATAAAAATATATCTCCCATTGAAGACAGCAACATCATTTTATACAATTCTAGGTAATACTAAATTTCGCAGGACAATCCATAATTCTTTCAGCTTTATGTAGCCACCATACATAATGGCTACTTGAGGTAAATTGTTGCTTTCCCATATTACACATTTAAATGCGTTTTGCTAGTAATACATACACATATTTTTGTAATTGTATTAACAGTATTTTCATTTGATATCAGCCATTATTATCATACCATTTAAAACAAATTGTAACTTTAGAATGAATTTGTTGTAAAGAGCATGAATCATTTCTGATCCTAATAGTGTTGCAAACCGCATTGCTTAATCAATGCAAAATCAGTATGCATGCGTTTGGCGGAACATGTTTTCGCCTAATATCATGTTGCCAGATTAGCTTCCAAGAGCGACACGCTGTTGACGACCATTTTGACACTCACCAAGTCCTGAACTTAATTGCAAGTATTGGATGTACACACTGTGATAATTATATTCTGGTTCAAGTTGTGTTTTAGAGTTTTAGATTGATGTCTGTTTGCATTTGATGTAAAGTGCATCTGAGCTTATGTCTGATTGGGAGGTTATGATTCTTATATTACACGAAATAAAACTATCGAACTCTGACGATGAAGAGCCTAACCTCTGACAGTACTCAAACGATCAGTAATTACCATTGTGCCAATATTTGTTACTGTTGTTCTGCCCGTTGTGTATGTGTGACGGCTTCAAAACGTCGCCTAATACCACACCAGCGTGTACTTATTTTTTTCAGTTACCAGTTGACCAGTAACATTATTGCTATAGACCATTTGCTTATATTTGTGTAAGATCTATAAACACAATAAGGAAAAACATATCCCGCGCATTTTTCTCAAGGCTACAGAAGCTACACTTTTGTTGAATTGTCGTATTCAACATTTATCCAAATTTGATACATATAAACTATACACATACATGTATGTTACAAGAAGTGCACATAGTTTTAATTACTATTCTTTGTTCATTTATGCAAACCAAATTAGACATCAGCACATTATTGAATAGTATAATAAAACACAGGCTTAAAGGGTTATGCTGTTAAATAAAACATAAAAACAGAAGAGGGCGTCGATCTTGTTTTTCTAAGACGACGCCGTTATTAACTAGACATAACATAACTATGTTTATGTCCTAAATTAGATAACAAAATACCATGATGTGTAGCTTTCTAAGATGTTTAAGTTTATGATATATTTAAAGAAATTCGAAGAATGGTCGAAAACAAGTGGTGGCAATTTGTGTCTGTAAGATATTAGGCGTTTCACGAAGACCTATGAGAGAAATTAGAAGCATTTAGAATATCAAAATAATGTTTTCATTTCGTAACAGGCGTCACAACATCCTTGTTATTAAACAATATCCACACGCACAAGTGAGAATCACATGTCAAACAGTGACATATTTTTACAGAATTGGATCCTTTAAAGACGCTAGGTCTGTATTTTTATACCCTTATAATCGGTCACAAATCTTGCAAAATGTATACTAAATACAGTTTAACCTCGACTCCTCGAAATCGCACGAGTCGATATTTCGGTTCCTGTCCCGGGGACTTCGAGGCATCGAGGTTCAACTGTAAATTAACATTGCAAAAGAATAGCAAAACGTTGTGACAAATAATGTGTTTTTGGACCAAAGTAAAAACACAACAACAACAAAACAAAAAATAAAACATAAAAAACCTTGCCAGAGCCGGGAATTGAACCCGGGATCTATCGCACCCAAAGCGGTTGCGTTACCTCTGCACCACCGAGTCAATTGAAAATATCGATTGTAGTCAAGCTATTTAACTGTTTAGGGTCGAAGCGTAAATAAACAATTCCGAATTTGTGGGCCACACATTTTCAACAAATTCACATTTTCAGTAATATTTTTACATGCATGGATAACTATATTTGGCAGTTTCTCATATGTCTCACTGCTTAAATATGGTTAAAATGTAAGATGTTAACAAATCTTACCTAAAGATACAGACATATAATCTTTAAATTTGAACGCCTTTTTCGGCAAATTCGAGCCAATATATAAAAAGATCCATGCTACAGTTTATTTGTTGTTAATAAGCATTAATTAAAATAGAAAAAATAAAATCCCAATGAGGCTGAGTTGATTTTGGGAAAATAGCAGCCTTGGTTTTATTGAAGTTGCTCATCAATGGAAATAAAAGGATGCCACTCCATTTGACGCTTCAAGCGCATAAACGGAACTCTTTTTCCAAACCAAACCAAACCAAACCAACATACAACCCATGATCCCAGGGGACCAAATAAAGGTAACTACACAATGATGTAGTTTGAGGCAACATTTTACAATTACACAACTTGAACCAGGTTAGTAAATGTGTTGACATAGTAAGAACCATTTTAAACGTCTTGTAATCTAAATTGATCACGGAAGAAGTGTTAACATTTGTTTTTGTACCTTCTATACTATATATAATTGCAGGCAAACATAATTTGTAAAACAATGTAAACATCTTGTTAATGGTAAGACAATCGGTGTAATAAAAAATATTTTCCACTTGTTCCTCTTCTTTTTCTCCTCGTGTATTTTGTAGAGACGCATACATGTAGTGCCCAGTTCGTTCTACCCGTATGTCCAGAATTTGCTAGGATTAGATTTAGGTTTGCATAATAAATGATTCTCCTTCCTATCGCCTTAGACTATTTTTTGTTTAAAATAATTAAAAGAAAAGAAAATAACTCTGAGTAATTTAACCCTGGTTTTTATATCGTCAAATGGTATGATTTTGAGTTTTTGACGATATCACACGCTTGAAACATCCACTTCAAAGTAGCCTTTAAAATATTTTTATCTGCGTCTTTGGATCAGTGCTCTTTTCTATTACAATAGTCTTTCCGTGTTTGTCAAACTGTACAAATGGGTGGTATGCAGTTAAATTTAACAAGGATAACAAAGAGCGTGCCCTTACACCAATTCAGATAGAGTTTAATTTTCTGTTATAGCATGCTCTTCAATAGTAATAGATACCAATCAAATCAAATATTTCTTTCGAAATAATTGTTTTATTGTTAATTGGAAAAAAGAAAATTACATCTATAATTCACATTGTGAATGAGATATGTTTTGCGGATGCAAGATATTTACATGTTCATTTTAAAACACAAGATGTGAAAAATAATATTATTGGATGGACACAAACATCAAACATTCTATCTCAGTATCGACATGTATGGAACACGCACACGTATGTAAGGTCACACATTCACAATGGGAGCTTGGTAAAGGCGGCAAGTTCTCCATGTCAACGAATGTTGTATACATTGGGGTAGAAAATCATTTAAATTGTTGACGGTTGAAGTATAAATATTTTTTGGCATGTTTTTGCCATATTTCTAGTAAAATTCGGTTTTAAATGAATCGCAAGCGAAGCGAGCAAACAAAGAATTGAGGAAATTTAGCGTTTGTGACATAAACAAATCATAGGTCCGCGGCCGTTAGGATCCGCTAGTGTGGTTATGTTTTACCTCGCGTCACAAGATGAAACAATAAAAGTGAAAATTGATTTGAACTACGTAAACGTTTACTTCTCACTAGGACGAAATCTACATGGTAATGACTTTCTCTTAATTAGGCAGAAAAAACTAAAGTACAAAGCGTTTGCAACACATCATGCAAGTAAGTTCAATTTACTTTTATTATGGTTCCAAAGTACGTGCCAGTATGAATGAATGAAATCAGATATATCGTAAGAAGACACGAAGGTAAATAAAGAATCCTTTTAAATATCTTAACGAATACTTGGGAATCAACTACTAGTGAGTTTCGGTTATTAGATGTATATATTTTAAAGACTAAGAACCGTTATTCACTTAATGTCAAGTATACGAGTACATCGTCATCGTTTTTTCGTTGTAACCTTTTGTAAATGTGATCACTTTAATATATACATTTAAACCAATATAATTATTTCGTAATGAACAGTTCCGCAACTGTCAATCATGATCATTTATAACAGTACATAATCAACTTAAATCCAATAGATTAGGATTATATTGTCAGGTGACAGTCTGACCTAGAAAATACAAAAGAAAGCATACTTCCTGTTTGTGATAAACCTTATCACAATATCAAAGAAAACCTACCGCTTTGTGAAGAGTTTAGAAAATTTCGGAACTATGCATTCTAACGCCAAAGACCACATTTGTTAAAATCAGCAAACAAACATAATTCAATTCAATTCAAATTCAAATCAAACATTGTATATAATCTCATTATCTATTTGTTTTTGTATAAAGAAAGTTAATATAAATTAAAGTGATGTTAAAATCTTCTAGCAACTGCTAGTTTGTGTTAACAAATTAGACCACAACACATATTCTTTAACTTTCAAATGTTTTAATGTTCGAGTTCACGCTAAATTTACTGCGTTTATTTACATGTATGATCAATGTATGACGTTCAACACAGATAACCTCATTTCACCGCGGCAGGTTAATACCCTTACATTTTCCGGGACCTTAATGCGACCGACCTATTGACCAGGTCGGTGTGCCTTTATTCGTCATTAAAGCGAATGGTCATAAGACATAATCACATGGCACAATCGAAACACGCTACTTCCGGTTACACAAATATCTACTTATTCTTCAAGAAACGCTTAACCTAACCGCCAGAATATGACAAACCGTGCAAAACGGCGTAAAATGCAAACACACAAAAAAACCCCAAAAAAACCCAAACAAACAAACAAACAATAAGACTGGTATTTATGTTGAATATATTTCACAAAACCTATATAGCTTCGTGTTACAAATGACGCCTTCTAACATGTAGAGAAGGACGTATCTTCCGTATACGGCACATCAATATCATGGTTTAACTGATTCTTGAAGACAACATATTCGTCTACACCTCATACCATGCATTTATCTTGTTGATAGCCAGCTGAGATTAATGAGAAGAGGTCGAGACACATTTATCACTTCCAATTACAGCCAATAGCCGTACCGACATTCATTACCCATAGTTAAGCACTTGTTTAGATTTTATCTGCACGCCTGCACAATGATGCTATTTAAAAAAATGTTCATAAACACTCGTTTGCTTCGTTACAGTAAAAATAAATCAATCACAATAATGACTATTTCTTATGCTTTCCAGATTATATTCCTTTCATTTTTACCCATTCAAGACATTGTCTTTTCGAGTTTGGTAGTGGATCTTGGTTTTCCCCAATATTTTACAATCAGATTGACGTTGTTACATATTTCCCCCCATCTTTTTCTACACGCTCAGTCGGTTTCTTATATACATTTATTATAAAGTGTTTAGGAATCAAACCCAATTGACAGATACACTAGTCGATGACATCGTTTTGACCTTCGACGTTCAATAGGAAATCTTTAAAGCCTACTGTTTTTTACTTATCGTCTCTACAACATAACCATTCCTGAGACTTAGTTACTTCAGTTACACTTACAATATATAGTTTATTCAAATCTTAATTATTTACAGCCATTTAAAAATACATCTTTGTCTTTAATACTTCGTTTTTTGAACACATTGTATCGCGTTGCATTTCCGTTTTTGTATTTAACGTAGTTTGTCTGTTTCGCGTTACAGTATTTAACTTATAAATATATGTATTATTTGTAGTTATTTATTGAGCAAAACTGTGCCCCAAGGATGTGTTTAATTTATAAACAAATGGGAAAAGTAATTGTTTTGTGACACCTTAAAGATTTAGCTATTATAGCAAAGCTTTCATTTAAGACAACAACATCCTAATATACAATTCCTAGAAATAATAATGTTCACCGAAAACACCATAACTCTTTTATTTTATGAAGACGTTATTTATTTTGGACACTAGTGGTTAATTGATGATTTCCCAAATCTTCCATATGTTTTGCTTGTGATAAATACTAACACATATTATGATGAATTAAGTAATATTAAAGAAGATATTTTATCAAAGGATATTTGTTATGTCTTTATCATTTAAGAATGGAAATGGTGTAACGAGCATGACGCTTTCCGGTCTCAAAGTTTTTCAAGTTTTGCAAACTGCATTGCGAAAGCGATGCGAAATCAGTATGCACATGTTTGCTTGAATACATTCCCACTAACGACCAAGATGTCTTTGAGCTCTTACAAGATACACTTTCTGGACGATCATTTTAACACACACCAAGTAAAAGAATTTCGTCCAGAACTGAATATTTAATGCCTTATGCACTCATTTTGTTTGTTCCAGGATATCAAATTTGTGTCTATTCGTTTATATTCGTGTTTAAAGTAATGTTCGTTTGAGCTGATTGTGGAGGGGGCGGGTAGCGATGTCACTGTGTTTGTTAAAATAAAAACCCTATCGTAATATCTAGGCTTTGCGTGAATTGTGATTTAGTCGTCTTTCAATCGCAACTTGGACCTTTTCGAAACCTAAATAGCCACGTTTTAATGACATATTCTACAATTACGTAAGGCATTTGGTAGATGAAAACTGTGTTAAACATATAATACACTCACGTGAGGTCTATCACAAATCTGGATGTCAGATGTAGGTAGTGGTTGATCCCTAAGCGTTTTCAGTTAACCTCGTTTTACGTTTGATCCAAGGAAATTTCTTGAGAAAAGGGTGTTGAAAGAGCTCAGATTCAATTCATTATAATTGCAATAGGTGTGTTTCATATAATATTATAGAGAAATCGTATGCGTTGTACTAACAGGATATGCATAACTTGTTTTCCGAACATGCAAAGACGCACAATAGGACATGAATTGCACTCACAATATAATGTTGCCGTCTGATAGATTAAATGTGTTCTTCAATGTGCACAGTTTTGTGATCATAAAAAGGCGAATTATCATTGCAACTACAAGTGCTGTTTGTTTGCATCAACAACTTAATGTAGGCACGCAACATTGATTAGTGTTCACTTTTAAGCTGACTGAGATTACTCTATTTACAAAGGCATTGTTCTTGTCCCAGAAGACTTTAAACCATTGATAGAGAACTGCTTGTCAATATTTGTTAATGTTGATCCGCTCGGACTTTACACATTCTGCCAAATACAGTTAACATGTCCGAACAATATCTTGATTTTGTACAATATCGACAGAACCAAGGGTAAATGATAATATTTAAGTACAGGGTAATGCCTTATACCCATTAATCAGAAACGCATAATTATGATTCTCAAAAAGCGGTCGAAACCATTTAAGTCATGGTGATTGCATTCAACAAAGTTTTTATTATCCTAACTGTCCCAATAAAATTAAACTATTTAAAATGTTTTTCTAGTATTTTGCGAGGAAATACAATACTGTTGTTGTCATTGTAGGGAGTAATTCTTTATTAATATTGTTTAAAAACTGCTTACTATTATAAGTCGTGCTCTTTTCTTATACACTTGTTAACAGATGATAATTAAATTTGTATGTAAAAATTAAATGCGTTTAACCACTAAATTTAATTTTGGTTATATTGACTGCTTCCGTGGCCTACTGTTTAAATCTAAGTGCTAAGTTCGAGTACAAATATAATAATATTGTTGCGATCATTTTCATGAACTAGATAAAGCTAAACAAACGCGTTAGCATAACTTAAGTATTTTTCTATCTGTAGCAGTCTCAATATATAATTAGCATTTCTTCAAATCCTTTCTCAACGTTAGATGATCAACGTTAGTTGAAATTGCCGTAAACATATTCGTCTGTAAAACACATGTGTAATCAACTAAAATAAATATTGTACTGTCTAAAATGAAAGTAAATGATAACACAAACCCATTAGTTTGACAAATATATGGGCTAGGTTTGACAGAAGACAATCGTTATGCATTATATCTACTTAAAGGCCTAGTTTATGGAATGTCTGGAATTTTAATCCCCAGCTAATCTGATGCAGCGCTGCCAGAGTTTATGGCCCTGTGTATTAGACAACAGGATGTGAGAGGACCCAGCCAAGAAGGATTTCAATTTAGGGACCTATAAAAATGATACAAATAACCTTGTTTTTCAAATATGTATTGAGTTATTATAGGACTAAAGATAAAAGTAAAAATTAAAAAAAGTAGACCAATCTTTTAATCATTACAATTTTTAATTCATTATGTTTGTATTTATGCAACCAACATTGATGTCTTGTTCTTTTAGCTTATTT
>Ga0224511_10000256_pt1 | contig 22547 bp, 14 predicted proteins | sample SF_May12_sed_USG_2_FD_169988 | JGI IMG/M metagenome (GOLD analysis project Ga0224511, IMG submission 169988) | Sediment microbial communities from San Francisco Bay, California, United States - SF_May12_sed_USGS_8_1 | ecosystem: Environmental > Aquatic > Marine > Sediment | place: USA...
TGACTATATGGCATTGCATTGCCTATTGTTAATAATTTCGGGAATAAAGTTTAGCTTATAGTGTAATGATTAGATCATCATACTCAGGGAAGATTGATACTATAATAATGTAGTGATGATATTAGGCCTGTCGCTTTTATTTCGGTTTGTTGGGAGCGAGTGATTAGTGGGCATATGTTACCTGGTAAAGCAGGCCAATCCTATCAAGCATGTCAATAATGATAAATGATTATTGAAGAGATTGATGGGCTTATACTGCATCCTCACCGGGTGGAGGTGAGGAGAGTTTACACCGGTATGCCTAGTTATCATGGGGGAAGATGCATGGGTAGGCTCACTGCGTCCTCGCCGGATGGAGGTGATGAGAGTTTACACTGGTATGCCCAGAAATCACGAGGGGAAATCCATGGGTATTCTCGTAATTCTGAAAACCGTAGGACGGGAGTAGGTTACAGTACTGAGAATTGAGCTAGTGGCCTCGGTGTGTGCGCTATAGCATCCTTAGGCATTGGTAATTAATGATAAGGTCTTACCACCATCAACTGACCCATTCTTTGTCTCAAATTTCCGATTGTCTACTTGTCTGACACTTGCCGCGATATAACCAAAACTTTTTTACAGGCCAGACTAATGGGCGAAATGTTGGACGTTGCCATGGCAATTTCTGTGCTTCTAACATACTAGGACAGCGCGTTGGACAAAACAACAGGGGTCGAAGTAAGTTATCATACAGAAGCACAGCATTGGTGTAGGCATGTTTTCAGAGCGTGTAGTAGTTTTATCAAGTTATCAAGTTAACTGACTCGTAGCTGAGGCGTGTAGAAAAGTTGACAAAAAACACGATATATCATGATAAACGCGGTTATCTGACATCTTACATTTGAAACCTGACATAAATGAGTATCTTCTCATTGAAAAAGTCCTTCTAGCTGCATACTGTCGGGGAGGCTTGGCTCTTAACTCTTAGCTGACAGAATAATAACATTCATGCGTGTGAACTGCCGATGTTGGAGTGAAATTCAGTACATACTACCACGGTATATCGTTAATCCATCACAGTCTTACTTCCCAGATGATTTGGTACATTGGTGTCATATGTCCATTGATGCTGGTCTTGTGCTTTAAGCGGTATATTCATTTTTCAGATAATGGCAACAATGTAGGAAACTGTTTTGGAAACTGCGCACATAACGAGCTAGGAAACATTGTTGGAAATGACAATGAAGGCGACGGTATGTTTATCCCAAATGACAAGCATCTCTGGTTATGCGTTTGCACACTCAGTGGGGCTCTCGTTTGCGTTTTACCATGTCCCAGTATGTCTAAATGTTTTGTGCATATGTCAAGCGTTCCTAGCTTTATGTGAGAAGATGCTTATACATATATGGTCTTGGTTGTGTATTTACGCGTTGAGACCATGTACTTCCTTCCGTCCTCCCCCCCTGATCTGAGAATGGAATTGGTAACTTTAAAAGTTTATGATCCAGTTAAAAGGGTATCTGCTTCGTCAATCCTGTGACATCGTGTTAATCTTAACACATAATGGATTGTGAAATGACTTGTGTCTATATAAACTGAGAGTCTGTAACGTGATTAATGTTAGCAAGAAGCTGATTAATTACATTCCAATAAGGAACTGTTGGAAGTGATCGTCATTGCCTAATAATGGACCATCAGTCAATGGAATGACCCTTCGATCTCACCCATGGTGCACTGACTAAACTGTGTAGTGCGCTCTGTTGAGTTAATCATAGAGACATACACAAATCACATGCATCTTCTCAAAATCGTTTTCGGAAACTTAGGCTCTTGAAAAAAGCCTATATTGGCCGTGATTTGAGTACTCTCGAATAGCATAAAGTCGATCCGGCCACCACACCAGGATGTTAGAATTTTGCATATATAATTTCCTATCCGTTTCAGATAATGGTAACAATGTCGGAAACTGCAAAGGAAACTGCTTCCATCTGCAGAATGGAAATCGTGTTGGAAACTTTAATCAAGCCAGTGGTAAGCCAAGAGCTCTGCATCTAATTATGAATGCAGCCAAGCCAGCTGTTGGTAGTAGTGTGTCAGCCACGTGGCTGGTGCTGCTCCTCCTCCCTGATTTGTTTTCCTCATGCAGGGGCAGATCTTAGCTAGCTTCTAATTAGTCCAAGTATTTTTTTACCAATAAAGACTGTGGCATGATAGTCTTTTCCGAGCATTCCGCGTCACCACACACCTGGACTACACACTCAAGATTGCTATTCATTATCTCACAAAAGTATGCGAGGTTGTACACTTTGGTACTGAGACCTAAAAATCTCTAGAATGCCTGGCAATCTGAAAGTATGCAGTATCATAAACTCCGTTAATGAGCAACACAAATGGTTTCCGAACTGGGGGGTGAACGGAGGGGAGGGGCTCTTATGGTTCTAAGCCCAATGTGCTAGCCCATCTCTTCACCTCATTGACGGTTGGAAGTCGCTAGAACCCCTGACAATCTTCTGCACAAACAGTGAGTCACCAAATGCCGTGATTTGATTGCTTTCTCCCCATCACTTCCAGGTAATGGGAACAATGTTGGCAACTGCAGAGGAAACTGTTTTGGGGATCAGCCAACTGACCAAAGCAACCGAGATGAATCCCGGTCCGGACCCAATTCTGATATTAACTGCGAGGATACCAACGGTATGTGCATACAAAACTGTAGCTCCTCTGCTACTGCTTGGCGCATGTGCTGATAATCAGATGGGGAGCATGGTATTTGATGATGCAGCGGTTAGCAACCGTGGTTAGAATATTTGATTTGCGCACAGCGAGTAGTGGGGTTCAACTCCCAGAAAAGTCATTGGTGGCGACAGGAAGGGCATCGGACCTTAATTCGCTCCAACAAAATCTCCCTGTTGACCAGGAAGCAAACTCCACGACCCCGTACAGGGAACATCGGGAGTATAAACAAGACAAAAGTCCTCGGAGGTCTATAAACCGCACACAACAATCACCAATGCAATGAAGTTTGGATGCTTGCACGCTTCATTTTTAATATTCATCAGTCCATTTCCTTCAAAAGCATCAGATCACTAGATGAACTTGCTCAACTTATTTGACAACTGGGGGTAATTTGAGTTTTGACGCAAAGCATCCAATGGCCCATCGCTTTATATGATCGTTCAATTGTTAAGAGCACAACTGATAGAAGGTCTTTGTTTTTTTCAGGTGATATTTACTACGTAACTGCTAACACTCATTGTTTGGAGATTCAAAGAGCCTCACATGGACTTTATCTGAGCCAATTCAAGTGTGGAGCGAAAACCGTGTTCGATGTTAGAATCTGCAGATGCAATAACTGGTTCCTTGTTGATGTGAAGCTGGAAGGCACTTGTCAGAGTCTCCATGAGTAAAAGTAAAGCAGTGAATTGAGTTCCTCATAGCGTTAACTCATAGTCGACTTGACAATGGAATGATTAATGGGTTTGGTTGACAGGTCGCAGCCTTTTGGCATATGACTCTTTTTTGTATGTATTTTTATTACAGAGAAAATTTGGTATATTTAAATACAAAATAAATCTTTACAAAGAAAATGTTCTGTGAGAAGTTTATACATTGGATAATACCAGGATGAAGAAAGTATTTCTGGTATGGTCAGACATTAGCTGAAGTGTTAAACACGCCAATATTCATCAAAACGGTCCTTAATCTGAGTATGTGAAATGTTCCAAATCCACGGCCGATCTGCAAACATAAGACTTTCAATTAAATACACTACCAGTCCTCTAAATGTCATTCGTTTAGTAAGCGGTGCCAACATTTTATCAATTAACAAAATCTAGACAGCCTAATGGAGCAGAATGAGTTTGCAAGCATCCCAGCAGAGATAAGACCCAAGTGAATGAAGGTGGCGGAAACTAATTATTGTTGATGATGTACAGGAGCTGTGTGTTTGGTTTTATTCTCTGGTATCAAATTACAACAGCGACCTAGATCAATACATCAATTAAATTCAACATCAGCATTTAACAGTTTTCAGTTCAAAGGAAAAACATCTCACAGCGTCATTTAAACTAAGAGTTCACACCCTTATTTGAACCCGGGGTTTAAAGCTTCGTCAGGCTCACTTTCGCCGGGAAAGTGAGCTTTTATTGCCCCGGACCAAGCCCCCAAGATGAGGAAGTCCCTTAAATATGACCAGTAGTGAAAGGAAAAACTATGCGCAGTGTCTGGGATATAGCTCTCATTGCTATCGGTTCAATAGACACCTGAGTTAGAGGTTTCTTACATCGGGTGTTCAAGTGCTTGAATGGAAAAACCCACGCAGTTGAATTTGAGTAGCGAACGCAGTGTTTGGACATACAGACGTAGTAGCAACATAAAAGTTCCTGAGAGTCAATGATTTAGAGTGATTACTCTTTCGCCAACGTGAATTATCTTGCATCCTGTTTTAACCCTATTGGATTGCCAAGCTGAGACAAAATTCATGGAACCTCACTTTTTCATTGGTAACTATCGCAGACTGAGGAATTTGTTTCTCGATCTTCTGACAGGCTGCTAACGAAAGTGAAAATAACTTACAGTGAAACTTGGATAACTCGAACTGCAGGGGATCACCAACAAAAGTTTGAGTTATGAAAAGTTTGAGTTATGAGTTATGCTCTTCCTTTGCATTAGCCACGTGGCACTAAGCACTACCAGGACCTCATTATCACCATCATTGCAAGTTTAGTCAGTTAGCTATTCAGTTAAATGGATTGCAACATTCCCGAAATAAAAAATTCAAAATTTCATCACTGCTACAAGTCATGCTCAATGACAGAAGCACAAGAACACCGGTGGTGAACACGCGTGTTAACTCTTTGATGTCACAAGAGATCATGAACCTTCGGACATAATAAGGCGAGATTTACCAACTACAACAGCTGATATAATGAATGGTTGTGAGCTGACAGCTTGTATCACAGGTGTACGGGAGTGCCTTCTTCTATACCAGAACACCAGTAGGTCATTTGAATTGAAATCCCTTTGAGTTAGTGAGTATGGCAACTCCAGGTGGTTGGACACATTAGAAATGCAAAGTTATCTTAATTAAACTTCTAAAAAATGGAAAATAGGATCTTTCTCCTCAAAGGGATAGTATAACAGAGTCAGAAGCCTGATCTCAGATAGTCTGTGGTGGGAGAGAAGGTAACACTATGGGTAAACCAGTTTTATTTAGGATAAAGAACTGAATTTGTTACGAGCGGAAAACAAGGTAACATTCAAAATGAGACCCCAATCCGAGGCCTCTGCCCCCACACACATGCAGTCACTCTAAATGAGATCCATGGGCGTGAAACTAGCTTTCTCGAACATGCTAGCCAAACCGCATTTTATCGTTGAGAAAGTATATGACGGTAGTGAAACAGATGTCATACATAGTCACTGTTGTCAAAAGTGTGCTCGAGAAAAGAGAAACAGACACAAACAATTTTATCTTTATCTGGTGACGAGAAGTAATCAGTATAACCTAGTACATGTAATTATATTTCCCCAACTTTTCTTTGTGCCACACACTATGAATATTTTAAGGCTTCTTCTATGAAAAGGCTATTTTATTACATAAATACTGACATCACTCTAACCTGGCGACAGAGAGGGATTAAAGATAGAGATGGTGCATTAACGGCGTTATGATCTGCACTTTTTAGGTTTAATATCTTAATACAGTGTACTGCTGTTGACTGGGGAACTACAGAATTATAGATTTTATGATCGAGTAGTGAATCTGTAACAGCCACCTTTCCTCACAGTATTACAGTGAGGTGGCCAGTTTTGAGACTCGTTCATACACCAGTTCTCCTCACAATGCCACAAATGAGACAGTAACATGGCTCCACACTCATAGCGAGACAGAGTTTTTGTGTGAGGATTGATGTAAACAGCTCGCACTCACAGCTGGAGGCTATCATATCTGAGTTTTGAATAAAGGTTCTTTCTATCTTGAGCCCAGTGTTCCAACCACTGAGCTTTTCTGTTATTTCAACAACCGAATCCGCCTGCCCCCTTCTGGTTTCTACTTACCATCATCGCTATATTTCATCAGGGGCAAGTCGAATGGTACAGGAAACGAGGATTCATCAGAAAAGGTCTTATCATATACAAACATCTCCTGATTAAAAATCTGCAAACAAACAGACCGGCAATCAGATACATGTATGTAGAGAGTAACAGCAATAGATTGTACATGCACTGGGTTACAGGGCCAGATATGTGATTGGTCATCTAGAGAGCAATACAACTCTGATGTTAACTAAAGCATGTATGTAACTGTGTATTAACATCATACACATGCCTTATACACCTATACATGTGACAGTTTGGTGTAATATAGGGCTATCATGAAAGAGGCCTCTGGGCTTGACTGGGGAGAAAGTTTTCCATTTCGAAGTCGTTGAGAGAATAAAGTCAGATTGCTGAATAGTGAGTAGAGTTAGTAGGATGAGATGATTTTATTTCACAGCCCCATTAAGCCAGTGGGTGACTCCAGGAAGGGTCTAATGGCGTACCATTCCTGCAGCAGTATATTTTCACTTTGTAGTTCATTACCACCGCATTATTATAAATAGCAGAGTGCACAATCAGTTAGTTGAGACTACCCCAATAGTGGTGGAAGATCCCCTCATCCATAACAAGAGAGAGAGAGAGAGAGAGTTATCTTAAGTTGATTGTACTCCATACTGATTATTTCACCTTGGGTATGAAGAGAACGCCGAGCTCGTAGGAACGTATCATCAGCTGTGTACCATTCTTCTCTAATGCTCCCCACGCCGCTTTAGAGAGATTACAACTAAAACCAGGGGCAAAATCGGAACTAGGAGAGCTAGAGGGGTTGAAACATACATCTACAGCTAGTTGCAGCCTTTTTATATTGCACAAAGATGGAATAGCCGAAACCCTAACAGAACCCATATTCGGCACTAGGCACTGTGTGGTATTTTAGTTTAATCATGGAATTAGTAAAGGGTTTGTGGAATTTATGCGATGTTTAAACCTTATAAAGGCGGGCTCTTTTACAATTTACAGAATGACTATGAGTATGCATAGAAAAGGTGGGTTTCAATTGGCTCAGACACAGTTGGCTCTAGCAGTTTCCACCAAACACTGGTGCCAAGGCCGTCACTGCTAAACCACATGTGCTCCAGAGTTACCAGCTTGTTTGAATAAGGCATGACAATAATGAACGGGTTTGCCAAACACTCTCCCGCCAACATCTAAATGGTAATAAGGCATAAGGCCACATCCGTGAGCTATGCAGTAATAAAGTAAGTGATTATGTTGTGCACACGCTGTATCGTAGTGGCGCGTGCCATGATTTATGAATTATGCAGGGATAACCGCTGCGCCTAATATAATGCCTAAACCTGATACCGCACTGAATATACATATAGGGGAGGATAACAGGAATAATCTATTCCTTGCCACTCAATCAATGGTTTCCTGATCGTTTTCACGGCAAAAACAATCAGGTTCATAAGCCCAATTTCTTGTTTGCGCGGATGGTATCACTAAACAATTAATCTGTTCACAGGGTGGTTCATGGTGTGCTCTGCAGAGCAAGTATACAGATGAAATGCAAATTTAGTGCCGAAACTGGGGATTAAACCAGACTTTCCGTTTAATAGTTCAGGACACAATGAATATGTGTTCACAGACTGTCCCGCCAGTGGCTTAGTATCCGAAGTTTCCTGCTCCAATTTGCGTCTCATTTTCATTTCTGTTATTGCTCTATCTGGGCACTTGGCGATTCAGTTCAACAGATTTTCTATTTTCTAAGGCTGTTGAGAATGATGTGAGGAGCTCACACTCACAATAGGAACCCGGGTTGACCAGAGGTTGCAGCCCAGCTTTATACCCACACTATCATCAAATAATCACTCAGGCGCATGCACACTGGCACCTTGTGCAGGTTGTGCGATCTGTGTTTATATCGTATATACACCCATGCTTTTCTAGAGTTATCCTCCCATGGGAAGACTTGTGTATACCTTGTCATGAGAAACCATGGTATCTGTTTACTATCTGGTGAGATCCGAAAGAAGGATTTGACATGAGGCGACGCGTCCGATCGTCCTCGTACATCACTCTTCCATCGGCTAAAAATAATCACAGGAAGCTGATGCTGACTCAATTCTGACTCGGTGAGTGAATTATGGCGTAGTAATGCGGCGTATTGACCGAATGACCTACTGTAGTAAGAGTCAGGTGAATTATTAATTTTTGTTGTTTAGATGATGCCATGGTGGTAGATAATGACCCGGAACGGTGATATTGAGCGCTGGGTGTGCACCACACCTCCTACCTAACCAGCAACTAGTTGACATTCCGTATACATTGCTAATTAGCTGGTGTCATATTCTAGTAAGGATTCCCCTCACACTCTATGGGAGAGTTACAAAGCTTTCAGTAAAACCTAACTATGTGCTCAGCAGAGGTACGGCTTCACAGTGGGTTCTGTTTTTGCCTTTGTAGTATTTACAGATATAAGACTTCTAACCTCATGTTAGCGATATTTGATTTGATTTGATAGTTTTATTCTAAATGGATAGCTTGAATAAGACTAGAAGTCTTTTTTGCATTAAGGTCTATGAAACTCTCTATGCTTATGCATGTGCTCCTTGTACATGTACTCTGGTATACATCTTAGTGTTAAACTGCATAGAGCGAACCGCCATATGAAGGCAATCGGAACTTTTATTTATTGTCGTACTAGGACGCGTGGCCACCCTACTTAATGGACCTCCTAAGCTTTAGGCTTGGCTAAGAATTATGAGTGGAGCTAATTCTCAGAGGGGGCACTCAGCATGACTAAAACTTGAAGCCAGGATCTTGCAATGGTAAGCCAAGCACTCTAGCCAATGGGTTATCCAATTATCCCTTCTCAGTGTCGTAGATGGGCAGTTTATCTTATCTAATTTTATTAGCTGGTTATCAGAGACCAGACCAGTCCAGACCAAAGACCAACTCTGTAATAACTAGGGTTATGCGATTTGCTTCGTCATAATGGTTAGCTATGGAAAGCGGGAGTTGTTTGCTCAGGCTTGAACTGTACAAACCACTATATCCAAAGTGTCCATTAGGACTCTCCCTAACAGTTTATCAGGCCATTTTCATCCACCATAAGGTGGTTAAAATGATAAGGACAATGTGATAGACTGAAACGGTGCAACATATGGAATCAGCAAGAAGTCAGAACAGCTAAGGAGAAGTGGGTATCTTTAACGTGGAATGTTTTAGTATAGACCAAATGACCAATATAGTCATGTGATGGTAGAGCCCTCATAATGGTAGCCATTACGGAGTTATTCTCTCAGGCGCAAGGTCTCTAATATTTGAGGAGGCGACAGCCAGAGCCCGACTTCACCATCATGTGGACGCAGAATCTAATGACCATGAGCTAAGGTTATTGTCTCACCCCGGTATCCTGATATAGGTTAAGGACACATCCCATAGGATCTACATTCATCCGAGACATCAGCGACCACTGAGCAATATTTTCAGGTATGATTTAACACTACTTACTACATGATGTCTTTGATCCATGGTTGCTTATTGTAAACGTCGATGGAGAAAGGTAAGCTAGAGCCAGCTCCATAGCCCTCCAAACTGCGGGCCACATCTGTGACTGTTGGATATACCTGTAATGATGTAAATTAAGTAAGCTAAGAAAGGGAAGAACTTTGGTCGATAAATTCCACCGAGTTGTGTATAATGTCGTTGCTACAGTGGTGGCTTAGATCAGCTGACTTTACTTCAAAGGGAGATCACTTTTACTAAACATTTTTATACAGAGGCCTTACAATCAAGCAGACATAGTTTAGGGTTTTGGGCAAGCTAACGTTCGTTGCGCGTTGCCTTGCTGGTAATCCAATGCACCACCAACGCGCTGTACTGCTCGAACATGTGTTGAAGTTTTCTCCTCGATCGGAGAGCTCGCCAGGATACTTTGGGATGAGGTGGACCACCAAAAAAAGTTTGAGTTATGAAAAGTTTGAGTTATGAGTTATGCTCTCCCTTTTCTTTAACCAGAGTTATGAGTTATGCTCTCCCTTTGCTTTAACTAGAGTTATGAGTTATGCTCTCCCTTTGCTTTAACCAGAGTTATGAGTTATGCTCTCCCTTTGCTTGAACCTGAGTTATGAGTTATGCTCTCCCGTTGCTTTAACCATGTGGCTACCATTGCGAGTTTATTTTGCTCTAGTGTATTCCATTTCCTGGCTAAACTTTCTAAAATTTGCGAGATTTTCTTCTCATGTGAAAAGAAAACAATGAAATTAAGCTTGTTACACGAGAATGTAAACACATCTAGCCACACAAAAGGTAATTTGGTGGCACTAACCGCAGTTTCCAGTTCGAGTTATGACTAAAGGTTCGAGATATGCCCAGCAAATTATCATTATCCAGTCAGGGACCATGAAACTTGGTTTGAGTTAAGCAAGTTTTTGAGTTATCCGAGGTCAACTTACCGGAGTTTCACTGTATTCGGCTAATGCGCGGGCCACTCGCATTAAAATAAAGATAGAGCACTCTTTTACACAATGCGTTAGGGCTACGATATAGCTTGTCCGAAGATGCCTAGTATTTAATTCAAAGCGGTTTCCAAAAGGCACCATTTTAGACACACACGCACGCACGCACACACAGTGGACTAGGGGTTAGAATGTTGGCTTGTGTATATTGAGTCTTCGTCATGAATCCTAAGAAATCTGCCCTCGACTGCTGACAAAAGATGGCAAGCACCAGTGAGAAACATACAGCATTAAATATAATGTGGTGACAAGATCAGAGTTTAAAAGGATTTGGTTACCATTGAGTACAATTAGTATCCATTATTTACCAGCTTTATTGGAGGCTGATGGTCTGAGCCGCTGCAAAAGCTGTTAGTGAGTTCAGTTCGAAGCCAAGCTGACGGGCTCGTACCTAGGGAGCCAATGCTGGAAAACTGGCCTACTACAGGCCAGTCAGATGGAACTCTGCCGCTGTGCTCAGTTAAAACCTATATGTATAATGTGAAGAGGGATGTATTATAGTATCAGACAGGGTTTCCAATTCAGATTACCACCCGTACGGACAAGTGTGTCACACCCTGAGAAGGTCAAAGGAAAAACCAGAGGTTTATTAGCCCGAGATGACGAGACCTTGACCATTTTAGAAGGTTTACTCTGTAGTGGTAGGAAGGAGAGGCCAAAAGGGGAGCTCACATTCACAGCGGCATAATCAAGTCATGCACCTCGGGTCTAAGGATCTCAAGCCAACCGCTCTAACCACTAAGTAAGCTTTTTATTTGATGTAGAAGGTACACTGGCTTGTACTGCATTTGTTTAGCATTATTGTGTATGAGTCTTCATTTAGCATCTACCGATTCAGAATAAGCTTTAGGCTTAGGAGGTTCATGAAATAGGATGCCTAAGCACCCAAGTAGAAGGATAAAAATCTATCGTTGCAGAATTATTGTCTACGGCTAAAAGATTGAAGCATCACACTCACTTTTCGCATTTTCAGATGGCCGAACGAGTCCTTCTGAGTGCCAGAATGCCGACCTGGAACTGATGCTATCAAGAATACTCTACAACACATGACCAAATAAGGTCAAAGACATTTGTGGATAACAGCATCAAGAAGTCATTAGCCATCACCAAAATTGAGATTGTCTCACTACAGCTCTATAAAATCATGTCACCGACCTACTGTTGTGCAGAGCCCCCAATGTCCCAAATTACAATCTTTTCATGGAAGAGCACTTTTCATATCCTTGTTCATAGTAGACTCAAATTGTGGGGCTTAGTTGAAACCTTCTTTATCTGAAATGCCATCCCAAACGGAAAGTCTCCTAATGATGCACCCGCGGTAACGTTTAGTAAAGACAGTACGTAGGTCGGTGTTAACAGTTGTTATGGGGCACTAACCTATTGCTCTGTGAAACACAATAAGAATACAATGGACATACTTTATCTTACTGAAGTCATGAGCCTTGATAATATCAGACCACTGAGTCACTGACTGAGACTTGTAGACTGAAAGATACTCCAGAAGATCCCGTCGAAAGTATGTCTGCGAATCAGCATCACCTAAAATATGGCGGACCGCAACCTGTCCGTGAACCAGCATTACCTAAAACGTCGCTCTGTTTATTAATGTAAGATTAGCTTCCGCAAACCAATGAAGAAAATAACTAATCTTATGATCCGGTATTCAAAGAAACGTTTATGAAATGAAAGATAGCCAGGAGTTTTTGGCTTTGTGATATTGATAAATCTCAATAATTGTGTACACGGATCATAACATGAACAAGATTATGCCTAACAATTTTTATCCATTGTGAATAAAACTGATCTACTCCCAAGTAAAAGTTACAATATTTACTATGAAAAACAGTTATACTGTTCTCAGTATGTATACTGCAGATGTACCAAATCCCTTACTGCTACACAGAGACTCTTGCAGTGTGTGTCCTGAATAGTGCGTGTTTATAGTGTTAAGTTGAAGCTATTATCTAAAAGGTTTCTACTGTAATTCACTCACAGATATTTACGGATTATAATGTATATAAAGCCACCTTTAGGGAGAAGCGGACTGCACCAGAGAGATTGTGACTTCTGAAACCAGTCGGTCGGTATAAGGTTAGCTGTAGTTATCATCAATCGAATGCCTTCTTTGTACTGTAGCAGCACCATCTTTGTGTGATGAGTTCCATACGGTATATCCAACTTCGCCTGTGAGATAATTTCAGTCTGATTGTGCGGTCTTTTCATACCATTCCTAGCTAATACAGCACTACACAAGACTCGGCCTCAGAGGCCCCAAAAGAAGGGCCAGATGTTCGCCTGGAACAATACAAAAAGGTATGACACGCAGTCAGCAAATCAGGAGGTCTTTCGCTGGATGACCTCAGCAAACAAGTAGTTCCTTGTTATTAATTAACAGTTCCATCTTTTATTTGGTGACCACTGCTATGGGTTCCTGGATAGGTTGACCACCCATGACTACTCAGTCCTCAGCGCAAACAGCAACGCTGTGTCATTGCTTCACAATACTCGATAGGTTCTATTAAACACACCACAAATTTATGCGCAGACACTCTCTATTCCGGTTGAGGCAGCTCCACAATAGTCTATAGTTATTTATAACACAGTAACTAAGTCAGTGGTTGCTAGTGTTGTCAGTCATGTATTTATGTCACTGGCAAGGAGTGTAGGCGTTTTTCTACCTACACGTGATACGCTGATCCAGGGTCACTGATAAGGGGTGTAGGCAGGCGTATTCTACCTACACGCGACACATTGATGTTGACTCAGTGATGATTGTGGGCTTATTTTTACTTATGGGCGTTACTTCTATGTAGGGTTTTTGATATGGATCATAGGCGTATTTTTACCTACATGCGTTACACTGATGTGGGGGTAAGATTCAGCTTCCTCCATTAGCTTCACTCTGCTTTCTCCCTTCAGTCCACTAACGACAGTCATCGGTTTCTCTCGGTTACCAGGAGCAAACTGAAGAACTATCCAGTCCAAATCAAACACGTAACTAAACTACAAAATTCACATCACCAGGACTAGGAGTTCGTAGTAACTAGTACACTTTCATTGAAATACTGTTTTTCCACTCGCATATCATATTAGCTAGGAACTTGCTCTATGGTAGGAGGAGGTGGTGAGGGCTCACACCTCGCTGTTGCGTGGAAGGCCTGGAACCCAGAATCTAATGAGCACTACAGTTTTAGATCTGTTGTCGATACTTACCACACATGACCTCATCAGTTCGCCTTTGGTTCCATTGAGAACATCTAGAAATTATCAGTGACATAAAATGAGCCCAAAAGTTTGGAGCCATTAACATTGCTCACCATTGCATAGTATCGGGTGCTCTGTGTAGCAACACAGTTAAATAATTAATCCAGGGAGAATCATTACTGTAACTTGTAACTGTAAGGGCAATCAGCCAGTATAAATCGGTGTATAGCTGTATTGTTATTTATTTCCCCTGAACCTCATCAGTGATGCACTTCACAACTTATTAGGGGGAGCAGGAGTATAAGCAGTATTTTGCTCAGTTTACTGCACGTGTGGTGTGATATACACATCACTTACTTACTATGAAGCGTGAGAGCTGATCCTTGATTGAAAGATAGATCAATTCCTCTGTGAATATAAGTCATATAAAGCATATATTTGGAGCATATCTTAGCTATGTTGATCTGTGCTACGGGGCACATTTCTTTGTTAGATTCACTTCCAGCTGCGGTAAATAACGCGGATCCTTCTCCCATCTTTTGACGCTTGGGAGGCGGCGCACCCGTGCTGGTTGAACTTGAAGTTGCGGACTCGGGATGACTGAACTCGTCTTTATGTTTGCTGCTAAGACGGTAACATTTGCTCCCATATTTACACGCAGGTTTTGAATCACTCATTGTCTCTCGGAGTTAAATAGGTTGAACACGGGTGGAAACCAATATCTTGGGAGCAGGGAGGTGTGGAAGTCAGCGATTATGAGAATGATTATGCCAAAACTATTCGCAGTGACCAGTGAAAAAGAGAGCCGGAAATGAGATAAACAACTTAAGTGGGGCTCGCTAGAAGTCTCTTTAAGGACCTATAGGGGCTCTATAGCGGTTTAGATTTTCAGAGGCAAACACTCCACTCGCCACTGATTCACCGACTGACCAAGCATTGATTGAGGCGGGGCCGAACTGAAAAACCTCTAGCGTTCTCGCTTCCACACTTCTGTTTTATAATACCTGGAGGTAACGGCTATATATCTTTTATACAACAAGGGATGATCTTCGAAATTACTACATACAAATGATAATATTATATTTATATAATTAATTGTATTGAATAATTTATAATAACTATTAAGTTAACTTACTTAGTTACTAAGACTCGTAAGAGAGTAAGTAACTGTAACTGTGTAACTGTAACTGTAAGACGAGTCGGGACGTTCGAAATTTGATTTTGACTTTTTTACTTACAATTAATTTAATTTGATTTATATTTCATTATTTATAGTTTGGCTGACCTCAAGTTTAACTCATGAGTCACTCACCGTCGCACACTCCGAGTCTGATGTGGGGGTTTTGTCATACGCAGTAACTAGTAACTAAGTAAGTCACTTGACTTACGTTGCGATCAATTTTGCCATCCGTCACCATGCGGACATACGAGTAACTTTCTGAGATTTGTTTGTTCACTCCGGAGTCCGAGAATATCCACTAAAGTCTAAACACTATTCAGTATTCTTCAATTCTTCAATTTGACGTTGACTAGCCAAACTATGGAAGTGGAACCCAGTTAAGTACTAGCGATGATCATCATTACAAACTGTACGGATGGAAGTACTCTTTCGTATCCTCTTGCTTTGCTCGAAGGAACCATCAGCAATAGTAAGCACCAGAATCGAACTATCGAGGCTTATACTGACCATGATAATACCATCATATCATGGCCAATAGTTGCCAGCCGGTTCAAAGTACTGATTTCTCTAAAGGACGGTCTCAACCATATCACTGTTCAGTCCGGATTCTATTCCTCGAAAATCAGCGTGACCTATCGAGATGTTCTGGCGTTATCGCGGTACTATGTACAACCTCTGTATATTATACCCAGGGATCATGACGGAACATTTCAAGCACCTGCAGGAATGGATAACTCCATTGAATCTGCATTGCGACGCATTAGTTTCGGAGCTCGACTTATGCAGACGTTTACGAGTGTGAGCCTTCTATCACATAACCTCTCCCCTCGAACTTTTCAACTAAAAAATGATGAGGACTCCTCGTGCACTTTAGTGTTCCACAGTAAACTATCCACGGATGAGTTGACGAGATTATCGGGCAGAGATTTATGGAGTCAAATAGCAAAAGAAATCATGGCGTCGAATTTACCTGAGAAGCGGTATTGCAAATTTATAGCTTTTCTCTCCTCAACAAGATATAACGGTCATGGCTGGAGTCCTGCCTGGCGACATTCGGATGTACTAAACAACACCAAGTGCCATGTAGCGTTGGGTGAGTGTACATCCATTCAGAGGCCCCGTAATGCAACTTTACTTGTGAACCATTTTTGTAAACAAGTCTTTCCTCCAATATCTGGATAAATTGAAATAATCCTGTACTAGTGATTGCCCACTGTAAGTCTACGTTCCTACTGCGGGTAATTTAATACCATTTTGTATGTTTTCATGTGAAAAGCAGCACACTATTTTGAAACTTTCTCCGTCTTTGTCCCCCTTTATATCGCCTTAATTTATCAACCTAACACCCTAACCTTGATAAGGCATAGAGTACTGAGCCCGTGACAGTTGGATCCTGCGCTCACATCCTGCTCATGTCTGGCTCCGAATGGGAGTATAAGCTCCCAATTCTTACCCTCCAGAACAAACCACTAAATATGATAGCCAAGTGGCCATGAAGTTGCAAAAGATAAACTGACGGTACTGAGAACTTCGATACTGTTTCAACTCTGGCGTGATTGAAAAAATTACAACCTATGAGAAAGAGTTTTTGATCGCACCGATTAATGGCATTGAGGTGGGGCGCCTCATTGTGATGTCCACAGAGTACTTCGTAGTGAAGACGGACCTTCTTAATTCACCATAGGAATCCGAAGGGACGAGAGTGAATCAATTATACCCGACACTCCATTGAGAGAGTTTAGCCAGAATTTTTCAAGCCCAGTTTGTGATCCACTGAACCACCAATTCACCCGACAGCTGTAAATCATTTTTTTAGGTGGAGGAGGGTTAGCATTGCTTGGATCGGGAACGCTCTATTCATGGGCGGAGTCTCTATGTGACCTAGTTCCGTGTCTGACAGATGAAACTAAGGTGGACCAATCGCTGTTCATGGATGATAGTGCTTATAGGTGAGTTCGGCATCTCCTGGAGATGGCATCTTTAATGGTGGATAAATGTGAATTATTTACCATCGTTTGTACGAAATGTCTTCCTGGATCTGTAAATCGGCACATGAAGGATCCTCCTTTATCCTAATAAATACCTCGGAGTTTTTGACCAATCACTCGAACAAGAATGGTTATATTCAACTGGGTTTGGCATGTTCAACCAAACAAAGAAGAGATACAGCCTATCCTCAAAAAATCTGTGTCAATACGGCCAGTCCCATCAGAAGGCAATGCATGTCCCCACCGACTGCTCCTTTTTCACCCCTCCCGATGGTTTAAACCCCATGCCCACAGATAATAATCACGACGACCTGACAAACTGGCTGGGACTTTTAGAACTGCACAGAGTTGGAGTGACTTAATTGAGGGCTGATCACACGACCGAACCTATCACTGATGTTATGCACTACCATGGGCCACATATTCAGTACCTAGCAGCCATTATCTATGCTTTCTCACTGCTAATAAATCTCAAATAAGCGCCGACTTCTCTGAACCAGTAAACAGCTGACTAAGCCAGCATGTTATACATGCGCGGTAGTGGAAAAATTTCCTGTGCGCGGTGAGAATTGGAACATTTTCTGATAAACCAGAATCGCTGTTAGCAATGAATCTGTCAGGTTAGGATTGATTAGTTATGTTTTATTTCATACAGTTTCAATTTTTTCTGGCTTTTTAATTTAATTGCACTTTTTTATTACTGCTTTATAACCTTTATAGGTCAGTCATGATAGCTCAGTGGCAGAATGAATGTATCCTACTGTCTGTCCTCTCCTTGGCCCGGGTCATGATAGCTAAGTGGGAAAATGAATGTATCTCACCGTCTGTCCTCTCCATGATCCGGGCCATGATAGCTAAGTGGGAGAATAAATGTTTCTCACTTTCTGTCCTCTCCATGACCCGGGCTATGATAGCTAAGTGGGAGAATGAATGTATCTCACTTTCTGTCCTCTCCGTGGCCCGGGTCGTGATAGCTGAGTGGGAGAATGAATGTATTTCACTGTCTGTTCTCTTCGTTGCCCGGGTTCAATTCTCGGCCGCGGCAAAATATTTCAAGGGATTTCTCCCTGGCTGTCACGCTGTGCCAACCCATCCTGAGGCAGCCCGTCCTGAGCCAGCGTGGCAGAAAATGACCCAATCTCCCCTGAATTGCACCAGGCAACATGTGGTCATCGAGGAGGAAAGCCTCCGTCCAACCACAGACAGATGATACCTGAAAAAACTTTTCTAAAGTTTGAGCAAGGGCTTGTCAGCTCACTTGTATAAAAAGTAGAAATTATCATGGTCAGAAGTGATTCCTTGAAGCTGTGGATTTCAAGGAATATTCTGTTAGTACACATTTCAAATTATTGTACGAAGCCGATTTGCTTAAACACTTGAACAACATCCATCCTTGTTTGCAGAGGGACCTACTGGGCAAATTATGCTACAGGTTTGGGAGCGGCTCTGCATGAATTGGGTCATACATTCGACCTTAATCATACCAAGTCTGGCATAATGGCACGAGGATTTGACAACATCCACAGAATGTTTGTTCTGGATGGGGCTCAACCCGTTCCGCAGCCGCCTGCCGACAAATTGAGTAGGATTAGACAACTGCAGACAAAGGTAATTTATCTTCGGGAAGGGGGGGGTAATTTCTCTACTTTTTATGTGAAACGTGGCTAACATATCTTAACAGCACTCTGTCTTGTTCTTGGGCAGTGGTAACTAGGAGTTTTGTGGGAGACTACCCACAGCAGGTCCATCCCAAAACCTGGGCTTGAGTCCAGGATATAGGCTCTCGAATCGCCGAGCTATCCCACTATCTCACTTTCTACTTAATGACAATCTGCAGACCAATATGGCGATATACTTGAATTTAATTTACATTTTGGAGATTAGTGTATAGAACGACATCTGTGAACTTCTAGGGTGATAGAGAAGATAATTCTATGTTGTAGTTGAATTCCAGTCACACACCAGACGTGATGAAACAGTCTGCTGGCCAGGACCTGAAGTATGACGCCCTGATAACGCGCACAATCAGTGTTCATCAAGTTCAGCCCATCAGTCAAGTCAGCCTGCCTGTCCACTCAACTGGTATGTACAATAAAGGACTGTATAAGTGCCATGTCTAGTGCAGTGAGGCTGCACTGTGACCAATCAGTGGGCTGGGTATTATTCCAGAGATAAACATAGTATACAAAGAGCTACCTGATCTTGTTTTTTCCATCAAAGGGTGAACAACTCCACAATTATCAAACCAACCGATGAACTGAAGTCGTTAAAATCCATGTCTAGTACAAAGTTGTCTCCTCCTTTTCACAAAAGCTTTGCTGATTTTACAATGACTGCGGGCAGATTGGGAACCTACGCTTTCATATAAATGCTTGGCAGTTAATGCCTTCAACAAAGATAGGGAAGGCATACACTAAACTCGAGCGTATGGTCCAATAATGAAGTCAATTGGGCTGGTTTTCTAGTGAGTTTGAAATCCATTACATCACTCCTTATGCAAGGAATTTTTATACTACTATGCAGTACTATCCACTGAAAGACAGTTCAATTCCTCATAGAAAGATTTTCTGATCGGAAATTAGCTAAATTCTTAAGTAGATTCAGGTTTAAAATGGAAGATTTTTAGTTACTAGTTTTATTTTCTCGCTTGTATAGAATACTCCAAGCCTGGTAGTCAGTCGCCTGAGATAAGATGCAACACCAACAATCAGCCAGCTGCTAACCATCCCGCGCCAGTCGCCGCACTTCCGTCCACTGAGATTACAGATAGCAGCAGTGGGCTTTCTGATTGGTCTGCTGAGTCAGCAGTGATGCTGCGTTACTCGAGATGGCTGCTCGATGGGGATGATATCCAAAAGTACAAAAACGGAGAGAGACTGTCAAGAAATCTAAGGTACGTATCATTAGACTTGTGCTCTTGGATCCGGAGATTTTCTTAGGCTGTTTATTTAGCTATTCATGCGCAATACGCTAATTTGGCTTTGAATCATCTGTCAGGTCTCAACCAATGGAGGAGGGTTAAGGTCACATTGCAGTTGTCAGTGATCCATCTATCCCCGATGATGACGGAATAGCCAAGTTCTTAGCTCCTGATGTGTGAAACATGGGATAGGTTGATGACTCTCAACCTCCCAAGACTATCTGCTCTGTAACGAGTGACTGTGACCCAAATCTTTACACTTGGTGACTGAATACTCTGGTAGTTGGCCCGGGTGTGGTCAACTTTCACTCCTACCCTGTCCAGCCTCATAACTTCACTAAAACCTTTACCATGATCTCCCGAGACCACCAAATGTCATTATTATAAAGCTCTAGCCACTGTAACATCCTACCATTCTCCTACTACTTCAGTACCAATATGAGAAGATGAATATTATGATGATGTTGAACTCTCTTGTTATTTGCAGCATCATCCAATCACCGTCTGGCATCCGAACAATACAGCTGTACTCCAAGTGTATGGACACCGTTATCCGTGCTCATAACTATATTCTGGAAGGACCAGCCAGTGTTGACCTGTCCGCAATTTTCCCGCCGGATAATGTCTGTCAGAGATGTCATCAGAAAGCCTGTACAGAAATCCTAATTCGCGATTCGATTGGCCATTTCATGAAGTTTTCTGGCTAATAGAAGAATATGTAACGAACAGCGAACATGGTTTCAGCAACACATCCGGTGATGACACACTTTTCTCTATAATTTTGGTTCGTTTTTACGTTTCCATGGTGCATAGTTTGGTCTGTATTGGACTACACATATCACAGTTTGATGGCTAGATGAGTGAGATTGATTTGACCGGTATAACAGATGATAACTGTGGCCTCAGCTTTTACACAGATATTAGTATTTATACTCTAGGACAATCTCTAAAAATGATATTGGTGATGATATTCCTTAATAGGAGATTGATTTATTCTCGATAAACCATATTACACATCACTGACATCGCTGGTAATATTCACATATTTTTACCTGTATCGCATAGCATTGAACGCTTCCTTGGAGGCAGATTTCTTCCTATACCTGTAGACTCAAAACTAAAGTGCATCACCTCTTACTTTCTTCAGAATGTTGGTATTGCAATGTCCTTGCTTGCATAAATGTGTATTATGCAGCGAATACCTGTCTGAAATCTCGTTCATCTGTAATGATTTTCAATTACAAGCTTTTGCTGTGATTGGGCCACAGGTTAGCTTACTCCCGGAACATGTCCAAGATGACCACAGTTACTCATTTGTAAAGTGGAACTCAGCGTATTGGGATGCGCTCAGCTTGCTATTCGCCTATATAACCCCACAGGCCTGATGCATCCCTTCTGCCCATTTAAATATAGCAGACACCAATTAAAGTTTTTCTGTGCTTCCTAAGCTGACACCAGGCTAACCTGACCATTCTCACAACATTGAAATTAATAGTACAACCTTTTGTTGCATACTTCCTAGTCACTCCTCTCAACAATGGTGACATTGCAGCTTTGCGCACACATTTTGTTTGGCATGGCTCATGCAAGGCAGAGTCCAAACTATGTTTTGCTACTAATCATCTTCGTACTTGGTTGGTTTTCTTCCTGCTACTCGTTGACAGTCACTAGGAACCGTGGCAAAGTATTTATTACCTGCCAGAGCGATTCGGAAGAGTTCAACTGGACAAGCCTTGATCTTAATAACTCTATTACTATACACGAACTTATAGTATGGGACTGTCCAATCAGTCTAGTCGGTGTAGAGACGATCAATCTGGAACAAATCGATTCAATGAGCTTACGAAATGTCCACCCATCTGCGAGTGATCTAGGCAGACTAATTGAAGGAGCTCCTAATTTAGTTCACTTGGATATCTCACAGAATGGACTGAACGCGATTCCCGAGGCAGTATCTGCACTCGGAGGGCTGATAGAGGTGAATGTGTCCGCTAATGATTTCACTGGTGCTGTCACCATGAAGCTACCGGTCTCACTGAGGAAAATCGCTGCTAATCACATGCGTCTTACTGAGCTTACCTTTACTGAACACCTTCGCAGTCTGCAATTACTAGATGTTAGTTATAATGATATATCCAGCCTGGATTTTCTCTCTGATGCCAGTTTTCCTGTATATATGAACCTGTTGGATGTTAGTTTTAACCAACTTGCTTCCGTTAATCGTGAAACTGTGCAATCTAAGCGGATCTCTTTTCTCCATACCGCGGGTAATCCACTTCAATGCGATCCCAGCTTGTGTTGGATGCTCGACAGTAACTTGTGGGTCAATGACCAGAAGCTGCACTGCTTCCCCCCTGACGGCCTAAGTAGCAGAGAGATGTCCGGGGATATGTGTGACCTGACAGGCGAAAGCCGTCTGGGCTCAGGAAATAATGGCCGAAAAAGTCAAATCGGACTGATAATTGGTAAGCTTCCCAAAACTCCATCTACTATAACTCCGTAGTAACTATTTATCTAACCCACCTTCATGGACTATTAGGCTTCCTGGGGTGCCTCAGTGGATGAACACTAGGTTCGGGTTTTAAACCTTGTTGAGATGACAAATGCTAAAGCGCCGACAAATGTTGAAACGGTCTAACATTCGTTGTATCAACAAACCTCGCATTAGATTTTATATAACTAAACAAACCAGCCCCTCCTCTCTCTCTCTC
>Ga0224511_10000257_pt1 | contig 22542 bp, 11 predicted proteins | sample SF_May12_sed_USG_2_FD_169988 | JGI IMG/M metagenome (GOLD analysis project Ga0224511, IMG submission 169988) | Sediment microbial communities from San Francisco Bay, California, United States - SF_May12_sed_USGS_8_1 | ecosystem: Environmental > Aquatic > Marine > Sediment | place: USA...
ACAACCCCTAGATGGGGGGGGGACTCGCGCGACGCTGACTTGATTTGTTAAAAGATGTGACAGCTAACACACTGACCGTTATGAGTTTGGTTGGCAGGTCTGATTGCTAGGTTTTGTTGTAGTATCTCAGTATGGGCCAGACCTGTCATGCGTCTCAGATTATCAATGGTAGAACGCATGTCTGTGAGCTCAGAATCTTTCTGTTCAGAGTTATTCTGTAGCGTCTGAAGTCTGTGCGTCATACTGCCCAAACTCTGCTCGAACGCCTGCACCACTTGAGCCTACAATCAGAGAGCCGAATGTTAGCTGAGTTTCAGGCAAAAACCTCAATTTCTACTGTTCAAGGTTTGCTCAATAAGCCGTTTGAAACATTAAGGAATAGAGTCTTAATAAATATACTGCTGATGATGAGGCAAGGGTATGAAGCCCAGAATTGAACAGAGTACTGAATTGGTGTTGTGTCCATTATCTTGGTTGACAGGAGGTGTGGAGACAGGGTGTACTGTATTGGTGTTGTGTCCATTATCTTGGTTGACAGGAGGTGTGGAGACAGAGAGTACTGTATTGGTGTTGTGTCTATTATCTTGGTTGAAAGGAGGTATGGAGACAGAGTACTGTATTGGTGTTGTGTCCATTATCTTGGTTGACAAGAGGTATGGAGACAGAGAGTACTGAATTGGTGTTGTGTCCATTATCTTGGTTGACAGGAGGTATGGAACATTTTTTACAAGGTCATGGGGACATTGAAGCTAGCCTTCAGAAACCAATTGAAATGTAGCCATGGATTTAGTAATGTTTACCATCTTGGTTGAGATGACCAATGCGGTTGGGGGCAAACGACTGGCTGAGATTAGTCTAGGGCATAGTGTTCATGCTTATCATTGAGATGATTCTGACAGCAGATGGGAAAAAGCTCCAGGGACTCTGTTTGTCAATTTCGCAAACAGTGGAGTGTTGTTTAGAAATCAACAAATGGAAACAAAACATTTCTTTACCTACTTTTTCAAACCCATTAACAGGTGCGATAATGGCAAGGAATGCAAAGAAAATATCAGACTGTGGGCTCAAGGGGTGACAAAAATGCTGATTCATAGTCAGTGAAGTCTCGGTGTCTGATTGCAAAGATGGATTGAAAAGGAAAACTGTTATTTCTTTCACATTGTCTCATTGTTTCTAGTGTTTATTGTACTCCAATTATTAGTTGATATTATTTACACAATATCTCAAACTATGCTGTGATATTTTACCTAAGATACAAGGTTGCCTAAAGCGAACACGGATACCCCTTGAGGAAAGATGATATCGCCAAAAGAAAATGAAAGATTTAACAGCTGCAAGCAGGCAGAGATACAAATTCGCGCGACTGGTTATGTTAGGAGGGGTAAAAAATGGGGCTTTCGAAGTTCAAACAACCAGCTAAGCTTGATCTTACATAGCGGCAGCTGTGGGATTTTGTGATGATGTTAAAAAAAGCCTTAACCGAATAGGAATGTGACTGAGATAAGAATCAATGATTTTTGATAGAACAGTAAAACAGTCTATTAGGAAATCTACCTAATCATACGCAAAGGAAGTTTATTCATACTTGCTAATAGTTGACTTAATGATGCAACTAAACAATACTCTTCAATCACTCAGGACTGAAAAGGATGAGTCGGTTAGAGATTGCGACGTCAGGTGCAAAAGAACGTTACCAGGTGCTGATATCCTACACCCCACTAGGGTATATTTTTCTTTTCAACTTATAAACAAATAGCCTGCCATATGGCGAAGTTTGCTTGCTCACGCCCTGCAGTTCTATTGACTAAAACCAACGCAAGTTACATTAGTGAGATCATTAATGTCTTCTAATGGACAGTGTGTCTAAATTGCACTTTCCTGGCCAAATGTCAATCACTCTACATGTCAATCAGATTGGGACAATAGCTCAGTAAAAAGATTTTATCTGCCATTGATAAGCGGGAGAATCGATTCATTGACTTCATTGACGCAAAATTAGCCGCACCAGCCCACGATTGCTGAGGTGTACTACATGATTGTTCCAGCGCAAGTATCAATAGAAACCGGGTGTGCCTGACGGCTGACATTTTAAACACATATGCAGCGCTTAAAATTTAGGGGTACATTGGGTTATCAGCATCCTCCCACCACATCAACTTATAAGTGAGCTTTCAATCCCCCCTCTCCCCAGTTTTTATACTTGTTCTCTTTTCTGCCTGCCAAGTAGTTTGAAGCTGCGTGATTCTATGAGCAAATAACTCCCCCCTCCCCTACTGACGACCCATGTGCTGAGACGACGCACTGAGGCGAATAATGACTATTTACAGTCCTCCCATCTCAAATTTTACACTGCTCATAAGTATCACCAAATCTCTACAAGAGTTACAGTTATTGATTTCATGTCAATAGTTACTCCTGTTTGAAATGACTTATTAGTGTGGGAGCTGTAATTGATGATATCCTGCGTTCCATATGTTCACAAAAAGATATGAACTCGAGGTCTCAAGTACGAAGACAAATGGGGTGCATGTACTTCGACAAAGCAGAGAGTACTACAGGGCGGTGTTGTGGCTGAGTGGTTAGAGTGTCAGTTAGGGTGCTGAAGCCGTTGGGTTGAGGACAGTTTGTGAGCAGGATTTTTCAAAGATTATTTTCTGTTTAAACAGCAGGGGCTGGTTACCAGACTCTCTCTAGATTAGGGGATGGTGAAGACAATGAGGAGATGAGGAGATGAGGAAGAGGGTTGACACCCCCACTTCAGTCACATCATTGCTGGTACAAGTTGACTATCTAAACAGCCAGTTCACCCACCACACAGTAACTTGGCTAAGGGACAACCATTACCCACTACACTGGATTGGTCAAAGCCACTCCCACATGCCGAGTGTCATGGAAGCAAGAAACATGGAACAAGTCAGCAATCAAAAACAGCAATATGTGATTTATATGAAATAAAGAGCTTCCAATATGCCACAAACCTAATCATCAACTATCACATCTGTGCAGTGTGTGGCTAAATGGGTGGGAGGGGGCAATTATGATTTCAGAGCTCTAATTAACCATTGTAATTAGTGTGGCAAAAGACACCAAGACTCCAATTATCATCCATGGCAGCAAAGGCAGCAACTGTCACAACTGCCAAAAGGAATTTTAATACTTCCTGTGGTGCTGTCACCATGTTTTTCATTTGGACAATGAGTCAGCATTGTATTAGCCATTTAGAATGAACAGAAATGCTATTATTATGAATCAACATTCAATGTAAATCAGCCTATATTGAATAGGCCATGCTGAAAACCGTAACCGTTTCGTAATCATGCGCGAATCCATTGACCAAAACCATACACGAAAATAATTTAAAGTGACCAAATTCCTTTACTGAATGGTAAATCATGAGGGGGAATTGTCTTTACTTGTCACCGGTGACTTGAAGAGGTTTCGTGCTGAAGTATAAAAGTCCTTAGACAAATTACATGTCATTCTGTTGGGACATGAGTGTCTAGTTTACTCTTTCAGGAATCATGTAATTTATTTTAAATTATGCCGTTCGTTCTGCAGAACTTAAACAGATTACAGTTCTTCAACCAGCCTGAATAACCAGACCCTGTCTTGACAATTAGATTAAAATTCATCGCCCTTTAAAAATGATAGATTGATCACCTGTGCTATGTCAAGCCAGGAAATTACTGGTTTGACTTGTGGTCATCACTGAAAGAGATGCCAGCCTCATCAAAGGACTCCTCCAAACTGGGGACAAAGAGTGAAAACAGATAGATCAGATGACACTGTGCTAGGCTCAAAACTGAGACACAGCTTGCTTCAAGCTATATAATTTACATGTATATACAGCCAGGATACGAATTAACATAAGTAGTCCTCAAGTGTAACTTACCTAAAGTACAATGTAGGTTACGTTTGTGAGCTTGGCAGCTGTGATAGGATAAGAACCGAAATTTGCAGGGATAAGGTTTGACTGGTCAGTCATCATACCTCAGTAGGAGAACTCTGAGAAGTTTTTTTTCAAACAAATCACCACATACACATAGTTGTCTGCCTATATCTAGGCGTGTATAATCAACTAACCAACTACCAGTTCATGAAGAACATGGCCCAATGCCTAAACAAAGATTTGATGCTCTTATCGCTGTCTGGCTGAAATAAAACTCTGCCTACCATGTAAGTCTCTGCAACGCTGTCACATAATCTTTCATTCTCAGCATGTAGCTGCTGCCTATATTGTTTCCGAGCTTCCTTGGCTGCCGGTGTCTGCCTCGGCAGTGAAGTTGAACCATTAACTCGATGCCGATGAGGGATACGTGGCGACATCGCTGGCATAACCTTCGGTGCACTGTCGTAAAAACTCCTATCCATGTCAGTAAATGACTGATCCCAAGAGAATGATGTATTCCAGCTACCTGCACTACCTCAGTCAGTATTACAACTAATCCTACCGGTTATTACTCATTCATCTCAGTGTGGCCAATTAGGCGCCGGCCTTTGATCAGCCAATCAGAGCGTTCTAACTAATCATGTGACTTGAATAGCAGGCGTATTACTGAAAAGATTGAGCATAATGAAGGGAATTGCTCTTCATTATAAATGCATTGGTCATCAGTAGGTAGAGCAACAACTATGCTGGAACCTTAATAGTTAGCGTCAGCAATTCAAAGGATGCATGTACGCAATGGTATAACATATTTATGACCTCGGCGAGCATGTATTATTCCCACCATCACTGATTAATAGCCATCGGGTGTAAGAAAAGCTCCCCACACACATAGACCGATTGACAGAATCAAACAAGCATGGAGACTAAGCATATTCTTCCTATCGACAAGTCATCTCCCCAAGGACTGGCCACCCATACTGATTTATCACGAGCTGACCATTTAAGCTGACAGCGACTGATGCTGCCGCTGACATGATAAACTAATTTACTCTGTCCTCATTCGACTTCGGTTTGGCTACCACAAATCTTGTTAGTTTAGTCAAGCTTGTCTTCATTGTCGAAAATCAATTCTGACAGCGGGACGCGAGCCCACAACCTCAAACAATTGGGGGAGTATCCATATGTTAAAAGGCAAGATCATTGTGGTTATGACGGTACAGATCCAAATAAACTGGAAAGGATTACGAAGTGAGCTCTGTAAATTCAACTTAAATTGTCAGCGGCGGCATGGACGCCATGATCTGGAAGTAAAAAATAGCTAGATACAGCCCTTTCTCACAATGGCATTGAGTACTTATAGCCAGAAACAGTGGGATTCGATACGCTCGCATGGTTTTTACTACATGAAGGGTATCCGCATGTGTGCAAAACGGATTTAAGAATCCAATAAATAGAGTTAATGTTATGATTTAGGGATTGGTGATTACTTATGATTCATGATAATCTTGTCTATTTATAGACCCATTATTGTTCATTATATAGAATACCAGTGTCATACTGGCTTTGGGCACAGATCATTAGATCTATGTACCAACAATCAATGATGGCGTTTTTACATATATGCTATTTGGACGGGCGCAGAGATCCGTAATGGTGAAATAGCGTCCAATTCTGGAGAAGTTTAGTATGTAATTTGGAAATGAGCAAACGATTCAGGATACTATACTCGCTAGAAGTTGGGGGTCACTCAACCTCAGCCACGTTTTACATATCTGTCGCCAAGAACTTTACTACTGTTTCGTGAAAAGGTTCTGCGAAGTCACGCCAGCGAATTGGCATGAGAGGTGCCTTACTAAGGAAAACCCTACGAGTGTAGGAAAGTGCACACACAATCTGTGAATCACAACTCCTTCATTTTACTGACAGAGCGACCTTAAAGCTGATGTTAGGGGATTTATGGCAAGTGCCAGACTCCGGTCCGCGTCTTCCAATAATCCCACTATTTACCCCTGAGGGGTAATCATTGCGCACGAATTAATGCGACTTTCTCAATCAACAAACTGCGTAACTCGGTAAAGGCAAGCTTTAATATTAGCTAGATACTGATGCGAGGGGATAAGCGCTAAGTGTTGGTAAGCTAATTTATCAAATGTATCATTCAAGCTACATCAAAATGAGGAAATGGGCCAGCTGTATCTTCTCTGGTAAGGAAGTGTGCCAGCTGAATGGAGCATGGGGCCTGCGAGACATCTGTTTCCATTCATACAAATGATTCCCCAACATGCAGTCGAATACAAAGACTAATGATCATCTTACACCGATCGGCTCATCAATTTAAATGAATACGACAGTTTTATTAACGGTTACACTCTCTTTGAGATAAATCAGAGAACAGAGTGAGCAAGCTCAGGCGCCTGGCGGTCCAAGAGGCGAGATTTATGTGTGGCGTTTGTAGGCAATTCCTTCAAGGTCAGTGGTATTTAGAAGAAAGTGCCAGATTTCCTAAATCTCATATCAACTGAGATCATAAAAATATATATGAATTTAGGTACATGTATAAGACAAGAATAGCGTGGCTCCACTGCTCCATGGGTAGAATCAGGCATCATTTCACAGCGTAAAGCGGAACAACTCCTATTCGAGCATCCCGACTCCCTAGGTGTCTAGTGAAACTCACAGCACAGCCAGGATCCCCAAGTGCACATCTACTGAGACTTAGTACTACAGGAAAGCCACAATAGTTTGCCATCTGTGCCAGCCTCTTTCTTACACAGTAGTAAGGTCATATATCTGTATCTGGTCTTATTGATACTGCACCTCTCATTACAGTGGCCATTCCAGTACATCACAGCAGGCTATTTATATTGTAAAGGGCATTATCCAGTGCATAAAATCATGTGCAGGGAAATGCATGCATCATCCATACCGCTTGGTTAAATACAGTCGGTGGCTGCACTGATGAACACTGGGACAATAACCGCTGAATGGGACGCTCAGGTTTGATGATCTTAGTAGGATAATCTTTAATGTGTGTCTCCAATTTATGTCGAAGGTTGAACTATTTTATGCCCAAGGAAGTCCTTTTAATTGGGAAGTCACTGAATTGAGTGATGCGTTACTCGTTACTGGAAACCTGTGATGCTATCTAACCAGATTTGGCATAGGGTAGGTTCACCTCCGCTCCAGATCAAAAAGGTACTAGTCTGACCTGTTTTATATCACAGTGATGCTAGTGAACGGACACAAGCTTTCTAGAAAGTGCCTATCAACACGCGCGACAGACAGTGGCACTGTCACTAGCCTTCTATTCGAGTTAAGCCAACTGTCATAATGGCACTTGATCTCTATGTCCGACATCTAACAGGAGTATGATAAGAGACACTTCATTGGTGTTTAGGTGGTATAGGGTCAGAGAAAACGTGCTGCTAGAGCAAGTACTCCGGGCTAACACCTGCTCAGGTACCAAGGTACCCTGCAGCGTGTGCGAGTTTCATCAACAACCGATTCGTTTTGATCAAAGCTAATCTAATAGATTACTCGTCATTCAGATCTAAAGAGAAATTATCATAGAAAGGCCGAATCATGCAGCCATCATTGAAGATGGCTGCCGCCACTGAGGAGTCAATTCTGGATGGATTAAACATGACTTGATACTAGGAGCTATCAGAGTTTAGTAACCGCGATCCAGAAAGCCCTAAGTATTTCCAAGCACCTTTGATGAAAGATCGGCCAATCTTAATGGGTCGATAATTAGGCTTCTAAGACCGGCATCTACTTTATTTCTGATCTAAAATCTCCCCATTACATTTCATAAACTCGGTAAAGTAGATTTGAACGTTAGGTAAGTTTACAGTTTTCTCACAGGTTTTCTTACCAACAACTGTTGGGTGTAATTTCATCACACGTTACACTGTAACATGCGACTGTAGTAATTACGTTTATCACTGCATGTAGTGGATTTTATATTTAGAGCTGAGAGGGGGCTGTAATAATATGTAGCCACAATGTGAAGGATTGTAGCTGGCTGTTGGTGATTATAGAATGAGTAAGGTTTGCCAACGGGCAGAGAGGAACTTTGGCAGGCATGTTATTGAGTTACCTATCTACAGTGGTGAAGAAGTGAGTGCAGCGAAAGGAGATGACTAAGAATTCATAGACAGGAATGAAACCAGCCAAAACTCGGATTTTCTTCACGAGAAGTGATTTTGACCCTTATGCACTAGTGATGATTTGAAGCCACACTAGTCAATTGGGGTGCAAGGTTTTGCTAAAGGCCCATACTTCGGAGAGACCCCACCAGCAGTGGGGTATGAATTCACAACCAATGTAGTTCTGCACTTTCACTGACTGACTAAAGTACGCTGGCCATTCATTGCGAGGGATACAACTGAAGAGGGCAAACTACAGGCCCCATACATGTCTCTGGAATATGTCAAGAATCCCAAAGTTGTAAGCCCAAAGGGACTTTTTTGCTTCAAGTAAAAAATACACGCAAGAAATCCTTTCTGCTAAAATATGAGCACTCTACATCTTCAACTTTGTCCCCTTTCATTCTGATTGAGCTATGCGGCTTACTTATAAGGCGATCTATCAAAGCAGAGCCGCTAAGGGAGAGTTTACAAGAAACTTACATTGGTAGTCAGCTGACTTGTCAGTGTGAAGACCTGATCTTTGGCGATGTCCAATTCCTTTCTTAACTTCGCCAACTACAACGAGACAACGCATATGAGGCAGTCAGTCCCCGTGAAAGACGAACAGCCGGGCATACCCCTGCTTCCTCGTTAGATATGTGTTCAATAATGACAAGGTAGTCAGTCGCCTTAGTTTGCTCTGAGACTAAAGGCATAGAGATTGTGTGGGTTATGACCGAAAGAAGTTTAGAATTAATTTAGAATAAATCGTCGTTCGCAAGCAGTTATTTCGATTTTGGCAGCGGATATGTTTAGAAACAGTTCAGAGAATTAGGAACTGTAACAGTTACTGTTCACATTCTTGGTTATGTGATTCATGGCAATGAATACAAAAGTAACATTTTTGTAGAGTGGTTTGGATATGAAAATTATCCGCTAATATTATGACACCTGGCCTTTGCCTAATATTGTATATTCCGCTTATGTTAAGCACAGCTCTGTGTGTTAAAACAACAGTTGGAGGGCATGACTTTTAGATTAGGAGCTTCGAATAAACTGGGGTCACTTCAATACCCGCATGAATGCAACAAACTGAACTAAACTTCGCAAACTGCTTAATTTGACTCAGACAGTCCAAACACCCGAGGAGTATTTGGATATATTCTTGAAACAAAAACTTCAGTTTTCCTCATTCATAGGGCGACTGACCAAGGGTGCTTTATCCACCCCTGATTAGGCTACTCATTGTTGCTGTTACGATCTATTAAATATGAATACAAGTCGTTACAAAAGCAATTTTATTTATCCACCTTCTAATCACTGCTAAATTGCCTTGCATCTAAACTAATTAGAAGAAAACCTGCCCAGCATACCTCCTGCACAAGCGTATATGGTTTCAGTATTTCCTCGGAAGGTGTCAGCCACAGTAAAGCATACTTTAGTTTGCTTTGAAGCATTGTTCAAAGTGAGTTAAAGGGATTAAAATGAAATCAATGTTATAGACAAAAACAAAACATGTCAAAAACAAAACTTCAACCATAAACCAAAAGCTGGGACAGTGGTTAAACAGATCTGTCAGTAGGAGGTCAGTGTGGTCATTATCCAAGGATGAATGGAGTGGGTGAGGTGCAGTTAAGTGGATTAGGGGGCAAAGAGCTGCAAATGCATTGTTTTACTGTGATGATGAAACTAGTCAGCTGATTTCTAGCAACGCGTGACCTTACAGTCCCTATAGTTCTACTCAAGGCACTTGGTCATTTTATTTAACAGCCTTCCTTAGCTTGGGGCTTGTTGGGCAGTAGGTGCTAGGAATTGTGCGAGGGGCTCATTCTCCCATCGGGTCCCCAGTATAATGAGGACTTGAGCTGAGGGTCTTTCCATATCGAACCCAGCGCATTAGCCATTGAGCTATTACCCTATCTGGCTATTTATGGGACATGGTATGTGCACTAGGTGTTCGTATTTCCATCTGGCTTAAAAAGTATTACATCAATTGCAACAAGATCTCACATATCTTCATTTGCATAGGCGTGCTTTCAGTACCATAGGCGTGCTTTCGGTACCATAGGCGTGCGGTCCGGTTTTACCCTTTTTGAACTTGACAGTGAACAGTAAACTAGCTTGGGTAACAGCTTTGCAGACAGGTATAATTAAACCCTTATCAAACAACAGAGGGTTCAGCTTACACCCGAAGGGTTCAGCTTGCATCCGGTCAATTTCAACTCACCTCTGAGGCCTGCTTTTCCTCCGCCTACAAGGAAGGAAAACTCAGTCAATGGAACATTTTATACACATATTATAAGAGAACAATATCAACAATATCAATAAGGCTTCTCATCACGTGTTAGGGCATGCAGCTGAGCTCTCCGCTTCATGGTAACTCTAACTCAATGAAGGAATGGGTCAGTGGTAGTTTGCTGGGCCTAATACCAGAGGCCCTCAGTTCGAGGGCCGCTCTATTTTTTACTCTTGTCAGAGTCCAATCGCGGTACTAAATAATGACTGCCAACCCACAGAGTAACCTTTTCCGTGGTACGCATGGACCATTCTGCGTAGCTATTGATTGAATTTATAAAACTTTTAGTTTTAGAAATGAATTTACTAAAATCTCGAGGTGTATTTTGATAAAGGGGTTTAGTGAAGGTCATATCACTGATTTATACAAGGCGTGCGTCAAACGGCATTTCAGCCATTTTGGATCTCATCCTGATATTGAAAGCTGGAATTAGGACCCCATCGCCACATGACATAACTGTATCCAGACCGGGTATCTTAGCCATAATCTTCTTATGAAAGACACCATAATATAGAGATTACAGGCCTTCAGTAGATGACACAAGTCAGTAAACCGACCATTAACCAATAAGCTTTTGGCGCGGGGCTGTAATTATTACTTAAGTTATGATCTGGGCTTAAACTTAAGTGTTTAATCGATGTTACCATCAAATAACTTATGAATCATGTTAAGGATAAGTTGCATACTAGAATCAGAGCTTCGTCTCGCCATGCACCGTCAATGCAACAAGTAAATCGCTTCATTGATCATTGGCCGAATTTCTTATATGTTTATGCAGCCTGATTAGGTTTGAATAAAACAGTATTTAATTTAATTCACTACAGAATCTTTTAAGGATTGCTCAAGTCTAGACTGCCTTATTGCCCATCGAACTTTAACGTTAAACCCCTCCATTAGATGTTGCGAAATATAGTTGTTATAATGGGGATGCTGCATTCGCCTTGAGGGTATTTACACAAAGTCTCTCCGAGAACATAGTGAGAGCCTGCGGGGTTTACAGTACTTAAATGTCCCTTAGCCGAGTGGGAAGTGCCTGTTAGAGAGCCAGCTTGTACCGGAAATGGTGCAACTGAGGTGGAATACCACTCTTCCTCCTTTCCCAGCTCAAAGAGACTTGGATACCCAGTTCCTATCGGGTGAAAAATTTCGCGCACAAACCGTCTTAAACTTGACACCTTTAACACCAATGGCGGGCTTTCTAACCGCTTCACACTAACCCTATTCATAGTACTTACCGTAGAGTATATACTTGAACTGTTGGAAGTCAAACTCAGAGATGAACCTCTCACTGTAATGGAGAATAAGTGTGAGAGTTACCCGCTTATAAATAATTTAACAATCGAACGATTGAATAATTCATTAAAGAGGAAAAATAACATAGATTCGAGGAAGATGGCAATAAGATATTATTGGCTTATCTTTTTAAAACTTGACCAAGGGTTTTATACTGCAAGTTGTCTAGAGTGTATAATGAAATGTAAGCAAGAAAGCTTAGGAGTTTTCCCCCCTTAATCAGAAGGACCCTCCCCAGACTGGCAAGCGATAACGAGGTAACTTCGGATTCATAATATGGTACAATGTTTGGGTATCGGGAATAAATCTCGGCATTGTACTCCTTAGGGGAGGATAACTCTATATTCTACTGTCAATTTGAGTCAGTTTACCCCCATAGTTAGGGGAGGATAACTCTTTGGTTTATCCGTGTACATACTTTCACTAGCAGATTGTTTTTCATTGATTGGCTGACTGCAGTGTGTACAGATGGACTTTCTCTCCATAGCGCCTCCATCACTCTCATATCCTCCTTGGTGAATATGAGCATAGAGGCTGGGATTCCCCATCGGATGCTGCAGAAGAAGATTAGGGAGTCATCCAGCACGCCTGCAACGCCCTCGCCTTCTTTGGTTAGAAACATTGCTTAAGCCCTCTGCTTAAGGTACTAAACATTAAGCACAATAGAACTGTACAGCCATGCATGGCCAAAAATATCTGCGTATAATTGGCGCTGTGTACAATGGGAACTTCGAGTACTAGTAATGCAACTATGTCACAACACATTGATGCGCTGAGGCAACAAAGTGTAACTGTAAGTAAACTGATTTGTGAATTTTCTACTCAGAGGCTTTTCATTTTATGTTTAGGTATCCACCATTAGATAGCAATGGGAGCTGAGAATTTCATGCCCAGCCCATCTCCATAAGTGGTGTGAAGATGAGCCTACAATCTTATACTCATGTAGCTTAAATTCTGGGTTCAAGCCCGGTCATGCAGGATTCGGTTACGACTGAGTGGCTTCTACTGTTCACAAACAAGCCTCGGGCTTGCAGTCATCCTAAATAGATGGTTGAGTAGAACTAGAAGCACAACCTACCTGCATGCTACTCTGCATGTAGTGAGGGCGTCGGCTCGATGCTCCAGACAAACTCATAGCTCGCGAGTGGGATGGCCCGATGCAACTAAAACGACTGACACAGTCAAGCGCCTGATTCTTACATCATAACACGCACTTCAGACCAGCGGCGTTAAAATCAAACAGTGACTAAGCCGACTTAAGTAATGGCAGAATAGGATTAAGGGTTGGGGAAACGCTCAGTCAGGCGGTTCAGTCAGTGTGTGTCATTGTTATTAACAGCTGATCGAACTGAATAGGTTGTTTAGTTGAGGGGATTATGGTGTGTTGTTATATGAGATTTATGGGCATTACAATGCTCCTCCAACAGAAGTAGGGAAATACATGCCCTAGGGTATCCCGCCCGTTTTTTTAGGTAGTGGAGACATAAAGTTGGCTTGTAGATTACTATCGGCAGGGTGATTTCATGTCGTTAGATAGCAAGCTGCGTGTAGGATTCCGTCAATGGTGGATAGAAATAAGGGAACAGAAATTTTGAAATTTCTCCGTTTCCAAATCACAGTACATTCTATAGCTAGCGTTGTCGACATTGCAGTAATTTAGGGGTGGTTTCCACACTTCGCCTTTAAATTATCTATCATTTGCGCTTAGATAAATTGCTTTGTTAAAGAAAAAATTGAACTCCGATAGATTTTCAGCCGTATGTGAGCTAAGTTTTGGGGGTTATCATCAAGAAGACTTACCCTCCGTCACTCTCAGAGCCCAGAGATCTTCGGTTGGGAATTGGTTGTTTCACCCACACAGTATTCTCACCAGCTGCATAATGTTTGACGTCTACAAAGGCAACACAACCTCCTAATCAGACAACATAGTGTGAAATGTGACCTGGGTTGGTGGCGGGGCCTGTTCAAAGAGGTGCAGGCACAAGACTATGATTATGGCACCAAACCATGTCTGACATAACCTGGCTAGCATCACACTCATTTCTGATAATGCAATGTCTCATCTCGATAAGATACAAAAATCCTGTTTTATGTAGATGGCATCACTAAGCCAATGGCGGGTTTTCAGGATGGTCCAGGGTTTGCCACGTAGAGTGGTACTCTCTTTTTTAAGCGTCACAATACGAATCTGATGACAAACTTGAACTCGGATCCCCTGGTCCAAAGCCTGGCTTACCTGGCTTCATGTATCCATTCATCATTGGCTGAGGAGGGCCACTCATGAGAGCATAACTCCGAGGGTCATGTGAAGCCTGCCCGCCTCGATTCCGTCCTAAACCGATGAAACATTAATTTGGTTTATATACTGGAAACAGTGGAGGGAAACGCTGGAGTTGAGAGCATAGACTTATCTTTGCCCTCTAACCCTAGGTATATATTCTATAGTAATGCAGTAGGGATAACTCCGCCTGCAATCTTAAGGATGAGGATAATAATAAGATATTCAAGTAAAACAAAGCTGTACAACTAGTAGCCTAGTTTATTTGCTAACTACTAAACTAGAAGGTAATGCACTTGATCTCCATCACTTGATCTCCATTATTACATGCAGCGACTGATAATAATATCTGAAGTCTTTGAGCGTAGAGTCTAACACTAACAAAACGTTGAAAGAGTTGACGAATCCCATCATCAGTTGTCAATGGCTTGCGTCAGCAGCCTATATCGCCGTTGGCCGTAGCCCGTAAACCGCCCTCGGTCCTGGCTTCAGTGCTAATGGTCGCCAGACAATCTGATTATATCTTGCAATTTCAGGTCATCTTTTCCAATTCTATCCTGCCAAGTGCGCAAACATTTAGGATTAATTTTCTTAGTAATAGTTTAAATTATACCTCCTTACCCAGTGTATGGTATTTGTACAGTTCCTCCGGTTTGCCATTGGCAAGACTCTGTTGAGTTTTAGATGAGATTAGGCCTTTGGCTCGCTGCTGTTCTGCGAAGCATTGTTCAGCTATAGAGTAATTACACCCAGAGTCACTCATATATCCTGACTGTAATCCACCCCGAGCGATATTCAGTGGGGGACGACCTACAAAATCCTGGGTTGTAAGTGGACAATCGCCAACTGTGATTGGATGACCTATGGAAAGCTGAGCTATGATTATGACCTACAATATACTACACTGTGATTGGATGACCTAGAAAACGCTGAAAAATAATTGGGTGACCTACAATATACAAAACCGTGGTTGGCCGGCCTGAAAAATCGTGATCTATCATTGGCCTGTACTAGAGCAAGATAGAATACTCCATCCTGAAATGCAGTCCAACAAAGCTTGTTTAAGAGCTCTGTATCAATAACTTTACTTTATGTCCTAGCTTTCCTTGAGCAGAGTTTTGATTGAGGGGGGTAGCAATAAGAGACGCTAACCTGTGACGCGATCCCTCATATCTGTTGCTGCCTGTGCTGCTGCTGCTGGGTTGGTTATCTTTGGACCGAGGTTGTTTTTGTAGAATATCGGCTGAGAAGGCTCGCAAGCTGTGCCCTCAGCCAGGTCCAGTGTGTCACTCAGGTCACCAGAGCTCACTGAGGATGCATCATCTTCGTCAAAACTGCAGAGGAAGCACTCGGTCAGCGGCAACCTATTGGGTTTGTAGTGAGTTATTGGGGCAGCAAATAAATCAGGTGAGTGGCAGCCTCAACAGATCAACCGCATGAATCACAGAATAAAAAAGCCCATTTTATGTAGATCTCCAAAGTCAGAGGATTGGCCTGTAGTGGCAGGAGGTGGGATTATTACATAGACGTAACATTGCCCATTGCAGTCTGTTGATGTAGTAAGGCACTTAGTACTACAAGTTAGAACAATGGAAGTAAATCTGTGGCTAATATGGTCAGTGAGTGGAATTTTCAAGACCATAAAAAGTGGCATTAGGGGGCATTTGATACAAGGTGGTCTGGTTAGACTGGCATGGGATGTCACAAATCAAATATCACGCATACAACTTGTTCAACATCTGTATAAAGAAGACTGCCAAAATTCCACTCGCTAGACCGATATCGTAGTCAGAGATTTTTAAACCACTAATATGCACTTGCACACAGACATGGTAATACATGTATGCTAATAAAGTGATAATCACTAAAACACTTTAGACAATGCCATCATAATAATGCCAATGTAAAGCAGGCATTTTGACATGTACTGCTCATATCCAGTAACAAAATAATGGCAGCTCACTTAAGCTGCTGTTCTGCGTGTAAGCGTTACTCAGCAGAACCATACAGCACCAATTTTCACACTAGACCAGTGGGTTTCCAGGCAGCACACTAGTCATACGAGCATTGAGCATTGCCAGCGAGCCGGGTTTTGTGGGTGCACAATGAGTGCAGTAAGCAGGAGAGCATCCCACGAGTGTGAGTGTTGTGACGCTGAAACTAGGTACATCCTTTCTACAGAGCTTGCCTCAAATACCTACTCGATTTTCTTTAATATTAACCAGCAGGCTGTTTTCTGTTTACGGATTTTGTTTACTTCGGGCAAAGCATTGCTCATCTCGTATGTCACTCATCTCACACATATGGTGTCTTCAGCCAATTTGAGGTGCTTTGTTTCACTAGTCTAAGATACTCTTGATATTTTCTGCTAATAAGGTCCAATTATAAAGCTGAGTCATATAAGGATAGTCAGATATGCATCATATGGCCGTAGGGATGACCCAGGGTCCTCCCCTTCCCTCATATCACTGTTCTTCAGGTCATTGAGAAAGCCCCTTCGATGGTAGAGATCATGCGACCCATCTTAGTGTCCATTCCAAGCCCAGAGCTTGTTCTGGAGTGGTGGGGGTATGTGAAGAGTGAGTACTCCTTCCTGCCCAGAGCCCGGTATGACCAGAATTTTAAATCTCAAGCCAAACACTAAATACCACAATTCATGTGAAACAAAACACATCTTTATTCTCGGACCAGGCCCACTAGCTTCTATATCCCACTATCTCATGATGCTCTCACCACTGAGTTATCCCACTATCTCATGATGCTCTAGCCATTGAGTTATTCCACTATCCAGTTGGAACAGTATACATTTTTTTTGCTCCCTACATGCCTGAGAAAGGCAACGGGACACCACCTTAGTACTATTCCACGGTACCATGACAAGCCACACAGGTCATGAGAAATCTGCCTTCGGGCAGAATACCTCATTTACCATTTTACTTCGTCGTCCTACTGAACGTACCCCCAAATCCACAGGCTTGATCGCTATCAAACTGTACGCCGTCTACAGCCACAGGAGAAGGAAAGCATGAACAGAGCCAAACACCCATGGGGGTAATATCAAACCAAGATATAGATCAAATATCTGCCTTTCTTATACCATGCTGGAAGCCAAGCACTATAAATTCTCAGGCCAGCGGGCTATCAATCTGTGTATTTAGATGTGCAGTGATAATCACTGCATCTCTCAGTACTCTTTGTGTTAGTGTCAATAACACTATGATTGGATTAGGAGAGTCTCAAACCACTGAGACCATGGAGTGTGCCTCCCAGCTACAGTCAACCTTGCATATGTTCTCAAAACGCAGAGATTTCAAGAGTGAAATCGGGCAGAAAACTGGTCGATAGTGATTCAGAATGACGACGAACATTTGCCTTGAGTTTTGGTGTCAGAAGAAGATAGGTCAAGGATAGAACTAACGAGCCTTTCCAGCGGAAGTTACCTGGACTTTTTCATATTAAACGCGGAGATTCCAAAGGGAAATCGGATACAAAAAGGCTCGAATGTGACCTAAAACTATGAGCGGATGACACTTGAGTTGAAAAGGATGGCAAAGGCAAGACCAACATTTAAGTGTGGGAGCTTAGCTTGATTTCCTACTGCGGATGGAGTTCCAACTGTGGAAATCTTGTTATAGGTCATTTCTTATTGAATGGCCAATTTCAAATGAAATTCTCATCCAATCATGTTCATATGTACAGTGACAAAGGCTCACTACAGATATAAACATACCATGTACCAATAGTCAATAGAAAGATACCACAACCATGACAGAACTAGTGGGAACCTTTCAGTTCAAAGGGACCCAGGAAAACATACTAATCTTAATCGGAATGCAACCTATCTTGATTTTGTTGTTTTTGATAGCTATCCGAGAGAAGCATAGAGGCTTTTATCAAATTTAAATCGGCAAGCAATTACTCGGCCCCATTCAAAAGGATTTCACAAATATTGACTAAGAGTCTTCTTTGGTTCTGCAGGGTTCTCCTAAACCCTCTGTAGGCCAGGGTTCTCCTAAACCCTCTGTAGGCCAGGGTTCTCCTAAACCCTCTGTAGGCCAGGGTTCTCCTAAACCCTCTGTAGGCCAGCAGTCTGGGGCTCTATCATTTATTAGTTTAGGTTATCCATAATCATCTATAGAGATATGATAGCTCGATGTCAACCTCCATGATTTAAAGAGTTTTCCAACTCATAGTGTTATCCCCTATGATAAATGAATACGTTATCACATTATCCCCTTCAATGTTCGGTCATATGTAGTTCTCAGACAGTTGATATGTGATAAGTTTTGGTAATCCTATGAAGAAAACTGTCCATGTACTATCCTATAGCTACTGCGGACACTTTGCACCCTGTGTTATCTCAGACAACCCTAATACCCGTAAAAAGAATAATACTTTCACTCCGCTGGTCTCAGACACTGTTTATGTGTCAATACATGAAACAATTGTTACCCGTCTATGATAGACAAGGCCACATTTGCTCAGAACATAAGTGAAAAAGTGAACAAAAACTTAATTAACGCTTGCTTTAAGAACAAAGCAAAAATGTTTGAATGAATTAAACGGATGCATTAGATAGTGTTAAAATGGAAGCCAACTGTTTATGCTGAATGCTCCCTTAGGCCATAAGAAGGCAGTAATGGGTGTGTCAACAACGCTGGAGAGCCTTCGGGCTACAAATCTGGGGGATGGGTCTGGAGTCTGACGCTTACATTTTAAAAAGTCGCTCAACCAAAGAGACCTATTTTAACTCCTGCACTAGACGGTCCTAGAAATTATGTAAGGACCTCATTCCCGCAGTGGACTAGGACTTGAGCCCAAAATCTTTCTGTCTTGGAACAAGCGCTCTAGCCATTGATCTATCCCACTATCCCCTTTGTACACACACCCAAAGAGTTGCCCTCGCTACAGAATAATTCTATGCATGCAACTGTCTGGAGGTGCCTAATATATATCGCCAAAGAGTACCAGCGAGTTGAACAATAAGACTCGGTGATCGCTTTACGGTATATAGGTCTGAAACAGTTGTCTAATACAGGTTTCTAGATCTAGACCTGCAGAACCAGAATATAATGAGATTATAGTCGGGGGAAACTACTGTACTTTCCATACATAATGAATAATAACCTGATGGCCCAAGCAACCAGCGTTCACAGTTAATCTAAACACAGAGGGAGAATTGAGGAGAGCACACAGCCCAATACTGACTTACCACTAGTGATTGTGGAGAGGTGCTACGTTTATGTGAAGAAAAATCTTACTGCCAATGGTACCCTCATTCAAAGCTATTTTACTTTATGCAAGCCGCTAAAACTGGTTGGCCAATCAGATTAGAGTACTTATAAACTGGGCCAATCAGATCATACATAGAGACATCAAGAGCCGATGAACCAAATTGGCCAAAAAGACTGTTTTACCCACCTATTAATGGGCCATGACCCCAGATAATGATTGTCAACCACCAGACAGACGCAGAGACCAGACACAAGACAGCCATAAACCATCAGCGGTGGTCAACTAGACGCGCATCAATAGAATGGTAAACCAGGCAGACGCCTAAGGGCTGGGTGCATGTAGTTAGCTTGGCTAGGCTCATGCAGATGAGCACTGTGATCGAAGTTTTCAGCAATGCCAATAAGTCAAATACACCTAAGTAGTCGGGAAAGTTAGAGGTCTCCATTACTTAATTTACCTGATCGCAGACCCTGGCTCGCAGGAAAGTTTTTGATCAAGCAGAGGCAACTAAAGATGCCCAACTTTGTTTCTTCTGCCTCCTGGCCAGGTTGTTCGCTGAGTCTTTGACTCAATGATTCTGGAGGCGCATCTTTGGGGGACTTTTTGCTGACACCAATGTGCACAAAGGGAAGGTAATTCTTAGGACTCTCGAAACACCTTTATTTAATGTTGCAACAGGTGTCCGTCGAGGGTTTTGGAAGAAAAAATGTGTGGCCCAAAACGGAAACCAAGCAAAGGACCCATGGTCCAAGCCCTATAGTACACTATCCACTGAGCCATCGCTTCACCCGGAAATACACGAGTCAACACGGAAGGCTGTGACGAGAAATAGATGGCATACACGCTAGAGGGATCTGGCCTCGTCCAGGATTCATTGTCTGGCAATAATTCACAAATTTGCTACCACCACTCACAGGTTATCAGAAACAGGCAAGTTATTAATCACTGATTGAACTCATAACCTAGGGATGGAAACAGCAGAATGCACTCATTTCATAAATACTTGTACATCTGCTAAATATTCACTAGCAAAATTCACTAACAATGTCAATAGCTAAAGTTCTGTGGAACCTCAAGATATGTTCAAATTGACAAGAACTGCCCCAAACTAGAAAAGCTTTAGAAATAAGAACCACCATGACAACTCATGGCCAAACCAAGGAGAATAGATTTTAACGTCTAAAATTCACATGCCACTGTCCACCCCAGGATGGTCAACGATTTGCCCACATAGAGTTGTTTGGTGGGCCTCCTTTACATCGTGAAGCGAGGCGGATCATACAAAGTGATACATAAATTCGGAATCAAACGCGGGTAACCTGGTTAGAAGCCGAATGCGCTACCTACTGAGCCACTTACCCAGGGCTTTTCCGAAGGCTTTATGCAACGAGGAAGACAGTTTACCAGGCGATGGATGTTGGAAATAACCCGGAACCCATCTACTGTCACTTGCCAATTCCTGTCCCACTGATGACATCAGTAGATAGCATGGGAAAGGAAGAGGCAGTGTCATTGAGAGTGAGTCATCGGCTTATGCTGCTGCTGCTGCATCACCATGCCAATCATTACAAGTGATGACTGAACCTATCTTACTCAATGGATGTGAAGCGATAAATGAAGTTAATGGCAGAACCGGATGCCGTTCCAAATAGGGGGCAGTAATTGAGTTTTGAGAAAAAATTGGAAGAAGCCTTAATACATATCAGTTTAAAGGAAGCCAATGTTTTAATGAAATTTCCCAGTAAGAATAATTGTTTATGGAATTACAACAGCCAGTGATTACCTGTCCCTTGGTATAGTGGATAACTCAACAACGAAAGTGTCAATCCTTCTTCAATGCAATTTCTGTGATGCATGTGGTGATAACTATCAACTTACCGAACTCTCAATCGCTGTCGATCGGTCAGTGACCGAAGATATTTTACTGCACGTCGAAAATTCTCGTCCAAGCTGGTGCTGGAGGTAGCCATTTTAAGAATTATTTCCCAAAGATCAGAGAGAAACCCCGCGCAAAAAGCGACCAGTTATCTAATGAAGCTGCGATGTGGGTATACACACAGCACGCTATCTCAGTTACCTGTTATATACCAAGACCACGGGCAAATTAGGAATTCCAGATAGAAAATTAACCTGCAACACATGCCACTGCTCGTGAATTAAATGGTGCAGTTAGGCGCGTGGGCAGTACATGATTTACTATAGAAAGTACATGTCAGTCTACACTGAGCGTAAAAATGGCCCCATAACGAGAGAGATTTCAATCATCGATTACCTTGATAACCAAGCCTAAACATAAAGTAATTAGGGCACAATTAGGCACTGAAGTCTGGTTAATAGTCAGGATTTTATTAAATTAAAATGTTAACCTTGCATGTACATTTACTAACTAGTCTAGTTTGCAGTAGTGGTTTTGCAGACTGCAAAATCTTTCCAAGATTTGCTTTGCTCGATCTCGTATGATATATCTCTTTTCTTCCAACCTTGAGCAGTGAGCAGTTTTTTCAGGGTTTATCATAAGGAGACTCTCGGCTTGTGCCAATCTGCCCGTAGAGAAGATGGACCTTCTTTATTTAACGCCGGGATCCAGAACCGACAGGGAGTTATAAAAGACAATGTGCTTCCCGAACTGGGATTCAAACCAGGGTCCTGGATACAAGGCCCAGTACGCTATCCACCAAGCCATAGCTTCATCTCATACAATATGTAACAGTTTGTCATAATTCCAGTCAAACTGTCGGCCAGTATGCTATGACATCAGATGAAGTGTGCTGATAAGCTAAGTTATGAACTTCATCTGAGCAGTTACAGCTGATTGCAGTCATGATTGCCTTGCTGGTGTGTGAGTCTAACACTTTAAACTGTAGCCACATTGGGTTCCAATAACATGTTTCCCCCACATCTTGATATGTAAATGCTACTATAGGATTGCTGGTAGTCTGAACTCTTATATTTTAAAAATGGAATTATAGGTCCAGTCTTTTGAGTGGTGGGAACTCCCGAAATTACTGCTTTCTCTCCTAATGGCTGTCTCCAGCTTGCACAATAAAACTCCACCCATCACGATGTGACACCAACTAGTTGAGTTATCACAGCCTGATAAACATTTACTGTTCCATACCAGTAGAATACAAAGGCCCGTAAATTAGACAAACTCATGACAACCTCAATTTAAGGGATATTATATGCAAAACTGCTTGCTCTGTTACCGCACTTTGAGGCTATCAATAAAACAGAGAGATTCTATTCCAGTAGGTAAACAGTTCATTCGCTATGACGCCTTTGAATTGAGAAGTGACTGCGAAATGAAAGAGGCGCTTGAAATTGGTAGCTTGCCAAAGAACTGTCTGAGGTTGTTGTGTATTCCCCAAGAAGCAAGCATAAAAATGTTGACCATGTTGATATTTACAGGAATATCAGTTCG
>Ga0224511_10000258_pt1 | contig 22507 bp, 12 predicted proteins | sample SF_May12_sed_USG_2_FD_169988 | JGI IMG/M metagenome (GOLD analysis project Ga0224511, IMG submission 169988) | Sediment microbial communities from San Francisco Bay, California, United States - SF_May12_sed_USGS_8_1 | ecosystem: Environmental > Aquatic > Marine > Sediment | place: USA...
CGGCATGGATGGACGGTAATTTGTATTTCTTCTTGGATTGCATTTGTTTATTTATACGAATCGTAAAAAACAATGAAAAAGTGTCGACATCTATTGTACATATGGTCAGGAATGGCAAATGTAGAAAACAATATTGCAATAAGGAATGTATACGAGGTCTAGCACTAAATGTCCGTTTTAATGTCCGTTTTTATCCCAACAAGATGCACTATCTAAAGATGTCTGAAACATATTATATATGATATGCCTGTATCTGTTGCTGAGAATTGTTTACATCTTAGTAATACATTTTAACCATGACTTATTATTTAGACAATGGCACATACCCTCGTTAATATGGAAGACTGCCAAAGGTTGTTATCCATTCGTGTTAAAGGAAACAAAAACAAAAAATTAACATGTAATTGAAATTGTGTGGCCCGCAAATGCGGCTTTGTTTTTTATGTTTCCACGCATTGCGCTGAATCAGTTAAACAGTTGGACAACAACCGATACTGTTAGTTGATTCGGTGGTGCAGAGGTAACTCATCCGCCTGGGGTGCAAGGGGTACCGGTTTCGATTCCCGGCTCTGGCAAGGATTTCATGTTTTGATGTTGTTGATACATTTGACTTTCACATAAGTCACAGCTACATTTGTGTGTGTAATTAACCCCCTAAGCTTAGCTGTTACGCACTGACTGTAACCACCAATGTTGGGTGTAACAAACAGGTATTTTTATTTCAATTTACTTTCGATTTATTCACAATTAATAAATCATTAAATATAAATATATAAGATTTATGTTTACAAATCGACCGTACATGAAACAAGAACGTCGTGTTTACGAGTTTATCATTTCGCGTTTTTTAAATAACAGAAATTGTTTTGTTTTATCATTTATTTTTCTTTTGATTTTGTAATGTTGAATGCATAAAAAATGTTTGATGTTTATAAAAACAATTATTATCATAAAACACACGTTTGAATTTCGCGATAAATGTTAAACAATAAGGTATTAACATAAATGCAATATAAACCTCTTATCTATAAATAATTTTGCTTTAAAAAAATAAAAGTAGAAATATTTTTACACATATTTGTATGAAGGGCTACTAAACTTGAGGCCCCTAAAGTGTTAGTTAGTGCAATTTGTCACATACCGTGCATATACGTCACATTGTTTAATGTGAGAAACTACCTTTCACAGTTCACACTTCGCCGTTTCAAACTTAGATATACATGTTTCAAGTATTAAAGATACTATGCATGTATCTTTCGACCTAAGTTGTTTCCTTTTTATGGTTTAACCATTATTAGTCCGCTATTGCATGTGTCCGTAAGTTGACGGATAGCCATCCGAAAGGTTTCCGTCAAAACGCATGGTACTCATTACATGTGTCCGTAAAATCATGCGTTTAAAATCCCTCGACCTCATAGATTACCGTGTAAAGTTGAATTTCTTCGATTTAATTTGCTATCTAGTTCATTTTTTTAACAAATTTGATCGTATTATATGTATATCAATAGAACACACATACTAGTATCAATTTAATTTATTTATTTCTACTGCCTCGAAACGAAACAACACTTACTTAAATGACTGTAAAATATTTCTGCTGTCAAAGTGTTGGGGCATTTAAAGGAGTGCTTTCTAGCTATAAGTCAATAAGAATTTTATGCCTTTTCGCATTTTAGCGAAGTTTCACTTCAAATTATGTATCAATTCGAGTAAAAACCTATCAGTTACTTGTCCATCATCCGCAAAAAATCGCTCACTGTGCGAAACGAAACAGACACTTGTCCGTTAACGGATAGCAAACGCGTAAATGTAATAGACCCAACGATTTCTTTGTTGAACGATTTTTGACGGATAGGTTTCCGTCAATTTGACGGACACATGTAATAGCGGCCTTAAACAGTGAATACTACTCCGCTAATTATGAGGCGCTGCCAAATATAATAGTCCTTCAATGTTAACATATAACCGAACATTGTCTTTAATGATAAAGTGTGGCTTTTGTCTGTTAATGATTCCATGCATGACGTTGAAATCCCGTTGAATCAATGACAAAGCTTGACTACGATCGATACAATCAGCTGACTCGGTATCCGAGAGGTAACGCATCAAATTGCGGTGTTGTTTTTGTTATGTTCTGTTTTCTTTCAAAAAAGCAATAATGGTGAAAATAAATAAGTAAAATGTTGTTTTGTTATCTAAACAAACGTTTTAAGAAATTAAACTTAGCATTAATTGGTAACTAATTATTTGTTAGCATAAATCAAAGATTTTACGCAGTCGAGCAGAAGTAAAAATATACTTGAATACAGTATACGTTTTACACTTAGCTGTATTAAACTTCATGCATTAACAGAGAACCTCTTAACAGATAAAATACATATTTTAGTTTGACTTTTTTGACATCTATACAACTTAAAGATGCTACGTCTGTATCTTTATAGCCATTTAAGTGGTCACAAACTTTGCAGAGTTGAGTACACTAAATAAAATGGCATTGCAAAAGGAATGGAAGCATTTCATGACAAATCATGTTCACGGGCCAACAAGTAAAACACAGCACTAACAATATAGATTGAAGATATGTTCAAAGAAAGGAAGTTGCAAACAATGTAGACATGTCAAGTTTTAGGGCACCATGACACAATGGCCCGTACAAAATCAAACACCCAGAAAAACACAAAACAGGTAGAACACAAAAACGCGACATTCAGATTTTTTGGGTTTTTTTTCGGGTATGTCTTTTTATGATTTCTTAAATGACCATTTTGTTCATTTAGCTCTGTTTGTCCCTCTTAAAATGTACCAACGTAACATTAGCTCAAATAGTTAGAGGGATTGTCACAAAATACGGAGTTGTTGGTTTCACCCTAGGAAATGAAGCTATGCCAAACGTATTTTTAAAATGTACGCATGTTTCAGTTTCTTAATAAATTTATTAAATAAAACACAGTTTTTCAGGAAACAAAATTGTTTGTTTTATGAAGGCATAGCCATTTAAACATGTTCGCTTACAACCCCCGAAAAATGTGCAGTAAATAGAAAATGATCAAGCGATCAATCTTATATCAGTTTTACTATAAATTGTACAATAAAGAACTTTAATTTTCCAGTCAATGTCTTTAAAATGCAAAATAATATGTTAAGTAGTTAACATTGTAAGTATAGAAATCAAATCCATAATAAGGTCTGCTTAGGTGCTAGTTTGTGAAACGAAGAAACACTTGCTATCTACAAAAGTATTCGTAGACAAGAAGTTGCTTCAGTTTATACTAAATAATTTGGATGCGGCGAAACGGGTTTGATAAAAAGAGATATGTGTCTAACTGTTTGACGCGTTTAAAGATGTTATGTCTGTGTCATTTGACCAGAATTGGTTTCATCATAGGTTTAAACAATACTTAAGCAGTAAATCATACTCCCGTAAATATGAGAAACTGCCAAATTTAGATATACTTGCAAACGTCGTTAAAACGTGTGGCCCACAAATCTGGCTGTGTTTATGTTTCGATCCATCTTGTTCAAGCAGTTAAATAGCTTGACTACAATCGGTTTCCTCGGAGGTCTAAAAGAAGCGCATCAGAATGTGGTGCCCAAAGCTCTTACAATAATTTTTATAATTGCTTTTATGATTTTGTATTAGAGTGTTGTTTTTTAATATTTAATTATTTATTAACCATTATTTGTCATGGAATTTTGCATTTATTTTGCAATGTATATTTTTAAAGTATACTTAACATACAGCAAAATTTGTGACCGATTATTAAGGTATGAAAAACAGACATATCATCTTGAAGACTTGCCTTATATTTGAGTCATAATTAATTTTAAAGTAGTGTTGTGTCAGTGTTATGTTCATAGTTATTTTTACAATGAGTATCTAAACGTACACCTTCGCCTTTGGTCAAATAACGAAAATGAGCACTGCATTACATTTGTATTTTTGGGGGGAAAAACCTCTACAACTGTATAGCTTTTAAAAACAAATACCATAAATTTAGATAATCAATGGAGACGTTCTTAAGAATAGTAATATTGCCTAAAAATATCACTCAAGGCACATTAACGACTTGCTCGACAAACAGGCTAAGCAAACACTTCCTTGTCCTGCATTCGAATTTGCCCATTGGTTCTTCAAAACAATAAAAATGCCGTATTATGAATTTTACAACATACCTGTACACGTCAAAAGTCCTCGTATTACGATAAAGGCTCTTTGTCTTTAGTAAGGGGAACTATTTTATCAATAAAACAATCATATCAAAAAGTATGACGCCTTGATAAGCGCTTTAAATGTTTATTATTTAGAACTGGATATGTGTGCTGGTTCCGTGTCGCTTTTATGACACGGTTATTATGTTATAACTTATAACCTCAATAGGGCTTTTATAACACGGTTATTATGTCGTAACTTATAACCTCAATAGAGAAGAAACGAAACGTATATAGAGTTTTCGACTTTATATGTTAGAGTGCTCTTTCACCTGCTGGTGTCATACATCAAACCTATTCAATGAGGTCAGCGAGTTTTTTAAGCAATACGATACGTTACAACGACCCACATTATTACTTTTTAACAATTATATACTTAAAGGGCCTACCAGTGATCTGCATGTCAATAAGAAGCAAAAGTATCGTCATTAATATTTCAACAGAAATCATTATATACTTGCCTATTTAGTACTATAATACAATATTACACACTATTTGACAACAAAAACACAAGACAATTTATTTAATTTGAGCATTGTTACCTCTTCGAGCATCAAAAGGGCTAATTAATGTCGGTACTGGTCGGAAGCACCTGCTTACGGAATTGAGCGATTGAGGATAGCGATCACATGTACTAATTTTTGTGACACCTGTTTAGACCGCAGTTAAGCTCCTATATACCGCGCCATAATACCGAAACTATCGCGTGTGTATGTGTTTTTCCCGTTGTCGTTGGTAATTTCTACGAAAATGTTTCAGATTAAAAAATATTAATTATGGTAATAATTTGCTTCTTAAAAGGATAAAACTCTACTCAGCAGCAGGTATGCAATTATAAAAGAATTTTGTGAAATAACACGATGTCTATAAGTTGCAATTCCTATAGACATCGTTCTTGTGCATGGGTAGGAATAGTCAACATCCGTCCAACATGAGGCATTAAAAAGTAGCAGAAAATAGTCACACAGAGTTTGGACTTACATAAAGCACGACGTGCATGTATCATGGTATCGTCTATAACGAGCAATCCATAACATTTTTTTTTAAACGTAGGCTTATGGTTTAGTCCTTTTGTACCTAATGATTTGAGCGAAGCGGCCCTAATTTGTCGATCAGTTCTTTGAATGACAACACAGGTTAAAATACACAGTATTTATTTGAGAGTTTGAAACTATAAACTAACTTAATGTTATTTATTTAAACTGGGCAAGATTTGTAATAATGGTAAGATATAAAGAATATTTGGTGACTTTTGTGCCTGCTTATAGTTTTAGCTTTATGTATTCATATTCAGAAAATAGCTTTTGTTAAACGTTTTGGAGGCGACAAGCGGGTTCAAAACAATGTGCAATCTGCAAGTCTTTCATTTATTAGGTTGTTTTTATCCATTGCACGCATATCAGTAATGATATAACTAAAAGGAAGTTGTTGAGATTGATCTACGTCAACATAATTTATGACTTGACTGGTTAAAGGTTTTTAAAACCTCTTATGCATGTTTCCAAAACATTAATAAATTTCTTATTTTAAGCGTTTAAAAGACAACATTAGCGCTTAACGAATTTGGAAAGTAAAATTCCCCATTCTGTATTCGCACTCGCACATTGGCTGCCCTGACTTTGAATAAAAATGTTATAAATCAACGTCTACAATTTATGTTGGTACTTAATACTGTTTTTATCCTTTTATATCAGTTTTTATCTCTTAAAATCACATACTTGATCTGAAAACATGTTTCAATTGTTCTGTAAACAACACTAAGGTACAAATTGGAGAGATGTTTACATATATATCATGTGAGTTTGTTTGGCTAGTTCATGAATCACTTTGCACTGAATTATGTGCTTGTTCCGTGTCATCTATTTTTGCAACGATCATCATGGCATAACCTTATCAAGGAAGTTAGAAATCAAACGTGAGGATCTAAAGTGCTTGATCATAATTTATGTTTTGATGGGACCCGCCATTTATCAAATCTAGCAAACAGTTTCAATCAATTTCGCTTATTTGTTCAAACGAAAGAAGTGTTTACTTAGAAAGAGCAAACCATAGAATCAATATAGACCCGAGACTGACGTAAAATGACCGAGTACGAGTGCTGTGCAATAACTGGTAGAATGTTATTAACGATATAAGTGTTTCTGCTGATATCAGATTCATAAGTATTGCATTATTTTATACTTAACAAAAAAGGAAGTGTACACCTTATTGACATAAGTTTTTTTTTCAATATTTTACAGTACAGGGTTGTATGATAAATTCGTAGACGTTGCGTATAGTAAAAGCAATAAATGATAAACATGTTTAAAATTGATATACTTTAACGTCTCTACCTTTTCTAAACAAATGACAAAAGCAGCATGTAAAAATTCTGAAAAATACAAATGTTATGATTATTTTAAGATGGTATATTTATAAACTAGATGCGAAGGTTGGTAAAGGGCAGTAAATCTGGTAATCCAGTAGTTAAAATTTACCAAATTTATTATGAGCAACGTACAGCAAAGTACAGCATGGTTTTAATATCTTTATATTTTTATTTGATGCCAAACAAAATGTTTCTGAAAACGAATATTGATTGTTTTCATACAAATCAAAGAATTGGAATCTGGCAGAACAGCGCTGACGTCAGTTTTTCACTTTAGCCTATATTTAAGTTTTATTGATAAAAAAGCACAGAGGTACTTCTATATACACTAAACAATTCTTATTTTCTTATTTTCTTAGGAAAACAACATATTTTAAGCACACCAAAGAGTTTTAGTGAGACATTATTTTTTATGTTTCCAATTAAAATATGTTTAACAATTCGAAGTGCTCCGGTAACTATTTCCATGGTTGCAAAATGGCCACCTGTAAGTGGCTAAAGCCTAGAATAAAGATAGTTTCGGTAACGATTTTTTTTTGTTCAACACATATTTATTATATGTATTTGTAACTTTCATAAAAATCAGTAAGCAAATAACAAAATAGCAACAAAAGTCCACGAATTTATCATACAACGTATTTGACAGCGTGCATGGCATTAGTTAGCTCATACCTGTATCTATATGAAATTGATAACAATGAATTTAAATATTAGTTTAATTATCATTATGGTTTGAAGTGGCACTCATTACTGTTCAGAAACAATCGTAAGCTAGTTTTGTGTGTTTGCGGTTGTTTACTCGGCAGTCAAATATTGGATTTTATCTCATATACGTTTTTTACATGCAAACATAATAAATCGAAATGTTTAGTACAGAGGTTTGACTGAGCGCCTTTCACACCGTCGGCTAGGGTTCAAATACAGCTTGACTATGTTTTCTTATATTTTTTGCCTAATTGTATTAATTACTTATTAGTCAGTGTTTGAGGACCGTTATAATTTGTTTTATATAATTTTCTTTTTTTTGTACTTTTATCTTTTTATCAATTTCATTGTTTTAATTGTAAAATAAGTGAAAACTGTCCTAAAAAGACGTTCAAAATATGTCTGGAATTGAACCCAAAATGTCCACGTGACAACGCATCACCAATGCCACAGAGCTAATGATGATTACGTCAAACCTACTCACTTATCTACCATAAAGCTATATGATATTCCATAGGCGACCGATTTAAAAACTTATTCGATTCGTTAATTTCTGTTTCTAAACTCGGCTGTATACGGAATATGCATGAGTGCCACTTCTAACCAAAATGACAATAACCGATGCAATTTAGCTTTTTAATCATGACTGGTGTAAACACGGAAATCACAAAAACATTGTTTTAAGTGTGGATGCCTGTTGGTTTGCTAAATCGATAGAAATCACATTTGTTTTGAACAGATTAAACTGTTTACCATAAGATATAGTTATTTTATCAACATTTTGAAGTAGCATATTAAAATGTAATCTATTGATAGTGTTTTAATCATTTCTTAGTTAACTGGTAAGAAAAAAGATCGCGTTTTTATTGTTTCAAGGTTCCTTCCCAGCCATAGATGACGGCATAGTGTCGAGAAATGTATGCGTCAAAGTAGAAACGGACTGCTGCTCGCAGAAGGTGGACATTCAAGTGAAGAACTGCGGTGGATTCGTCGTCTACTTCCTAAACCGGCTCCCTTTCTGCTACAGCGTGTACTGCTTTGGTAAGTAAAATGTAGTAAAAATATGTGTAGCTTTTTGCAAGACAACACATTCTATTCATGGTATGCATTTTAATTGAATATACAATTAAAATAATAATAAACTTAGTGCAGATCAGATACTCTGAACCGACTAGCATAGCCTTTATATACTAGTATGCCATTTATTGCTTAGTTTAAATATAATAAAAAATATATAATTACTAACATTAGAGTCAGAGCTGCCTTGTTTTGATGGGACAACATCAACAACAAACGCGGTTGTGAACACCACCAATCTCCCACCACTGGTAACAACACCGTGGCCTTCTGCAGTACCGTCTACTAAAACAACATCAAGGACAGTTCCAATCCCGGCCTTCACAGCATCTACGACACAGAAAATAACTGATCATACAGAAAACAAGAATGGTATCTTCTGTGTTACTTATAAAACGACTAAATGATTGTTTAAATTACTGGAATGTATAATAAATGTGTAAAGTTACGTTTTATAATAGAGCGGCTCAAGTCAAAGTTTCTGATTCTAATAACCGTTATTGAAAAATTGAGTTCTTGACTTGCATCTTTAAAACTTACATAACGGTTTTTAGGGACAACTGTGCCTTTAGTGAACATACAAAAAACTCATAACACTATTTTATACATGTTCATACATATACGAATCGTACTTGTATTGTTTAACAGAAACTTCTGGCAAAGCCACGGTCATCAGTCTGGTTGTCCTCTCTGTACTGCTACTGATTGCCGCTCTTGTGATCGCCAAGATGTTCTGGTATGTACCATTCTAACAAAATGCAATATGTATGGGTTGTCAAATTCAGATAATACTAAGTGAATTCATAAATAAAATAAATTAGCAAGTACAACAAACAGCTTTTGTTGCAAGTCTGGTCGAAATGACGTTTGACGATGAGGAATCTAATTATTGTTTTGAATGCAACAGCTAGGCGAGGGGCGCAACTGTCTATGATATTTATTAAAGTACAAATGTATAGTGCTAAAAGTCAGTTTCGATAAAACAAGATCATTAATCTGGTTATATTAACATGTTGCTGCTTCTAAACTAAATGGTAAATGTCGTATACCCTACTGAACCGAGTCCTTTAAAAAGCGAGCATACATACCCTAATTTTGTAGGATGTTAAAGAAAACATACATACTATTGTTAAGCCTTATAACAAGTTGAGGAAACTTTTTACACAAATTGTTTTCGGGCGTGTTGCCCTGAAACAAACACCAGCATGCATAATGTAAAATACCGTATTGTCCAGTTAACACAAAAACAAAACAAACATTTCCCTTTAACAACACTTTTAAAGAAGTGCAAGTCCTCTCATTGACCTGCCATTATTGCCTGTAGTTCTGTTGAAAGTTAAATGTCTATCGAATTTAATTCTAGGTTCCGTTCAAGGACAGAGCCAGTTTACGACACCAAGGTCCAAATCATGAATGACGCTCCGCCCGCGTATGAAGAACTGAATTTCAAACGCAAAGATGGGAAGAACGACTTCAAGTTTTCTCCGTAAATAAACACCAGCCTACATCATTAGAAAGAACTCACAGCTTTTTTGTGTCGCTAAAATTAACAGTAGCCTTTTATCTTATTTGTGTACTACAGTGTACATCTTTACATGTCAATCTTATATTACACATACGTGTACTTTACTGTTGTTCTAGCCTTAATTGTATGATAATGTTTATTCAGAATAAAACGCTATATGAAACATGTTTCATTGGTCAGCCTGTAGTCAACACACTGCATCAAAGTAGTCTAATGTCTGTTTCAATCCAACTTGGTACTCATTTTACTTAATATCTGAAGTTGATTTTAAAGTTCCAAACACTCAAAAGATATGTACATGGTGATTGTTTACGGTTTTAACCAATGTAAAAAGACTTTAAACAAAGGCCAGAATATTTAATTGTGTATTTGCCATATAAATTGATATGGTTACGCAAGGAAACGTTTCAATTAGTCAAATGCAACGTCGCAACGCAAATGACTGTCTTCTGGGCGTACGATGTTAGAATGTCATTTGTAATCAAATCATCGTATTTATTATGCCGTCACGCTATATACAAATGCATGCTGAAATGTGAAAAAAATCTTTGTTTAGGTCAAACACGCAACATGTTTGGAATGTTTTATATTGATATAAATACAAAATCAACCGCTCGATTTTGGATTTAATACATAAGTTTGACCCGTACATGCAGTGTACTTTCCTCCTTTACTTTTTTGTACTTCTATAAGTCACACCCACACTTAAAAAACATTCAAGAATTTATGGCTACAGACTTCTACTTATTGTCTTTTACAATATGTATAAACATAAACTAATAATTACCCTTAGCATATAAAATTGGGAGTATGATTCACTACTTGAGAATGGTTTACAAATAGCATATAAACAGAGTAGTCGCAAGATATCCTTAGCGATGAAAGGGGAGTAACCTTTACATGTCCAAAAGCTATTCAGTGTTCCGATTTTAACAAGAGTAATCACCCATCTAAATCATAGAGTGATGTATGTATTTATTACATCAAAAGACAACTATTTGTCCAAGGTGTTAGTTGTAACTCAATGTCGTTAGTGACTAAAGATGTATTCTGTTAATTACATGTTTATACGTCTTTCAATATTTTTTTCGATACCTTCATCACAGTCTTTCTCGTATACAATACATGTACTACCAGATATCATAGTGTATACTTATTTAAATATTTCGAAATAGTCTTGATGAATTTAGTGTGGACCAGGAGGCATTTTGTTTTAAAAAAGTTTAGGCTTTAAAACACGTGTACAAAATGCTGAACTACCTCAGAAGTTTTAGTAATTAGATTTTGGAACGTACTTGATCGAGTGATATACGCTTGTAAGGGTCCCGTTTTTTATTTCCCGCTCTTTAAACTAAACTTATTAAAGTGGCGCTTAGTTTAAGTTTTTTCATCAAGAATTGTGTGTGCCTTGTGTATTAAACTCTCGAGTATTTTGTGAAAAGGGACATGTATGTGTTTAATGACACTCATGATCAGTTTAAACCAATTTATGTGAGGTCGACATCGAATTTTTGTTTCCTTAATGCTATTTTGTCTTGTACGAATCTCTTTCGATCACTCATTTTAGGTAGAGTTTATTACTTTTGTAACAAAAGTTTCAGAAAGAGATATTCCGGATCTAACATTATATACTGAACGCGCAGCCAGAAATGATATACTATGCTGTTTGTTTTATTTCAAAACAAGTCAAGTTTTAGTCGCTAACCAGGAGGGGGCGGCGGTGGCCGACTTTCATATGCTGTGTAGTGGTCGTAGATAGACGTGTAGTGTGGACCATGGTGGACCCTAAAAGATTCGTTCATTATGTGGAAGATTAAGCCATATGACTCTACTGTAGATAAAGGTATTTCTATAAGGTGTAACTACAATATATTTATCACAGCTCCGATCGCATCAAATAGATTTTATTGAGGGATCTATCGACAACCATTAAAATGCATTTAATTTTCCTCATATTAGGTCTTCGAACAGGGGTTGGTAAGTGTAATGTTTATGTACTAATGCGCATTGATTTAAGCGTTGTCACATGCATGTACATAAAAGCATTACATGTCAATGAATGACAGAGTAGCTGGAATTGTGCTCGTACATAAGTGTGTGTTTAGTGACCAGACTATAACCTATGACTAATATATTGTGATCGTAATCACGCACAGAGAGTGTGCTATGTTTATGTATTTGTAACGCGTTTCTTGACCGGAATCGGACATCGACAGATAATGTCGTCAAATACACGTTTATGTACGTGCGTGCATTCTTAAGGGGATTATTATTTGTATCGATGTCATCTTCCCAAAGTTTCGCTAACTATACAATGTTATTTGAAACCAAACTTTAAAAAATGAATTAACAAAACAAACACAAGAAAATAATCTAATTATGTCATATCATTATTTGATTGTATATAAAAATATGCATGATGTACATGACTGGAGACCCTTTTGCTGCAACCTGGAAGGATTCAATGTTTTTGTATATATCAGAGATACGCCACGTGCATAGAATACTATATGTCAAAACAGATATGATATATCTATTCGTAAGGTTAGTGTGATGATATCTGTTTAAGAAATATAACTTATGTATCCATTATTGATAGTAATACAATAGCATAAGATAACTTACCATTACCCATGTCTATAGTAGTATACTCATAATATACATGTACATATTGTTCACAATGTCTCTAAAATATTAGTTTGCAGAATCAATTGTAAGGTTGTTGCACTTCGTCTTGGTATGGTCGGGTTACGAAAAGCACACGTCTAATTTTTGAACCACACGCTACTGCGCCAAAATGTTTTAAAACTTTAGATAGATGTTTGTCGTGTATCACACGATTCGAAGCTTTTTAGTCATCGTGTTGAAGACGCCATAACCATATCTGGTAAAAACAACTAGTGTTGCTGCCCCTATAACTCAAACCATTATTCCTTAAGGCTTTTCTTCTGACATGTACGTATTAAAACTGATGCATGTTAACCCAACTACGATTTGATGTTCTAATGATTATTGTTTTTTTATTTGCACTTTCACTACAATTAATGTTGGATTGTTTAAAAACTACTTCACCTACCATCATTATGTATCAGTTCGTGTATATGTATGCCTTGGCAAAGCTTTTTCGCACCAAAGTTAAACATTTAAGGTAATCCAAATTCGTCGAAACATCTGAGTCCCTTTGATTTCAGCACCGTCATGTTCAAAGTCTCTTTACTTGTAAAAAAAGTATTGCAACAAAAACATAATGTTTACGGGTCATTATTATTGTCATGAACATATCTTACTTTCCTTAGCTTTCTTTCTGTTGAAAAGAGGTATTCATTCGAATATTATGCTCGTCTTTCACTAAAATGATTGCGACAAAAACATAGTGTTTACGGGTCATTATTATTGTCATGAACATAGCTTACTTTCCTGAGCTTTCTTCCTGTTGAAAAGAGGTATTCATTTGAAAATTATACTCGTCTTTCACTAAAATGATTGCGACAAAAACATAGTGTTTACGCGTCATTATTATTTTCATGATGCCCTTAAACTAGACACAGTCTTACTTCATTAACATAGCTTACTCCCCTTAGCTCTTTTTCTGTTGCATCGAAGGCTTCATTAGTTTTATTATTTTGCTCGTCACTCATGTTCTAGTCTTGTTTCGCAATTCTCATTTTACTAACGCCTTAACTTCGTCTTGATTGGACTAAGTTACTTTACAGTCGAAGCTTTTAGAAGTCAATTTCGGAACCTTCCCTATTGTCTTGAAGACAATAGTGCTATTATTAAAGACAAACTGCAAAACATTTGTCTTGAAAAACATTTTTCAGCAGATTCGATATAACAAGAAATCAGGAATAATATAGCGAAATGCAATTTGATTTCTTTTTGTTAAAATATCGCTTTATAACTGTTTAAACAATACGATACTTACGAAATCGTCATAAAATTTTGATACTAACAATATTCAAATTTATGGTAGTCATAACAAGACATTGACTAATATTTAAAGGTCATCAGCAAAAATTTAAATAATGTGATATTTTCTTGTAATCAATAATGTAATCAATTACATTGAAGTAATTGAAAATATACTTTATGAAGTCAATAACATTTCATGGTATGCATATGGCTATCCAAAATGTCTAAAAACAGGTTAAATCAATGCACATGAGTTTCCTCGTAAACACTATGAAATGGTTTTTACAATCCACTAGACAGAACCTGAATTAAAAATGGTACATTGTCTGAATCAAATGAGTAATCTGCGTAAGATGACATAAGCAATCTAGTTCATATTGAAGGCTGGATTGGTGTAGCGGTTTGCTCGTTGAGCCCCATAGTCCATCGACGCGTCTGTAATCCTCTTCCTGCTTGGCGTCTGTTTTCTGAAAGGAAATGCCAAATACGAGTGGTCCCTAATTCGTAATTAAAAAACATACTACTTAACTGACAGTCAGTGAAATTATAAATAAAACAGCACACACATCTTAATTTATGGCATTTGATTTTTTAAGTTAAAAACTACAATATACGCATATATTCGATACAATAGAATAATAAATTAAGAAAATAAAAAGATGTTTCATGCAATCTGCTGTAATTATTATGTAAGGAAGCAAATGCTTTTTCATTTAAATTACGATTATAAGAAAAAATCATTCATGAACAAATATGCTACAGATTAATCATATTGTTAATGACTAGTTTAAAAATAAATATCAAAAATGTTTCTAAAGTACGACCATTACTGATAATGTACCATAAATAATACAGTATGTCGCAATCTGAAGTGGTGATAATTAAGATTGTAATTACTAACCCTTTATAGATGCAACAAACTATTACTACGACGACAAGGAGACCCAATGACGCTGCAACAACTGCGGCAATAATCAACCGTGTCTTTTTATTATCGCCTGTGTCATCCGTGGGTACGTTAGGGGTAGTTGTCGTCGTCACAGCGCACTCTATAATATAGCAGACTTTCTCAGTACATTAACATGATTTTTAATTTTTATTGCTAACTTATATACATTTATATACATTGCATTTAAATAGCCAAACCATGTGCAGCACTTTGGAAAAACATTTAACGTAAACACGATCACATTAGTTAATCGTTAACAGATGGTATCAATATCATATTTATTTACAATACTTGTTTTTTAATTAGCGCTAACTGTGTTAAATTTAGCATAATTATATATTTTGCGTGAAGGACTTTAACTGAAAAAACGGGAAACTACATATTAATTTCAATAAATTCTTTTGTCGTGGCACACTTTCGAATACTGCACACACTTGGTTTCATTCGACTAACGTGATAGCATGAACACACAAGAAAAAGAGATAACTAATCTGAATAAGTTCGCTTATATCTATTTTATACTCATACAGCACTAATTGTCAAGAACAATATTTATTTAATATACCCTGATTTTGTTGCCATGTGGTTTTCCCAGCACTGTCTGTTTGACAAGTGTAACAGGGCTTCGACTTTCTTGGGGTGAAGCATCGTCCGTCCTGAATACAGTAGCCAGGCTGTAACAGAGAATTAGTGTAGTAGTATGTAAAGTACTCGTATGTATGCGTCCCTTGATATAAGTGTACAAAAATACACATGGGTCGAACTATTTCTGTTGTTACATGAACGTACTGGTATTTGTGGTGAGTGCTTTCAACAAGATTATGTACACAACGTAATTAAATCTTATCATACCTTGATTACACACGTTGTAATAGATCCGTCTACTGAACAGCTGACACATGTCGAGTCATAGATCACAAGAACGTCTTCCTCGCTATATGTGACGCCATCGTTGCTCACAGAAACGTGGAATCCACGTGCAATATAGTTACCGGAAGAGCTCGCAGGAATGGAACGACGGGCTCTGACCGTAGGAAGCTTACAGCTAACCTCTGTCATTGAAACGATTTTCGCTACAGCAGTAACAGCTTCTTGGAGCTCGTTATCGTTGTTTTCTTTAACCTGCATACAAAACTCATATCATTGTTCAATATGTTTGTGTCAAGCACTATTCAGCCTACATAACAATATGTTAAAGACATGCTTTACACGTATATTTTAATGTTATTCCACTCATGCATACATTTTTCATTTTAACTCACAGTGAATTCATATAGTTTTTTTATTTATTAGATGAGTACCTGAAAAGGGATTAAGCCACACGACAACGCCGGAGTTTCAACAAAACTTAAGCCAAGGACAGACGTCTGCGCACATTTGCGTTCTGTAAGGTCACATAACCCCACGTCAGGTATCCCGTTTATTGTAGGTGGAACGCGAATGTCCAAACCACAATCAATGTCATAGAAGCTGGTACTGCAAATGCATTCGCCTTAAACGGAAATCATTTTACTAAACACATGTTTATACAGACCTGGCTTGAGACAGTAATTTTATTTTAGTAATAAAGTGTAACAAATGTTGAGCCTGATATTACATTTTTATATAATAATGCGATGATCAACTGTCAATATGTAGACCGAATAACAGCAAATGTACATGTGCCCTTTACATTCACATATTTACATATAACATAAAACATGCAATTATGCATAACATGAATACATGCCTTTTATACATTTTCCATTCCCATTGCAGTCTTTTGGACAACCAACGTCTTTTAACGTTTCCAATAATTCTTGAGTAAAATCACCAGGCAGTTCTGTAGTTGTTGTATGGCGTGCATCCGTAGGTTGAGGTTTGATAGATATAATTTCTGTTATGTTATCACCATCTGTAATGTTAAACCATTCCTCCGGGAGCGGGGCCGTAGCTCTTTGCAAAACGTCTTGAGGAATGGGCTGATTAAACGCGACGTGATATATGCATTCACGCTTTAATGACTCTGATTGCGCCTGAGTCCAATCAAACGAGTTGGATTCCTATAATTAATTCAGTCAGACGTCGAACACAACTTTAATTGAAGAACCGTCCGCTAGTTAAATGCTTAAATAACCTTAAACGACATGACTGTTAACATAACCCTACCATTTGTTTACATGTACCAGCATTCCCAGAATTCGCGCGTTGTTGTATTCTTTTAAAAAGTTTATATATGTAAGCTCAATTATGTATTGAAATACTTAATATATATTACCTTAACCGACCCGTTTGTGTTGGTATGAAAGCATAGCACAAGAGATGACTTATTAAATGATGTTACTTGTTGTTAGATGAATAGTAGTATGTATGTTTGTAGGGATAATAAGATTCCTTCATATTTTGCTGCAATTAGCACTATTCTTATATTGTTAATCTATTAATATTTATCATATATATTAGGAAGACGAGTTACCATAGCATCCGCCACGCAGTTGTTCAGATAAGGGGCAATGTCAAAGTTTGTGACATTGGCACATTTCTGGGCGATAGAAGTGTTCATTTGTCGTCCACACTCTTCCTGTGCAAATGACAAAGTAAATGCCTGTCTCTTGTAACGACGTGCTGGACCCTGCACCTGCAACGTAACTGTTCTCCATACATAAAACTTACAAATAAGAAAGCCCCAGTAAAGGAAATCTCTCTTTACGAATGCTTTTGCAAACATTCATATTATGTTCTGAAACTGAAGAAATGCATTTCAACCAATAAAATAATACTTTCTGAAAAAAAACCAACATCACATTCCCATTTTCACAAGAAACTGCTTTAAACTTACCGGCTTGGTTGTTAATGTGTTATTTCGAGTTGTATGAAACTTGTGTCTGTCAGTAGATCTCTTTCGCCTCGCAAGGTGACAGACTTCCATGTTTTTGTCGACCTTTCTTTCGTTGCAGATTTTAGCTGTATTTGGATTTTGATTCGCATCGCATTCAGCTTTCGTGTAAGTGAAGTTCTGGCTAATTGCTAGATTTTTATTGTCTTCATTGCAGTCACAAAACCAATATGTGTCATTCCAGCGCTTCAATCCGTTATAACTGTCCTTATTAAATAGGTTGATGGTCGTGTTTACCCTTTAAATGTTACAAAGGTTTGTATGTAAATGAAAACGAATTAATATCAATTTTCAGTTCATTAAATCACCAAGTTCGCTTTGTAAGATACATAAGTTTCTAGTGTTTCTTTTTTGAAGTATGGCAAAAAAAGAAAGAAAATGTAGAATAAAAATACGCCTTCTTCATGTAAATAAGTATTTGTTTGGTTCTTTTGGTAAAGTTTAAATGCTTTGAAAATAATCATATAGGAAATTAAGGCAATTGAATGTGGATTGGTGTATGGTTAATATAAATATGATATATGGGATTCAATAGATTCAAAATAATTCAAAGTGTTGTAACCAAGCCAAATCAATGAAAGTGGTAATAGGTAATTGTTGTAGCTTTACTGTAAAAATTGATTTTGGACAATTTGTCCGTGATGGGAACAATATTTTAACAATATATTGACAGAGTAATGCTATAATGGGCTTAACATATAATTCATAGCCAGACGTTATAAGTTAAGATTCATATGTCGCTTGATTAAAGATTACGAAATTTAATGTAGTTGTCAATGAAAAATATAAATGTTTATCATTATTTAAGGGAAATAGCCAACCACAAACATGTTTCTTATTTTGTTTTATATTGTAACAATTTCAATATTTAAAACACTGTTATTACTATGTGTATTTGTCGTTATAAAACTAAAACAAAAGGTTAATCTATTTACCTTCCCATAGCATAAGTGCAACTATATTGTTAATATTTCTTTTCAAAACAAATTGTTCAGAGTTTGTCATCCTTTAAGTTCCCACCTTTAAATCGAAATTAAATAAAGCAAACAAATGCTACTTGAATTGCTCGTGAAATTATACGACCCATACATGTATCAACCAATGAAACGTACCGGTGGTTTTCCACGAACACGTTGTTTGAAGTGGTTATGTCATTATTCGGGTTGTTGTCACAATTGCCACAGAGCCCTTCCGAAATCCTCATATCAAGCAATCCCGGCCATATATCTACCCTCATATAATGCGATTGACTCAATGTTATTCGACCGATATCAATTCTAGTTCCAGTCGGTAGGTGTATCTTGAATACAAAATCCAGGTATAAAATACTCCAGATCAGTTACTTAACGTTTATGGTTAAAGATGATATGCCTGTATCTTTAAAAAAAAATGTTTACATTTTACTATTTATACATATTTTAGAAGTGAATCCTACTCCTGGAAACATAAGAAACTGCCATATATAGTTATCTGTCCATATAAAAATATTATAGATAAACTACTTTGTTGTAAAAGTATAACCCGCAAATTTAAACCTTGGATTTAACTTGTAGGAGCGTGGAAAATTTGGATCTTTCATATAATTTTAAAACTATTATGCACTTAAAAATCTTGTTTATTTTCACGAAACTCACCCTATAGCCATTCGAGCCTATCCTTTCGACTTTCCTGTTCAAAACGCCATCATTGCAAAGGGTAAACTCGGTTCGTAGCTTTTGAAAATCTATGACAAATACGTCTTGTCCTGCTCTGACTGCTGTAGAATTTATACAAGATACGCTCATCCAAGTCGTACAATGGCTTATTGCTATCTGAACCTGTTATGACAATATGTACACGTTTCATACACATAGACAACTTGTGTATACGTTTAAAGGTATTCGCGATTTCTGGTTTATTATTATACTCAAAGCATGCCATGTCTCTTTGTAATTTCTTTATAATATTTGTTGGGAAACAAACAGTGCAAACGTGTGTCGTGCAATTACCAAAGACCGTTTAAATACAAAAATTCAAATTATGTCATATTTGTGATATATTGTTGTAACGGTGAAACGAATTCTGTTTTGGGGCAAACACTAGCGGTTTAGTTGTAAAACAACAATTGTTATAAACATGATTGTACCATCTATGAACAAAACATATTTTTTCAACCATACATAAACATAGTGTCGTCAAAAAATATGACGTTTCAAGGTCACCAGGTGACCATTTTTTTATTTAATTTAAAAACAAGATTAAACAAAAATCGTCATGTTTATAGCATAACATCAATGCATACACCTTAAACGCACAATCTTATAGTTTACTATTTGCATTATAGATGAATTGACAAATAAACAAAATTAAAAATTATACTTAAGAAGTAATATATGGTAATTATGAGAAACGGCTTAGAGTTCCAAAGGCGTAGCTATAAGTTATGAGAGAGTTCGCAAACATCGAAGCAACAAAATCATCAAAACATACGGAACAAATTGTGTCGGGTAGCTCTATGTAAACAATTCGTGACGCCATTTCACTTACAGTGATATATCGCGTTTATAACCAACGGTTATGTTTCTGTTAATTTAAATGCGATTGTTATAATAAAGTACCTATTTTGATAGTTATATAGCTGTTAATCATACAGTGTACACGTTATAAATTTTATTGATTGCTATAAACGTTAAACGATATACCTCGGTCTCGTAGTCTTTGTTCCAATACATTCGGTACACACCAGGCGTGCGAAAATCATATATCCTGAAAATAAAAACTCCTTTCAACCTTAATGAATTTCATGTGCCAGACCTAGGGCGGTAAGGAAAAGAAACAAGAAGGCCTACAATTGCCCTAAGAACCTTAACTTGATAAATGAACTCGGCACAACGAAATGAGCCATTTTGACAAAACAACTTACATTCTATCAAATGTTTCGAAGCGATGCACATTCGAGGTACACCATTTTCCAGATAAAAACTGTCTATCTGCAGTATTTGTAGTTCGTATCTGCAAAAAAGCGTTTGAATGTTATTCTTTGAACCACAATATCATATGGTCCTTTTCTTCTTGAAAAATGATTAATTTTTGATGGCATTTTAAAAAAAAATGAACAGTTTCATCAACCTGATTTTGCAGTTGGGAGGTTTGCAATCAAATGAATGGCCTACGATAAATCACTGCAAAAGAGTTATTCGAAACCAATAAACAATGAAATATAAACACCATCCAAAATAAAAGTTAACAGTAAGAAGATTGCTTACCCGCACGACATCTAAAATCTTGTTATTCATAAAGGGGTGCTGTGGCTGATGCGTAAAAAGAAACACTGCGAAGTCTCGTGATTGAAAATGAGTACTTATACCAGCAACTGCTTTGATGTTAATCCTTTTCGAAACCGGAACTCTTTCCGAACTATCAAACACCGCTCCGCAAGGTATACGGCCGTTGTAAGGCTGCTTTAGAGAAGTCACCTGACAGTCGTTTTGTGCTTCATCAGGGATGTATGTCATTAACAATAAAGTACACTGTGAAGTTGGAGACGTGCAAGCAAATGGAATTGTTAACGTCGCTGTTATCTGAGCTGTTTCATTTTCTGCGACTAAAACGTTTCCCCTTGGCAGAAGCTGAAAGTAGATTTGGGATGAACGAAAACTATCACGTGACCGCAATTGCAATTGTTTACGCCAGAATTGCCGGCAACAAGGTAATGTTTTGACGCTTTCTGTAAGAAAACATTTTTGTATTGAAATATACTATAGCCTATCGAAGATCTCGCATTTTCAGCGTTGTATCGGTGTATAACATGCTTACAGATGTTTTGTAGTTTCTTAGAACATCCAAACACACATTTCGAAGCGAGAAACGAAAGTAGGTCATGTGTTGTGAAATTGGTAAAATGGCTTTATTTCTTCAAAACATACCCTGTATGCACCATTTCCGGTAGAATTAAGGTTACAAAATGATGAATGCATTGTTTTAAATCATTTTTAAAGTGATAAAAAAACTGGAAATTTCAGCATTTTGGCAAACGTTCACACCCCAAATATTGGCAAACGCACACACTTTTTGCAAAACGTTTGGCAAAAGTTCACACTTTTATTTTAAACGATTGAAGTGTCTTTTTATTATTAATTTACACAACCATTTAACGTCTGATGGTTACAATTAAGATATGTTTTTGGGATAAAAGTTTTGGTTTAAATTTTATAAAACCCATAATTGCCTGAACATAAATATGCAAAAACAGTGACAAATAAAACTTTATGTACTCATATTATTCAAGAAAAACTAATTTTTAAGGCATATCACAATGTAGACAGGTTTCTTCAATGCAGTGCACTTCATGACAACTTTGTTATCTTTTTATTCACGTTTAAAAATACACCCTAAATACACTTGCAATATTATGAATTTAAGAAAAAAAATCAAGCAAAATATGGCAAACAATAAAAAAGGTTAACACAAATTTTCGTTTTACATTTGCAAAACTAAAACTGAGTAAAAAAGTATAAATTAACTTCTAACAGACGGTTCAAGAGGTTGAATGTCGCAATAAACATTACGGGGCTCAGATACCAGCAAAGCCAGTTCTAAGAAAATATGCACGCTGCATTGAACACCAGGTTTAAAAGACCGAATATTTCTAAAGTAAAAAACTTAAATTTAATTAACTCTAATAAATTTTTCTGGCATTTCATAATTAAAACATACATTTTTCACGACATAGAGTTGCACTTGGTGTTTCACAGAAGACTTGAATTCAGAAACTGACTTAAATGTTGACCTCGAGAACAACATTTTCAGTATACAGTCGTTTTTATGTTATACAGGGATCATCAGTTCGACAAACGTTGTTCAAGAAAGAAACAGTTTGCCACGGTATCGACAGACACAAACTCTCTA
>Ga0224511_10000259_pt1 | contig 22500 bp, 18 predicted proteins | sample SF_May12_sed_USG_2_FD_169988 | JGI IMG/M metagenome (GOLD analysis project Ga0224511, IMG submission 169988) | Sediment microbial communities from San Francisco Bay, California, United States - SF_May12_sed_USGS_8_1 | ecosystem: Environmental > Aquatic > Marine > Sediment | place: USA...
CATGACGCAACAGACATTTAGAAAACATATATTTTTGTGTTTTTCGGATTTTTCTGTTTTTGTTTTCTTTTTATTGATAATTTCTTAAAGGAATTCTCCAAGAAATGTTGAGTTACCGCCTTGGTATGGTCAATGACTTTCCGTCAAGACGCCAAATTTGGGCGGACTGTCAACGGGTCAAAGGGTCAATTTTCTTACCCATGCGTGCTGGAAATATGATGCGTGAGGGAAAGAAGTAGTTCCGTATGGAAGAAAGTGACTTGTATTGCTACACCCAAGGACATCGTGCTTTGGCATTTTTAATTAAATACAAAATGTCAAAAACATGAAACAACACTTCCAAAGAAAACGTTAATTGTAGAAAAATGAATACAATATTTTACACAAGAAATGTTAGCTTTAGTCACCTAGACATCAATACAGAAACACATGAAGAAAATAACAAATCAACAAAATCGTGCAAATTGTACAATGAAAAAGTATTACAGTGCATAAAAAGGTTTATTTTTACGTTTACATTATGGCAACGAATATCTCTTTAAAACTCATGCGACTATAATAAACACCCTACTTTATGTATGTCACTAGCAGATCCGGGGGTGGGGAGCGGATCCGGGGGTGGTGAGGCGCAACCGGCCGCCGACCTATGATTTTAATGCCCCAAACGCTTAATTTCCGAATTTATTTCGCTCGCTTTTTACCTATAACTATAAAATTTAATTAGAATATGACCAAATCCGGCACAACATCGATAAATTATAAACCGTCAACACGTATGTCCAACACATAGTTAGCTTCTTCAAAACTAAGTCTCAAAATATATCATTAACTAACAACAACTATGACAAGAGCCAGGTGACTTACATAGTACGAGTACACAGTAGGTGTTATAATATTACATTATAGGTTGCGGATATTTTGTCGCTTGCTACGCACGCATATATATTACATTTTTAATATAATTTCAAAATAACAACATATTATGTTATGAGTCAATGTAATTCCTAAATCAGGCTTAACATTTCCTTCACCTCCCCCGTTGAAGATGTTACGCCCACCCTCTTAGGTCAATTTCTAGATTCGCCACTGTATGTTATGGTGTATGTCATTAGAAGTTGTTCGAGATTTAAGTTTAAATAAAACAAAAATACAACTTCATTAGTATATAATAAGTTGCAAAAATTATTAAAGAACGAATGTTGCGGATAGGTTCAGACTAAGGGGCACCATGAAAAAATGAGCAGTACAAAGACAAACACTTCGAACAACACATAACACGCAAAACAGTTACATAAAAGCAAGACGCAACAGGCATTTAGAGTAAACTAATTTCTGTATTCTTTTGGATTAAAAACACGTGTCTTGCTGACTCCCACGCCCTAGACCCATGTGACAGTCACATACAACGAAATGCGCCATATTTGTGATGCTGCGTACACTCGATAGATTTCACACCATGTTCTTTTAAACGTGTTATTGCAAATTGAAAAGGACACAATTAAATAAAACCGAAGCATGATACGGCTTACAAGAACAATGCTGTAAAAATTGTAAATGGTGGCATCAAACAATAGATATTTCATTCAGTGATCATAGGATCCAAAGATCCAGAACTCAAGACTAGTGCGGCCTTTCAGGTAGTGCTTGATCCTCTGAGGCAACATGTCTTATGTCATCAAGCAATGTATATATGATTGAATATTTAAAAGACCCCCAGATCTAGAATCCAGCAATTGTGCGACCTTTCAGGCAGTGCTTGTTCGTCTGCGGCACAAGATCGCGTGTCATCAAGCCTTGAACATTGCATTAAAAAGATCCCAAATTCTATAACTAAACACAGGTTGCTCTTCATCTTCTGTGGTGAAAGGTCGTTTGTCATTAAACAATGAACAATGTATTTAATATTCAAAATATCTAGAACTGTAGAACAATATTGCGTCTTTTCAGGTAGTGTTTTTTCTGTGACAAAAGGTCGTTTGTCAACAAGCAATGAACATTTGATTCAATAATTAATAATAATGCGGCCTTTTAGGTGGCTCTTGATCGGTTGTGGTAATAGGTCGTATGTCATCAAGCAATGAACATTTGATTCAATATTAAAATGTCCCCCAATATCTAGAACTCAACTAATGTGGGGACTTTCAGGGACATTCTTGATCTTCTGTGGTAATAGGTCGTACTGATATTGGAACTCCTTACTCCATATCGGTGTGGCCATATCTTCCTTTATCACGTCGACAGCCTTATAAATAAGATCTTTGTTATCTGGACAATGACGGCAGATCAATCGCAACCCCCTTAAATGGTCACAAATGTTTCTTTTGTAATCTTGTTTAACCATTTTTTGATATATAAATTCTGGTAGAGGATAGGGTACACGCCGACGTTGATTGCATGTATAATCGAATTCATGTTTGTAACCACCATTTTTAAACAGTTGAAACAACGTTTTGTCGTCATCAGCACATACTTCGTGCCTTTCTTCTGCCAATATCCCGATCTTAAACTTCAGTTCAGTAGGGATATGATAAGTTGTCATTGCTTTTTGGCGTTCTCTTGTTGTATACTCCGAAGCAACGGGAATGCAGAAATCCAAAACTGTTGTCATGCTGTGTCGTTCGGACAGGTGTAAATAGTAAAACAAATCGGTAACGCTTCCCGATTCTTTCCCATCACTGAAATATGTCGTCACATGCTCAAAGATGACCCTTTCGCACTTTTCTCGTAGTTTCTTTGCTTGTAATTCCTCTGTTAGTAGTAACACTGTGCAAGCAATTTCGCCTGAAAAATAGCCGCCAATTTAAGAGTATAAAATAAATAAGTACTCCCAAAATCTTACACTGTATAAACTATATGTTCTGTAATGATTTCATGTTATATGTTATTACTAATAATTACATTGAAAGAAATGCTACACGATTGGTCATAACTATAGATATTGACTTGATTTGGCTGTTTTAACCGGTCGATTTCTAGAAAGGAAATTAACACTTACTACTACATTGTAAATTAAAAAAGAAATACACTCAGTCTGTTTATGCACACATATCACTTCGAAGTGTTGATTGAATTTCACAGTACATGCAATGAAACAGTTTTATGCTTATTGGCAGTGAAATACATATACATGCATGCTGTTAATATAGATCGCACACATTATTTATGACCTCAGCTATCGCTTTGATAAATAATGACGTTATTTCGGTCCATACTTATTTTACAGCTAATTTATTGTATTATATTTTATCAACTATATTTAACATCCATAAAACAAGTTACAGTTTACCATATGCATCCTTTTGATATTTAAAATATAGACAGGGCTTTTAAGCTAAGCTTTATTGTTAGTCCAGTGTCTTTTTTTGTCCTTTTTGTATCCACGAGGTAATAAAGTCACACACGTTAAACATACTCACTTGTTATATCACTGTAAAAGTCAGGGTAGATACATTCCAGAAACAGGCGAACTTCTTCAAATGTCCTCCCTGGCAGCTCAACTTCCGGTGGCTCCCTGGTGGTGGCGCGGAATTTGTCATTCAAAACGGGTGAAGCGATGCCAAGAACTCCCTTCAAATCCAAAAGAGATGTATCATGCATCATACAGATAAATCATTGTTTTGCTACGATTACAAAAAGAAGGAATGTATAAGATCAGTCGATTAACCTGGCAATGGACATTACAATATAACAATGATACATTACTGTTGTAATATATGGTGTAATTTTACACGGAATACACGGTGATGAAACTGTGTACCTTAATAACGGGTATTCGGACGCCTTTAACCACCAACATGGCGTCCGCCATTCCCGCCGAATCCCCGAACATGCTCACATCCGGTTTAATGGCATTTTCTTTTAACTCGTCACGTCCTGTGTTGTCGCTCATGATTTAAAATGATAACATTTAACTGAATTTATTCCGTGTTGTAGACAAACGCTTTTTTGTTTCACAACATTGGACAAAAATTCCGCATATGTGAATTCATAACATGAAAGTGTTAAGCTTTTAAAACTGAAATGCTTGACGATGTGATTTTATTCCGTATTCTTTTGTGAATTTGTTTTCAAATGGCACTGATAACAGTCCGTAATCAATCGTATGCTAGTTTGGGTATTTAGGTTTGTTCAATCGAATATTTATTATTTATAAAGTTATCTGATAAAAGGTTATTTACACATACATGAAACTAGGATTAATCAAAATGCTTGGTATAGCGGTTTGTGCGAGCGTCTGTCTTTGGATAGGAATCAAATACAGCTACTGAGGATATTTTCTAATTTACATTTTTGACTTTTTTTCTTATAGAACTTATTAACTAGTGTTCGTGTGCCCTTTTGTTGTATTATTGGTAATAACGTCATGTTGTTTTCTAATTATCTTTCTTTTATTATGTTTCGTTCTCGTATTGTGTATTGATTACAATAAATACCATCAATTCATGTCTGTTGATGACATTGTGAAATGCATAGATACTGGGAAGTGCGATCTCTAATTTTGTTTGTATGAGTCGTATAAAACTTACCTGTCTAATAGACTGGTTAAACATAAAACATCGGGAAACGAACACAAAACGTCGGCGTGACATCGCATCACCTATACATGTACCACAGACCTTTAACACCTCAATACGAAGTACCACATAACTTTAAGATATTGCATGGATTGACCTTTTAAAAGTCGATTCGATTAGGCGATGTACATTCATAAGTCAGTTGTATATACGGAATATGCATGAGTGTCACTTGAAAGCATAACGACAATAGAAAATCGCTTTATTATTTATTAAGCACACAAACTTATTTAAAATATAGTGTTATTCACAAAGTTCAATAAATGAGTCTCACCGCATATACAGAATACAGCAGTTTGTAGTTTCAAAATTATTCAACACAAAGAGTTATAGAAATGCAGTCACTTAGTGTCCCAAAAACAAAATGCGATTATGTATACCATAACTAGCTTCGTAATTCATCAAGTGGATTTGTCCACATCAAGATTTATCTAGTCACAAAACGAACATGTAACTGACTGTCACATCTAAAACGTATTCCGATCGAAAGGAAATTTCTTCGTATTGTGAGCATATGTCATCTATAGAATTGTTGTCCAATAAACTAAACAACGCAAAGTAAATTTAAATTGCAATGCTTGTCATAACGAACGATATGGTGGAGAGGTTTAAAGATATCAGTCCTACACTCACTAAAATGGCTTCAGAACCTAAGACAAAAATATTAAAAAGTAACCAAGACTGTAGCAACGTCGTCAGTCTATATCTATGTTTCTTTGTTTTAAGGTTATAAAAAATGAAAAAATAATCCTATCGGACAAACGGATAATGACAAAAGCTTATAGTGAAATATCCTAATTGGAATATAAGCAATTTAAAAACAGTTTGGAATGCGAAAATCTGTATTCCATAACATTCGAGGTAATGACCAGATTCCGTATTTGCAATTATATTTGGTAGTAAGCAATTTGTATGCGATAATCATCCAACCTAATATGTACAAAGTAGGCAAAATAAAGAGGCGCGTAATAGTGATTGTTAATTCTACGTTTGGTACTATATCAAGGACTGCTAAGGACCCTATAATGTAAAATAATACGATTAAAACAATAGCCTTTCCTACTTCTCCTTCGAATCCGCGGACAATACATAGCACAGGACACACACCCATACATGAAACTAACTGTGAACAAAGCGTAAAAAATGCCCCTGGTAAATTCAATAAAAACACTAAGAAACAGAAGTATGTCAATGTAGCAGTGTTAATTGTCTCAGTAAATCTGCTTGCCGCGCCTAGACATCTAAGTGCCGCATCACACCTTGCTTGGAGAGCTAGTCTGCCCTGTTCAGCACGTGTAACACGTCTCACTGACAGTATACCTGCATCAATTAGGACACACAAAAAGCATCGTAACATCTCCGTTCTGTCACGAACACTTGAACTTGGTTCCAGCAGACTTCGTTGTACGTTTTGCGAAGCGACGACTTTGTGCAAATTGTGATTGTCATTACTTATGTGATTCTCCAGTTGTCCGATTACTTTTACCGTGTGACATTTTGCATTTGAGTCAGCGCTAGTGTTCCTAACAAACGCATCAAGGCACTGCTTTATTCTTTGTGGCAACTTGTCATCTGGGTGGATATATACATTTTGCATGATTTATCTCAGATATTTTCTAGATTCTTTCATATCCAGAAAAAAAAATATAACGGCCACCAATTTTGACAGTTGACTATGAAATCTGTGTTAACCAGGTTAAACTGTCCCTCCTCTATATCAGAAAGTGTGTGTACATTTTCTTGAGTGTTTCTAACCAGAACACACATTATAGTTTTCGGATCAAGACCGTCAAAATGCAGTAGCCATTCGTCCGTCAATCATGGCTGAAAGGTACCGTGTTGAACATCCAACATAAACAGTATTTTCTTGCTCTTCCTGAGGCGGTTCTTGTTTCGCTCAAGATGTGTTATTCCCGAATGCGTCACGTGATATTCCGGTTTTAAACCAGCTAACGCACATTCTATTTGTTCCGTCAAAACTTTTATGGCATCTACATTTTCCACAACTATTATCAGATCATAGTAGTTTGTTGCTTTACTTTGTTCTAAGCTCATGTTTCATTTATTTGTGCCAACTAACACACAATGTATGAGTTTACAGCATTTTATATTAACCTTTATCGAACTACAAATCTCCGGCTGTATAGTTTATAACGTCAGTCGAATGAGCGATGTGTCAATAAAACACCGCTTTTAACAAATAAGCGGAATCTTAGGGAAAGACATATTAATGTTTTTATCGATAAGGGTACACTACTTTGATAAGAAAAAGGAAGGATTGAACTTAGTTATACAAATATGTATTGATCTCAAGATATATGGTGATATCGATGTAAAGCAGTTTTTAAACAAGATCACTTTATACAAGTTTGTCGCATGTAATATCATTTAATGGCGTTAGTACGATATTATAATATGAGACAGGGTACCGTTTCACTTACATTTCATAAAGTTATGTTAAGAGTGTAATTTAAGAAATTCTTAAGTTACATTTATGAGCGTTTCACGAAAGTATTCGTAACTTAAAAATTACCGTAAGTTTGCGACATCGAAATTTTACGGCACTTGACTAAGTTAACATCTGTTCCAATGCATGTTACATGTCTTCTTAAGGATGTTATAATATTTAAAAGGGTTAGACACTTAACATGACATTTGTTGACTATTTTTATATAAGAATTTTCTGTCCAAAAACTGTGTGCTCTAGTCCCTTCATGGTTTTTATCTTGTTTCTGCATTAATAACTGAAGTAGGATTATTTTACGTATCAAGTAATTGTCAACCTTCCAACCTTAACATTAAACAAATGCATTGAAAAGAACAAAAGCATGGAAACGCTTAATCAAAAACTCCTTGAAGTTGACTTTGAATCCTTATCGTCGGTTGCATATATTCGTCTTAATGTAAAGCCTAGTTTACACTCAGTGTATGCCCATGGTCGTCCCGGTTATTTATAGCCGGTGGATTAACTAACATTACCTGGGAAGATCTGCAAATATAAATTGAAGAGATTTTTAAAGAAAGAATGTTGTAAACAATGTTGATCTGCCATGTTCAAGGGCACCATGACAAAATGGCACGTACACAAACAAAGCCTTGTTCACACTGGCCCGGTAAACATCTCCGGTACGCCTCGGTTTGAACACCGGCCGGTAAAAGAACATATGAGCCAGGCTCTGAAAACATCGCCCATAACTCATTTGTATACATTGCTTATAATCCCTTTTAATGTAATTAACAAAGGTAAGTGAGTAAATAAGTTTATCCTTGGTCTTATCCTTAGCTTCTTTTAATACAATTTGGTGTATCTGTCATTGACAATACATAACAAAAATATATCTTAAGTATCAAAATATTCATATACTATTTTTTCACTTTAGGGCGATTTTCTCAGAGCCTTTGGGCCGTTTCACTAACATACTCAAATATACTTAGGGAAGGTTTTACGCCAATTTTAGCGCAACTCTAAGTTATGGAAGAAAGAGCGTTTCACGTTAAGAAAACTGGCGTAACTTTTCTCATAAGTTTAAGCAAGCGCAGACTGTCCATAACTTACCGCGTTAGTAGTTTTTGAGAACAAACCCAATAGAAAACAAAGAGTATTCCAACCTCGATTGGAAAACCTTGATGTTCTACGTGATTTTGATGTGAAAAATCGGTAGAGATTGCCGGGAAACCTAATAGAAGAACTACACCACTTTATAGAGGCTGAGATAACCGCTCAAACAGATAGGAGCAATCCTGTTCCAACAATGACAAAGGTTTTTTATTGTTTAAGTCCTATTTTGATGCAGAAATTAATTCGCAAATATGTTGACAATTAACTTATTTTAATATGGCACGGGGATAACAAAATGTAACTTGTTTATTTGTCCACTGCATCTCTTTATGCACATTGTAGTACAGTATTGTTCGCTATTGTACAAAGCTCACACTCGATTGTGTTGGAAAATTCACCATGACAACCACGGATGTTCTGTTTATGTTTTAGTTATATTGGCGTTGTCAAATCAATTTGTACCTAGATTAAAGCAATAAACACTCGTCTTCTTCCGAAAAACACAAAAATAGTTGTTTCTAAATGTCTGTTGCGTCATGGTGTTTTACGTGTTTTTGTGTCGTTCTGTGTGTTTGTTTTTTTACGGGCCATTTTGTCATGGTGCCCTTAAACTTGACATATAATCTACATGGTTTACAACATTCTTTTTTGCACATCTCTTCAATTTATATTCTTCCCAAAACGGTGGTATGGATCCCCTGTGTTAACTTGGCATTTAATTGAAATTGTAACCACCGTCATGTTGTGATATGACACTACAAAACTGTACAGATAATTAGGAATGCAATGAGTAATGTTTAAAAATTTCAGAGGTTTATTTGCAAAGAAAGGGTTTGTTGAGAAGGGTGTGGGCTGGACTCTTAAGCCTTTTCAAAAATATGTTTTTATAATTAGAGTGCATAGCATGAACACGTTTCGTCAGCCTCAGCCTCAGCGTCAGTATCAAAATTAGATGGCGGTGATTTTTATTACGAACTCAAATCCGTACGACGAATGTCGTTGAAAGTACTGTGTTCTTTTATAGATTTTAACTTTTGTGATATCTCACTTAATTATCTATTTAACATGCTTAGAAAAGACTATATTCGCATAAGTCCGTAACCCCCATTTTTTCCCGCCACAGACCAATAAAAAAATCATTTTGGGTAATGAGCAGCGTCTGTCTTAAGAATAAGTTGCGGTAATCATCCCTCACTTAAGACGAATGAAATGTCGCATATATTTCAACGTCATGGACAAACGATGATGCTGCTGCCTCTATTAAATGTTCACAATGGTGCACTTGTGTGACATTTTTAATAGTTTAGTAGCAGTAAAGAATAAAGTGTGTTTTTCCTGCTGGACGCCGAGTTTTGTATGACCTTATAATTAAAGCAGTGGACACATGTTTAAATATGTTTTACTGTAGCATCGATTGTGTTCATGTGATAGCAAAACATTTCTCGTACTCAGTCGGTAGATCGTGGGTTCGCGAATCCGCGGAATTTTTGTTCAAGACCTGCCAAAAATATATACACTGTGTTTTATAATAGACATGTCCTAATTCTGGAAATCATGTGCGCCCCAAACCTGTAAAGAAGGAGTCATGTTTGTTCAATATATTGGCTAGTATTGGTTAAACCCATGGACATCGTGATACGACATATTTAAGAAACGAAAAATGTCAAAAAATATTAAAACATTACCTACTTAAATTAATTAAAAGTGTATTATTCAAAATCGAAAATATGTTGCCGTTTTACAATTTACAGAGTACATGTAACTTAAAGCGGAACAGATCATTTAATGTTAATTAGCTGATAACAAAATCCTAGCCATTAAAAAGACATATAGTAATCTTCAATTAGTTTTAACACTTCTGCTACATGTCGTACCTTTGTAATATCGTAGTTATTTATTAAAAGACGTCATGACAAATTAAATATTCATTCAACCTGATTAGAAAAAATGTCCCCAGATTTCGTAATTTGTCTTTTGTTTTGTCTACCAGACTAACCATTTTGTCCCATCACAGACCAATAAATCATTTTAGGTGAAGAGCATCGTCTGTCCGGTGATTAACATTATTGACCCCATTTTAAAACAGTTGAGTGTCACATATACTTTATTAAATCACGATGGATTAGTTGAAATACCTTGAGACCCCATACCTGCGGTAGCATTGCAAGAGTGTATGCATTGATGCAACTAGTGTATATTTACCTACTTACGTACATGTGTTAGTTTGGCAATTCGTATTTTATATTATGCATGAGCCGGTGGTCTTGAAACAATAACGTTTGTGCATTTGATCTTTTAATGTTTCTCAAAAAGCAAAATAAACATATTCATTCAAAATAAACGCCTTCACATACGTATCTGTTCACCAAATATTCGTCTGAAAGTTGTTTAATTATTAAAAGTAAAATGACATGGTTTCGGTATCAAAACGTTTACTAATGATATATGTCGTCCGGCGCGTCCACATGCATTACTCGCCAAACATTTTTTGCACAGAAATGAAAATAAAACAACTACCGCGGAAAGAAAAGATATCTATGCGTGTGACTGTGTATTGTCTGTTTTAATAGAACCATTTTAGGCATGGTCATCTTAAGGCATTTCTTGCGCATGTTTTATTATATAAATTGAAGAGATGTTCATAGAAAAAACGTTGTAAACTAAATAGACAGTTCAAGTTTAAGGGCATCAAGACAAAATGGCCCGTACAAAAACAATAACATATAAAAGCACAAAACACACAAAACAAAGTTTTAGTTCAATACGTAGTCCAAAGACTTTAATATTTTTCGTGCATTGGCATGAGGCACAAAACCCCTTGGCTATTGTAAAACGTTGTTCTACAAAATTTGTACATTTGCAATCATTGCTTTGTTTACAACATGATCTAAGCATTTAATAAAATATTCCAACGAAGGAAACTACGCTAGTTTTTATTACACACCTGCACACAAGATTTATTAAAGTAATGAAACGAAATTTCTATTTTAGTTAATTACAAAATACAATGTATAGTTACCAACCATGTTATTTGCTTTATTGAGTTTGCTTTATTTAGTACATGTTCTATAAACAGAATTAACCATGCCGGTATTAAAGAAGATGAGTTGTTTGTTCAAATGAGACTTTAACAAAGTAAAGATAAAATGTGTTGGAGTATTCCTTTTTGAAGTAAAGCTTATAACTTCAGGGAGATTTTCATATATTGAAAGCATATTATTTTAAATTATTACATTTATTTTCACACACAATCTTGTACATGAAGGTCTGCACATCACTGATTTTGACAAAACTGGTATTATTTCCTTTAAATTTCTTGAACGAGAGTTAAATCAACCAGAACCAATCACCTCCATCATAAAATACAGCAAACTATACCAAGGAAGTGGGGGCATTCGAGTGCCCGTGTCACTTTGGGAGTTGGGAGGCGATTCTCAACGATTGATATGTAGTCATTGTTTGCAGTAAACGTGTGTGAAGAAAATACCAAATACCGTTACAAATAGTACAACCGCGTTTTACAACAAGTTTGTCATATTAAAATGACAAATATTATTAACAGTGCATGCTTTAAAATCAGAGTCAAGTATACAATTACAGTGGTCAATCAGATTTATTTTTGGTGTACAAATTGTATCTCTTTACATGAATAATCATATTAATTAATAAAACTCCTTACAAATTGGATTAAATGGTAATAGTAAAACATAGTTTGGGCTTATGCACTTAAGCTTAACAAATGTCTGAGTTCTCGGTTTAACTTTACCTTTAACGTCATTGGAAACATCCTTAACACTCTGATTTAACAGGAACATTTATGGCAAGACTTACAACAAAATAGTAATAACATGTATACAACTTAAAATATGATGTGGCATACCACTATTAATATATAATATACATGTTCAAAGACATTACCTCATTAAGATTGTATTGAAATGGCAATTTTCTCTTCAACTAGAATTTAATAAAATATATGAAATAGATTTAAAATTGACCATATTATTTTCAAGTGATAGGAGCGAGAGTAGATCTAACATCATTGTGGTAATTCTATGCTCTATAATGTTTATTTTCGCCAGATTCGTACTTAAAATTTAAGGGCATTACACAGGCGATTATCCATATATCCCCAAATCAAAAAAAACACATTAAAGCTACAGTGTGGCGCGGTCTCCCATCCCGACGAGAGACATTCGATGACATCAGGGCCTTCGATCTCGTAGAATACATTACAAGTGTACGTTGCTGTTGTTCCCAGCAGTGTAGCGGAATACAAAGCAGCCGCGGCGTTCACAACAACTGGCGGTGGACCACAGTCTGCAAAACACATTTAAACACGTTTAATTTACAGGAGCAATTATGTTTGTTTGTTTTGTATGGTTTTGTGCAGGGATAAGGTCACGAATGTATGTTAACATTTTCAAACTTCTGAACAGCTGCGTCGACACAATCGCAACCAATACCCAGAAAAAATACCTGTGACTAAAGTTGCTCAGATCCTTCCGTACTTTGGAGGCCTAGAGGGCGAATGTCCCTAGAATTTATTCCATGACCATACTTTGATACAAATCATATGACCTGGCACCAGGTTTAAAATCGCGACCCCTGCCTTAGCAGTGAATAGCTCTTATCAAAGGAGTTTAATAGCACGAATAAGAACATTCGGTCTCATAACGATTGAGTCGGTAAAGCGTCCCAGAAAAAGTGTAAATTATCGACCAGCAGTAGTTATTGTTAAAACGGCATTAAATAAGGTCAATCAAACAATTAAACGGATTTTCCCAGGAAAAATGCTCCCGTGTATCAGTGCTTTACACTGGGCACGTTAAAGAACCTGGTTTGTCATGTGTGGTGGGCGCTCCAGTATCTTGCACTATGGGCCACTAATAGAAACTAACTATCTGTATGCCCCGCCGCCGAATGGGCAAAGGCCCGAGTGCGTCGCTAAACAAAAGCAATACCCCACCCCATTAAACGGATTGCAAACAGCCGCTCAACCGCAGACATGCGATGAGTGTACAACTAGCGGTCGAGACATCCGTGGTGGACCTTTAAAGACATTATTCCACAAAATGTATTGACAATAGTTTTGTATTGTTGTTTTTTATTGTATTGTCATGAACAATTGAAAAGGAACATAAGACGATAGAAATATTTAGCTATCTGTCGAGTTTTCTTTGTTTATTTATTTACACTGTAGGTGGTAGAAGTGTTACAAATGAGTTTAAACATAAATCACCAGTCACACATTGGGGCTCGCTCTCCCACCCTTCTGAAAGGCATTTGATGGTAACAGAACCTCTGATTCCGAAACCTGCATTGCAAGTGTACGATGCTGTTGATCCCAGCAGCGTAGCAGTATACACAGCAGGCGCAGCGTTCTCAACGACTGGTGGTGAACCACAACCTAGGATTAAACATTTAGTAGACACTTTTTATTTGGTAATTTTGTGTGGTATAAGGCAAACGGAGGAGTAAAACAAATTCCTTTCACAATGATAACTTTAACGGGTGAACTTTAAATTGCAATGTTGTAGGTTATAATTATATCATATAATTATGTACCTATTTTTTACAAATATTAAATTACACAAATCAACACGGACAACCATATAATTTTCTAAACACGAAATTGTTTTATATAAACCTTCTTAAATATAATTGTTGTACCGCAGTTGAGGGTTATGGCCGACCAGGAGCCATTTGCGTGGCATGTTATCGTCTGAAATAGATGTGAAGCCTCCGCGCACTCGACGCGCAGCTTTGAGTTCACCTTGTAGATATTCCCGCGGATAATCAGATCATCCCGTATCCCCTCGGTTGGCGCCCCGCATGCTATAGTGTATGTTATCAACAACAACTTAACTGAAATAAGTCACGTGTTGTTCTACTGATTATATTTAATCATTCCCGCATTTCTATTATGTCAACACATTTAGTACTTAAAATTGGTAAGGATCACTTTTTAAAGCTAAATTTACAACAGAATAGCCAAATTTGCCTCCTTGTTCGATTTTAACAAACCAACAGCACTCTGACAATATAACTAGATTTCTAAATAGTTTCTATAATTAAAGCGTTCACAAGCGGTGTCAAAACATTTGTCCTTATTTGTCTTCGAATACAGTGTCGAAGAATTTACAAGATTTACGTTAAGTGCATGAAATAGTCTAACCTACCGGTTATGATACAGGTAGTCGAGTCTTCATCAGATGAACAAGTGTCACCAGCCTTGCAGACATCGCAATTAGCAGGTTCCTAGGCAAAATGATGAATACACGGAGATAACTGCTAATAGAGTTTGCCCAGCCCTTATGTCTAATTAGAAGACTGTATTTACATATTTAAACATAAGAAAGGTTTACCAAATTACATGTGACACTTTATGTACGTTCTAATTGGTTCAATACCACCAGTCGTGGCCAGTAAATTGATATAAAAATGAATAAATATCAATTTAATTCTGTATTATAACAATTTATATCCACTTATTCCAACTTTTTATCACACCTTATCGACATTACACCATATGTTTCTCTTAAAACAGCGAAGAACGTCCTAAGAATCTGTCAAACAAACTGCATCATGTTTACTACCGGCAGAAGTAAAAGGACGTCACAGTGCGACGCATACCATTAAAATTGCAAACATTTCTGCCCTTTTTTTCAGGGAAACGTATTTTAATTAAACTGTACTTAGAGAAAGTAAACACTATAAAACAATTCAAGTCGACGTCATATATTGAGAAATAAGAAATTTATATGAGAAGGAAATAAGAATAGCCAAATGTCGGCCGAAGTTGCAAGAATGCGTTCGTTTCCAAAAAAAAGAGTTTTTTCTTCGATTTTCCTTTAAAATGAGTTAAAGGAACGTGTCAGAATTGAAATATATACATATTTTGATTTTGCGTGCTGTATCGTTAGTTAGAGTACGGTTTATCGTTCAGTCGCTACAATTTATTACTCGGGCCAGCGGTCTTCGTGCTCAAATCATTACGCAACTAAATTCGCAACCGTGCTCTAACTGGCGATATAGCACGCAAAATCAAAATATATTTCCTAAATGCAAATGCAATGGAATAATGCAAAATTTAATAACTATTCCTTATTTACAGTATAGCAAGCGCGGAACCTTCATTAACCCTCTGACCCCGGTGGTCAGTATTATCCACGCGCGATCGAACACCGCGACCGAACACCCGTTGACCCTGGTGGTCATGAACCTCGCGTTTCGCGATGACGGAATTCGAGGATTCGCGGTGGTCGCCTGCGAGGGATCATCGCGGTCAACGGTTTTTCATCGTCTATATAATGTACATGTTAACTGTTTAAAATAAGCGATTAACCACCAGGGACCACCGTGTCCGACCATCGGGATCCGCGGTGTTCGTACACCGCGTCGCGCGGTGTTCACTGCCGTGGGCATTTAAACGCCGGTGACCACCCGAAATATCGGCAAAAACCACCGATTGCGGTGGTCATATTCAGCGAACACGTAAAGGTAAATCGCGGTGATGGGTGTTCAAATGAAGGTTCCGCGCTTGCTGTACTGTACCTCTGGAACTTTAATCTCATATTTTTCAGTTAGGGCTAAACAATGCCATTTAATTGAAACTAATTGTTTACATACAGTTTTAAAACAACATTTTTAGTTCAATTAAGTAGACGTTTTCTTGTAAAGTTTTAAATGTGATAATACAAATACTTTAGTGGCTTTTTAAAGATACTATGCCTGTATCTTTGAGGTCAGTTTACACCCTACATTTCAACCATATTTAAGCAGTGAAACATACTCCCGTAAATATGTGAAACTGTCAAATATATTATTTATGCATGTACAAATATAGCAGAAAGAAAAGTTTTCTCCTGAAAATGTGTGGCCCGCATTTGGCTGTGTTTATTTACGTTTCAACCCACTGGGTCGAAACAATTAAATAGCTTGACTACAAAAGATACTCCTAGTTGACTCGGTGGTGCAGTGGTAAAGCATCCACTTTGGGTGCAAGAGGTCCCGGGTTCAATTTCCGGCTCAGGCGTTTAGTTGTTGTTGTGTTTTTATTTGTTGTCCAAATTCACATTATTTGTCACAACATATTGCAATTCCTTTTTCAATGTTAATTTATTTAGTATATATAACATATTGCAAGATTTGTGACCGATAATAAGGGTAAAAAGATACAAACCTAGCATCGTTAAAGTATTTTTTAAGCACACGTGAAACTATTTTTTTAAACGTTTTTCCTCTTTTTGAAAAGGTTATTAAATTTTGATCGCTTGATCGAGACAAAAACCTTGTTACACACTCTTAAGTAGACAAACTTTGCTTACGTCAATTAGCCCAGAACCTTTACTGGCCACCACGGATCCGTGTTTCTGCATTGGTGGAGTGTCAGGTCCTTCTAAAAGTTTACATAGATGGTACAGGCGCTCATACACGGCGTGGGCACACGACATATGGCGACCACATTCCTTCCAGCAATCATCGACGGAAATGTCTATAAAATGTTCAATCACTCTAAAATCATCCATGTCGCCCGACAGACTGTTGCTAAACGCAACCAAGCCATCTGCTAATGAACTGACTAACGCTAAACAGCACAATCTAATAGCGATGCCGTATATGTAGTTAAACATAATGACAACTGCGTTTTGTTCATATCAATTTGAAACAATCTTCTCTGTCTAGTGCAGGTATCGTAGCAGTCTGAGTTGTATGGCAAATTTCAAATACAAGTTCGTATGTTAATACGACCGAATTGATAAAACTAAAGGGACGGGAGCTGCTTTGAGCCACACATAGCTGTAGTTGGAACCAGCTGATTGATTAACATTTGGCTGTATTTTTAAAAGCAGATTTTTGGTAGGTAAAAATGCATTTCATATTATTATATTTTTGTTGCGAAACAAGAGATATTATGAAATATCCCTCTTTTAACTATCAAAACTGTATAGAAAGTCTGCCCAGTATAATAAATTAAATATATCTTTTGAAAATGACCCGAAACATATATTTAATTTAATATATACATGGTGACACTACGTAATCTTGGATATGAAACTCACAGATGTAACAAAGAAGTAAGACAGACATTCACTTGTCTGGTTTTGCAGTATTCTTGCATTAAAAATATAATATGTCCCCTTTTGGAAGTATTTTACTGGGCAGACTTTCTATACAGTTTTGATAGTTAACAGTTTCACAATATTGAATTGCCATTTTCAAATTTGAATAACAAATACTCAATTCGTTTAAATCATTAGGCTGTTTAAGTGCAATTAAAATCACAATGAATGCACCTCATGCCTTGGATATGTTTTTTCACTCTACTGTTTAATTCAAAATATCCATTTAATGGAAACGGAGTTATATTTTTTTTTAAAAACACTTGTCACACTGTTTTATCTGTATAATAATCTAATTAGATCTAATTTTACAAAACCTTTCTGGTCGTATTTACAAAGGAAGACGATAAAACGCCATGAATAGGTTTAGACAAATATATTTTGTAATTAAATTGTAAAATTATTACCTTGTTAAATACTCAAAATAATGTTGAACATTTAATTGATCATTTTGCGGACCCAATTATGAAATGCTTATAACGACCATGGATTTACAGAGAAATAACAACAACTTCCACCGGTTTCTAGATATTTACACCTCTATTTCCATTGCTAAATTATCCTTTACCGGAATAATTATAGTTCATCAATTGATGAACGGCGTTAGCCAGCGGTACAGGAAATACAAATGAAGTCGGAAATCCCCCGCTATTTAAAGAATGGTGTTTCTAAAGATTGTATGCTAATTTTTATTTGCTATTGCTATTTTGAGATTTGATTTTGAAAGTTTTGAACTCCGCACACCTTAACCAGCCCTAATGACGTTCATCATTCAGTGCACTAATCTACCACAAAAATTACTCCTTAAATAGTATATAAAAGTTTTACTTACGGTAGTTTCTTTTGCAAGTACGCTTATTTCTCAACACACACGTTTCTTTTCTTTATTTAAAATAATACTTAAGAAGATGGTTAACATGTTTAGAGTCAGTAACCAATCTTTTTCTGCGTAAAATGATTGTCTAAGTTCTTTATACAAACAAAAATAGTATGTTTATAATAAGATTTCTGACTGCTGTGAGCATCTATTTAAACTTAGTATTTACTATTATGCATAAAATGTACTTTAGGTAAAACCGTTATACTTAAAGTCAATGAACGTTCTTTTCTGTTCTTCTTTTAATAATAATAATAATAATAATAATAATAATAATAATAATAATAATAATAATAATAATAATAATAATAAAAGTAATAATAATAATATGTTTATTTCAAGAAGGTAACATATTATTTTATAATAAGCAAAACGGCTTATGTACAATTTAAAAAAGTGCAAAAAAGTTATTAATAATAATGGTAGTCATCATAAAATCACACAATAGCATATATCAATCACACAATGTTATTAAGTTAATTAAGGCATATTGAGGTAATCATATGATTGTATTAACCAGCACTCTGTAGAATAAGAATCATGAATGTCAAAAGTGAAGTATAGTATTATAAAATAACAAAGTATTTATAAATTAATAAACATTGAGTAATATATACAGCAATATATATAAAAAGTAAGTTTAGACCACTATTTAAAACATAGATTATGTTTGATTCTGTTACAGGTATTTCTTATACAATTCAGTTCACTTAACTTGAACAAGAAAAAAATACCAGTTTATACCAAGATGCATGCACTGCGCTTAACTTTTGTTGTTGACTTAAAATAACTATAGATAATACTGTTAACACTGTGAATCCTACTACGATAAATATGACAAACTGCCGACTATGACTATGTGCAATTATGCATAAACCAATAATAACAGTATTTACTTATGGATAAATTTAGGAAAGTATGCTGGCAACCGTAATGAATTAATAAACGATTTATAATTAGTTTATAATTTTAATTCGTTGAGATAGGCAATTAGAGTGTGTACAAACACTAGCGATAAAGCAAGGATACATTAACGAGTATTTGCTATTGAATCTACAAAAATGTACTGTATTGAACGCGACATCGTTAGTGTCATGTCAAAACGGTAAATGTGCAGTTGACACTTAAGCCAGCAAACTGTAAAGTACCTTTTCTGTTCACTCCTATCATTGTCTATAAAATAGCACTTGCACTGAAAAAAGGCAATGTGCCTAACGAGCAAACGTATTTGTTTGTAAAAGCATTATATGTAAACATTAAGGCATCACATTCCACACTTACTGAGTATAACGGCGCGTCATCAATTTTAAGTTTCGAATGATTTAATACAAACGTTATTAACCATCTGTTTAACTTTCTGCATGGACCAAAATGCATGAGATATGCATTATGCAGCACATTTATAAAGATATTCTTGAATAAAAAAATGTATACCTGCAATGCTGGATACAGGTTTAGCGTTTCTTGCTTCAAATGTCTCTTCTGCAGCAGCAATTTGTAAAAGGCTATGAGTGTTTAAATGCATAACATTTAATACTGTCTATTTTCTGTTGTTGTTTTTGTGTACTTTAATTTAGTAATTCTTGAATCGATCATGTGTGCCTAATACCACTAAAAACACCTTATGGAAGCATAGCTTTATTACTTGCATAGTTTATATCATTGCACTAAAAAGCAACACATTTGCATTAAGGTAATCCTACTTATAACTTAGGAATATAAGCCAGCGTAAGGCTCTGACACAATACACAATATTTCCTTGTGGAATAAAGTGGCTAATAAAGCTAACACCGGGCTAATACACGGACAATTGATACGGCATCTGTGATTTAAAAAACCTTCGGAAATATGAAACAACACTTTTGAAAATAATTAAATGAAAACAGAAGCTAAAGCTGATCGTCCTAAAATCTGTCATTAAAAAGTATATTTTTGTATTTACACCATTCAAATAGCCAGACATCGGAATATGTTGAATGACCAACCCCTTAAAATAATATTTCCCAGCCAATTAGAAGATGAATACTTATCTTCAATCAAATTCAACACTTCTGTTATAAGTCTTACCTTTGTGACATCTCACCTAATTATCTGCAGTCGGCATGCGTCGCATGAAAAATGAAATATTTATTAAACCAGCTTGGGATAGACATCATTGCCAACAGTTCGTAATTTGTCCTTTGTTTTGTCTTCCGGACTCACCATTTTGTCCTGCCAGAGACCAATAAAATAATCATTTTGGGTGGGGAGACGCGGCTGTCTTAAGAAATCAAGTGGCGGTGATTTTCATTACACTCTCCTGGCTTAAGACAAATTTAGTGTCGCATATACTTTAACGTAATGAGAAAATGATGATAGAGTCTGTCTCTATCAAATGTTCACTTGGATGCACTGATGTGACATTTTGGTAATTGTTCATTATCATAAAAGTGTTTGTTTATTCCGCAGAGCCCCGAGTTTTGTTGATCCTTATAACTATAGCAGTGGAAACATTTGTAAATATGTTTTAATCTAGCATCGATTGTGTTCATATAATGGCAAAGCATGTACGACAACTGTTAAATATAACAAGCAAATACATATTTTTATCGACCATTTCTCGAACTCAGTCGGTAGGTCGGTAGATCGTGGGTTTGCAAATCTGAGGTTCTTAGGTCTCAAGACCTGCAATAAGTATATCTACTGTGATCTATATTAGACATTTCCAAAGTCTGGTAACCAATTGTGCTCCAACCCTAATTCGTGTAAGGAAGCACTCGTAATTCGTCTTTTGTTTATCTTAGAGCTATACTATGTTGTGATTCAAGAGACAAATACATTTTGTAAAATTGAAGTGACGTGTAGATAATATGCAAGTGTAACTGACTTTGCTAGGCGTTGTATGAATGATACTAAGTTAACTTTACATCGCAAGTGAAACTACATACATAGCATTATTTTTCTGATTTATTACTATTCTAAAATCTAAGTTAAAAACTCCAAAAACACCATTGGAATAAGGTTCGACAACTTGAATTGACCAGTAGATATTATCCAAGTTACTTGACTTTGTTAAGCATTTATTGACTGCTACCGAGTTAAATTTACATCGTGTGTAACACCATAAACAATAGTATTATTCTATTTTATTGTTATTGTAAACTCTAAGTTAAAGACTTCAAAATACAATTCGAATAATGTTTAGTAAATGTTAAACTCCTTTCTCTAAATCTAATTGTATAGGACATTCACAAGCTTGCATTTTGCATGACTTTGCTATACATACACGTATGTACTTTGTATAAAAAATGACAATAGAGCCATTATATCAGTATAGTATTAACCAAAGACGTCAAATCACTTTTCATGTAAAGATAATGTCTGGCACATGCTAAAACTTAAAAAAAAAATCCTAGTATCTGTGCCTGACTTTCCTAGACTGTGCTAGACTTTGCTTGACTTTGCTAGACTTTGTAGTGTTTAGTAGGAACCCTTCTTACCTACAGAAATAAACTTAATATACATTGTGTGTAATTATACAAAGTACAACTAGACATTGTAATATAAACATCACTGTACAACAAACTACACAAACATATTATAATACAAAAATCAAATTCAATTTACATGTATGCAAAACTATGTAAACATGTATTGACAACGGAGACAGTTTTTAAAGTCATTTTTGAATACTGAATATGTTTGTGTGCAAGGTACCCTCTCTACCCCATTGCAGCATCGCTTACTATGTACCGCGTCTGTGAACTTCGTACCGTTCTTTTTTAGCCTTACGTCATTAATACAATTTCAAAACAAACAAAAATCATTTTACCTATATTTACATATATAGAGAGAGATGTATCATACCGGAAAAGCTACAGTGGAATAAACTGGCATTCGTTACACTCCCTAGTGAGTTTTGTTTGTTTGAAAACACAACCTTATGGGCCTCTTCCCAATGATTGCATCTTCAACACTGTTCCCTATTCTACCACCTCTGCACAGCAATAGACCTATCGACAGCCCGCCCAAAATGGCTTTTTGTCGGAGTTGCCGTGTCGGGCTGTATTTTGTATTCACTTGTCAATCCTTCCTATGCCAATAGCTACCACTATCTTCTAGAACGATAATTGGTCAGACATATTTCAATCGAGCAATGCGGCATTAATATCATAATAAATATTCAGTCAAGCGATGCGTAAATTAGGAAGGAGGGGCGGTCTGTTGATAGGTCAATTTTGTTATGGTTGTGGTCCTATGCCAGTATTCATAAAGAAACTTAAGTAATAAAAATTTGAATCAGCCAATGAGAACATAGGTTACATTGGAAAGAGCCAATAGCATTGAGTGTTACATACACATTTGACTTAAGATGTTTTATGAATA
>Ga0224511_10000260_pt1 | contig 22494 bp, 25 predicted proteins | sample SF_May12_sed_USG_2_FD_169988 | JGI IMG/M metagenome (GOLD analysis project Ga0224511, IMG submission 169988) | Sediment microbial communities from San Francisco Bay, California, United States - SF_May12_sed_USGS_8_1 | ecosystem: Environmental > Aquatic > Marine > Sediment | place: USA...
CTGAATCGTTAGTTCTTTGTCCCTGATGTGTTGGGCTCTCTTTAGCCTGGGTTTGTCTATGAATGTGTTGAGTAGATTTTCGAGGGTCATTTCTTTGGGTTCAATGAATGTTTCTAGGGTGGGCTTTTTCATTTTGGCGCGCGCGAGATAGTTCTCTACGGTAGCCTTAGCGTCAGCTTGCTCCGGCGTTAGGTTTCCCAACATTTCAAGAACCTGCAGGCAGTTTTCCACGGCATATCCGTGAAAGTGATTGTTGAAGTAGCCATACACCTTTTTTACTCCCTTTGCCACCTTGCGCACTTTAGGCACCCAAGGCTTCAGTTCTTCCACTTTGTAGCGATAATTGAACCAAGGCCTGGTTCCGTGTCCGTGCCATCTGAAATACGCAAAATCAGACGTAACCTGCACTTCTGGAGGTAGCAATGGTTCGTCAACAATAGTGTATGCAACTCTGTATTTCTTCAACAATTTCCGGGTCTCGTTTCTCATCCATGAGAGATGCCGAAACTCCACGGCAAATTTGAATTCGGCGGGCAGAATCTGGAGGAACTTTTCGAGATGATTCGGGTCAAATTTGTATTTTGGGGGAAGTTGTATGAGGAGGCATCCAAGTTTGCCGTTCAACAAAATAGGTCGAATCAGGTCGCAGAAACGGTTGAGATCCTCTTCAACGCCTTCCTTTAGGTTAAGCATTTTCTCATGAGTTATCAATTTGGGAAGCTTGGCGGAAAACACAAAGTCTTCTGAGGAATATTTTGCCCAGCCCATAACGGTTCCTTTGGAAGGATAGGCGTAGAATGTGGAGTCTATCTCGACTGTTTTGAAGACCTTTGAGTGTGCTTTCAACATGCTCTTTTCTTTCTTCTTGTAGAAAGGGCCGATCCAGTCTCTGTAGCTCCAGCCTGAGGTTCCAAGCAAAATGTTGTTCAATGTTTTCACCATGGCTTGAGCGACGCCAGTGTTTGAACTACCTCGTTGATGTTATTATAGGTTTTTTCGGGCAATTTCTCAAGCATGTGTGATGCATGGACTCGTTTGTCTTCAGTGAGATCGATGAGCTTCCATCCTTGATGGCGAATAAGTTCTTGCTTGTTGCTTGGGAACTTGGCATCTTCTCGGAGGACTTCCGTGAGTGAGGTTAAGCCAGTGGACTTGGTGACTTTAGGAAATTTTCCAGTCTGCTTGTAGATTTTGAAGCGTGCGGCGTCTTTATACATTCTGACGAAGTGGAAACTGACGGCTACTGTTTTGTGGTCTCCTTTGGACGCTTTTTTGTCGATTTTTCTAAGCTCTTCATCTGTTGGTTGGTAGATGTTGTGAGGACCTTTACCGAAAAGTCTTGAATATAGGATGTCGGACTTGCAGGCGGGTTCCTCGTCTTTTGAAAGGTCAACGCATTGGATCATGTTGCAATCTTGCATCGTTTTGATGAGGTCTGGGTTGAGGGGTTGTTTGGCACCTTTCACTTCTAATGCGATTCTGATGCCCTTCAGGTCTGTTGATGATAAGAAGTTGCGTATGAGTTCAACATTGGTCTTTGTGGGGTGAAACGTTGCAGGTGTTTGTAGGTGGAGGATATCGGCTTTGAGGGTGGTGCAGATCGTGGTCATCTTTTCTAAGTCTTCAAATGCTTCTGGTGTCGGTTGGAACTTGTGCTTGTGAGTTAGCGCCTTGTTGCATCTTACTGCGAATTCGAAGTTTGGTGGGACTAATTTACGCCAAGATTCAACCAGGTTTAGGCTGGGTATTTCGTAGAAGGTTGAGTTCACCTCGACAAAGTCAAAGGCCCTTGAGTAGGCTACGAGAGGGTGCATCCCGGGCGCTTGAAAGTATGCCCATCCTCCTGCTCCGATGAGATACTTTGGCAAAGCGATGGTCCTCATAGGTTCTTAGGGGCTTGGAAATAGAAGAGAATATCGGTTTCACTTTCACTTGGGAGTCTCTGGACTTACAGAATATGTTTCTCCTAAATCTTTATGAGTTGTTGATTCGCTTTTTCGTACCCCTTAAGCGCCGTGACCGCGTTGTCTAGGAAATCTAAGAGAGTGTTAGCCCTCGGCATCCCGAAGCTGGATGAGGTTTTTCCGGGTTTTCAGAGCGGTGAGTTTGCGGTTTTGGTTGGGCGTCCTCTTTGCACTATGCTTTTGTTTCTTTTGAGTGTTCGATGTCAGTTGCCTTTCAGGAAGAGTGGGTTGAACTCTAGAGTTGTTTTCATTGATGGTGGAAACACCTTTGATACTTACGCTGTTTCGGCTATAGCCCAAGAATATGGTTTGGAGCCGAGGTCTGTGCTTGAGAAGATTTTGGTTTCGAGGGCTTTCACGGCGTATCAGCTGACAGCCTTGGTTTTTGAGAAGTTGGAGGAGGCTTTAATAAGATACAGGTCTAAGGTTGTCGTCGTTTCGGACATAACTGGGCTTTTTCTTGATCGTGATGTGCCCAAAATAGAGGGCAGGGACATCTTCCTCAAAATGACTCATTATCTTTCGGACTTGGCTTCTAGGAGGCGAGTTGTCATTGTCGCTTCATATTTTCCGCGTCCTTATTCAAGCAGAAGCCTCTTTCTGGAGGCGGTTTTGCTCGCAAGGGCGAGTACTGTGATAAGGTTCAAAGAGTTTGGAGGTGGTTTCAAGTTCGTTTTGGAGGATCATCCGAGTATTAAGCCTTCTACCATCGATTTTTCGTGTAGTTCGGTTACGATGGACATGTTTACGGAGGCCTAGCGAATGGGAAGAACTGTTCCTTCGTATCGTCAGGCGTTGGAAAGGGAAATTGAGAGGTGGAAAGGCTTCAGAAAAGGGTTGAGAAACAAGGATGCCGAGGCTTTCGATCGAATGATGAATGCTTGCAGGCTGTTTGCGTCTGCGGGGAGCATGGCTACGAGGCCTGTTTTGCTTGAAGCGATGTTGATGTCGATTTTGCTTAATCAAGAGAAGGCCATAATGGAGATCAGAGAGAAACTTGACAAGCTGGAAAAACAACTTAGCGAGCCTTAAGCCGCTTCGAGGCTGGCTCCTCGATGTGTATCCTTCCGGTTCCGGCGAGATGACAGTGTGGATCATAGCAGAGAATGGTGAACGGGTAAGGCTCACAGACGAGTTTCGGCCCAAAATTTATGTTTCTGGCAGGATGGCAGATCTGTCTAAGCTGACTGCTCAGCTTGCAACTAGTGAGTCTGTGGCTGGCTGGCGATATGTCGAAAAGTATGCTGATTTTATGGAAAACAGGAGGTCAAGGGTGTTGGAGATTACTGCAACGGATTGTCGTAGGATACCTTACTTTGCTCGTGAACTGTTGAGGCTTGGTGGATACCGGAATTTTAGGCTGCATAATGTTGATGTTTCTGACGCTCAGACGTATTTTTATGATAGGGATATTTTTCCGCTTGCTTTTTTAGGGGTCACTGTTCAGGGTGGTAGGCTTGCTTATTGGTTGTTGGATTCTGTGGAAAGCGTTGATTATGCGGTTCCTCCTTTTCGCTTGATGTCAATGCGTGTTGAAGTAGCCACGGAGGGAACTATCCCCAGCTTCAACGATCCAATCAAAAGCATAATCCTTGAAATGAATGGAAAAAGGATTGTTATTGACAAAGGGAATGAGGGCGAAAAAATCCTTGAAATGGTGGAAGTCGTCAAAGAAAAGGATCCTGACATCATCTTGACCCGATGTGGGGATTCATTTTTTTTCCCGTATCTTGCTCATAGAGCGTTAGTGAATGGAGTTCTCTACAAGCTTGTTCTGGGAAGAGAGGATTTTCCTCTGAGGGCTATGAAGAGAAGTGGGATAACTTTCTTTTCCTATGGAAGGGTTTACTTTAAGGCGCCTATGCGCAGGCTTTATGGGAGAATCCACATCGACGAGGAGAACACGTTTATTTATTCTGCGTGTGGGCTTGATGGGTTAATTGAGGTTTCGAGGACTTGTAGGGTTCCTTTGCATAGGGCTGCGAGGGCCAGTATTGGCACGATTATGTCTTCTTTGCAGCTTTATCAGGCTGTTAAGGATGGTATTCTGGTTCCTTGGAAGAAACGGGAACCTGAGGCTTTTAAGTCGGCTTGGGAGCTGCTTGTAGCTGATAGGGGAGGTTTCATTTTTGAGCCGAAGCTGGGCCTGCACGACTGGGTTGCTGAAGTTGACTTTTCCTCTATGTATCCGACTTTGATGGCGAAGCGGAACATTTCAGCTGAAACCGTGCTTTGCAAATGTTGTCCAGACTCGTCGTTGAGGGTGCCTGAGCTTGAGTATAACGTGTGTCAGAAGCGGGAAGGCATAGTGCCGAGAACTTTGAAGATGATATTGAAGAAGCGAGAGGTTTACAAGCGTATGAGAAACGACGCTGAAGACCCGAAGATGAGGCAGATGTACCATCGTAGGCAGAATGCTCTCAAGTGGATCTTGGTGACTTGTTTCGGTTATTTGGGTTACAGGAATGCTCGTTTTAGCAAGGTTGATGCTCACATTGCGGTTTGTGCTTTCGCTAGGGATGCTTTGTTGAAGACTGTGCGTATGGCTGAGGAGAGGGGTTTTGAGGTGGTTCACGGCATCGTTGATTCTTTGTGGCTTAAGAAAGAAGGGATGTGTCCGAGAGAGTTCGTTGACTTCTGTAAAGACGTTTCTAAAGAAATTGGTGTCCAGCTTAACATGGAGGGCAGATATCGATGGATTGTTTTTCTTCCGTCTAGGATGCATGTGGATGTTCCTGTTCTTAACCGGTACTATGGGGTGTTTGAATCTGGCAAAATCAAGGTGAGGGGCATTGAGGCGGTGAGGCGGGATACAGCGCCCTTCATTAAGAGAGCTCAGATGGATATGATAGGGATTCTTGCGAAGGCATGGAACGCTGAGGCGTTTGTGAAGAGGATTCCTGAGGCGGTGGATGTTTTGTGGGGTTATGCGGAGAAGCTGAGGAAGAGAGATGTTGATGTGCGAGATTTGATTGTTTCGAAGCAGCTTTCTATGCATCCAGACAGGTATGCTCATGATGTTTTTCAGGCTGTAGCTGCCAAGCAGTTGATGAAGGAGGGCATAGCGGTTTCGGGGGGACAGACTGTTCGGTACTTGATAACTGACGCTGAAAACAGAAGGGCAAATAAACGTGTGAAAGCTGCGGAACTAGTTAACACTGAAACCCGTTTTGACGCCGAAAAATATGTTGACATGCTGATTTTGGCGGGAGCTAATATTCTTAGCCCATTTGGATATACCGAAGAAGCGTTGAAAGATCAGATAGTTTATGGCGAGAAGCAGACGGTGCTGCAACCCGTTTTAACAACAACATAAAATGAGGGAGAGTGATGTTTGAACCTCCGCGCGCGTTAAACATGTCTGGCAATAATGGCTAGTAGGCCGGTCAAAATGGCTATGGCAGCGCCTATTGCGCCCCCTACCAAATATGCTACAAATCCAAAGATGAGCAGGAATATTCCCCCAGTGGTTGCTCTTTTGCCTCCAGCCTTTGTCATTCGCGCGGCACCCAAGATCAGGAACCCCAGAATGCCAAGAATCCCAGCACTTACCATGCCTGTGAGGCCTTTAATGGGCTTTTCCAAGATTTCTGGTATATAACCAAGAAAGCTGAAGACGGCAAATAAAATGCATACGATCCCTGCGATTAGACCAAGGATCCAAACCGCCTCATAAAGCGTTCTCTTTACCATTTTGATCCCATAAATTAGATTACTGCCATAAAGATCCTTTCTGCTTTATGAATTTCAAATTTTGATGTTATATCAACGTTGTTTGGGTTATCTACGCTGGTGACATCTCCGCGCGCGCAAACCAACACCCCAAAAAACGAAACACAACACAAACCCAACAACACACCGTATTTGCCACATATTTGAACCCAAATAAAGGGGGATACCACGCTATGCACACAAAATAGGTCGCAGTACAGGCATTTAATCTCCCACATGCACACGCTCACAGAGATAAGGTGACACTCCCTCCCCCTCAGAATACGTGGCTCCACAAATAAGGAAAACCAACAACTCATCTGTGTAGTTTGGCGCCGGGGGTGGGATTTGAACCCACGCGACCCATAAGGGTCACAGGCTGACTATAGAGGACTCCAGGCGTGAGCTTCTCAGTTGAATCTGCTCCCTACCGGATTCCCCGCATTTCATGCCCTAGGAGACCCCGGCACACCCAACTAGAATAGACAGCCGCCGCATTTTTTAGCTTTTTGACATCAGGACGCAATCGCTCAGGGACCGCTGCGCCACATTCTAGGGTAGACGCCGCGAGGCATCAAAACCCGCTGGGTTTTTGCCACAAATCCATGGTCCATTTTCAGAATCTTTTCGGTAGAAGTTAAGGCCTTTGATAGCGCCACAGCCTCGCCCTTTTGAGTCAAGATGGCCACAGCGTCATTGGGCTTTATTTTGGTGTCTAGAGACAGGACTCCGGGTGCTGCTAGGTGGGCTCCGTGGCAAAGGGCATCCACGGCAGAGTCGCGTACGAAAATCTTAGGTATTAGTCCCAAGGACTTTTCCATGGGATAAATGAACCTTCTTAACAGGTTTTCGTCGCTGGTTTCTCTCCACTGGGCAAACATGTAGGACACGTCATGCAGCGTGACGATTCCTTCGTCCTCGATGAAGGGACCAACTCTTGTTCGGCGAAGCTCCTGCATGTGGGCCCCACAGCCCAGAACCTCGCCGATGTCGTAGCACAGCTTTCTTATGTAGGTTCCAGCCTCGCATCCAACCTTGAAAAGAACGTTTCTTTCATCCATCTCAAGGAAATTCACATAGTATATCTTTCTTATTCTTAGCCTACGCTTAACCGACGCGCGGACAGGAGGCCGCTGATAAATGGTTCCTTGAAACTCGTCTAAGACGGCTTTTATTTGATCCTCTGGCATTTGGGAATGGAGTTTCATAACGCAAACGTATTCTTTCCCTGCTAGAAGAAGGGCTTGAACAATCTTGGTGGCTTCTTCTAGGGCAGTGGGTAGAACACCTGTCACTTTGGGATTTCCCCGGCTTCTACGCCTCAAGGGTCCCGCCGTGACCAGCCCGTTTAAGGCTTAGGATACGCTTAACCCACGCTGTGACTTCGTGACTTGATGGACCAGCTGGTTTGTCCAGATTTATTATCCCAAACTGCATATAGTCTTCAATAGGCCGCTCCTCAGGTTTATGGCCAAAGCGTGGACTGGTTTCCTCCTCAGCCTTAACTGCCAAACTTCGTTCGATTTCCCAAGGTGGGCTGATTCTCTGCATATTTTTCTCCAGAAATGGAAGGTGTTGAGAAAGGTTAAAAGAGTTAGGATAGGGTGGGCTTCACTAAGTTAGCCATCTCTTCTAGTTTACCTTCTGCTTTCAACGCTTCGGTCACCTCTTCGTCAGTTACCCCTCGCTTCACGTCAATTTTTGTCTGGGTTGGTTCCAGATGACTCGCGTTGACGCGTCTTCGTTTTACGCCGGAAACCTTTCTTGGACCAGTTATGAGAACGAAATTTTTGTCAACTATGTCCACAATAACGCATCTTCTCCCTGCTTCTCGCCCCACGATTTTGACACAGATTCTTCCTACTTCTATTGCAGGCAATTTCACCCCTCTTCTCCTTGAGACTAGGAACACCCATCTTTATACTTTACTGATTTGTTAAGGTACGGCTGTGTCTTGCACATGACTTTTGTGTTGGCAAGCATGCACAGAAATTATGGATTTATAACCGAGGATTCTGGGCTTGCACAAAATAGATAACACTACCGAACTGGGAAAAATTGTTGATTTCAGCATTCTTCTCTTACTAAGATCCAAATACGATCATTTCCGGCAGCGCTTCGCAGCGTCTCTGATGCGCTTCGCTGCTTCAGCTGGATTTTCGGAGAGTGTCACGGTTCTGCCTACGATGAGGTAGCGTGCTCCGGCTTTGATGGTTGCTTCAACGTCTCCGCCTTGAACACCCACGCCAGGCGAGTAGATGGGAATTTTCTCTCTCAAAATTTCGTGTACTTCCCTTATTTTCTCTGGGTAGGTGGCGCCGACAACTGCTCCATCAGCGTTCCAAGATAATGCTTTTTCAGCGAAGGTCGAATATTGAGAGCTCAACTGTTTTGTCTCTGGGTTCTGTATTGTTTGGCCGTATCCTTCCCCAGCGGCTTTATGGCTCATGTAGACGAGAAGAATAACTCCTCGACGCATCTGCTTGGCAACTCCAAAAACGGGTTGAAGTCCTTCTTCCCATCCTACGAAGGGGTTAGCTGTTACAGCGTCAAATCCTGCTTTGTAATAGTATTCCGCGATAATTCTGTTGGTGTGTCCAACATCGTTGATTTTGCAGTCCATTATGGTTGGAAGTTCCAAGTCTTGGGCTACGCTCAATATTTTCTGAACGCCGTTGAACAAGCCTAGGGGAAGAACCAGCTGACGATTTATTTTAACTGCACAAACTTGTAAGTGTGTTTCCTTCAATATTTGGATGCTTCGGGATAGAAGACTTTGAGGTTGATCAGGGGGGAGATCTAGAGCTAAAACTATGTGTGAATCTGTCTTCTTTGCGGAGCGATTCATTTTGAGTCGAAAGGACAAGGCTAACCCTCAATTTATAATTAAGGGAAAAGATAATATCCTTTTTCTCATTTTGGCGGTTGCGTGGCGTTTCTGCACTCACACTGTTAGACTATGGGTGTGAGTTTCACCCGGCATCCCCGTGAGGCATCTGGTTCTATGTTATAAATGATTGTCTTAGGCTTCTTTCCAAATAGAATCATGCTCCCATTTCTTTCTTCTATCTTGAAATGTATGCTCAAAGTGTCGGCGAAGACCTTCGTCATTTCGGGAATACTGGGTTTAGATACGTAGATCATTAGGTCTCTTCCTAATCTGTTCGCAATCACTGACCGCCCAATAACAGATGAAGTGAACCTCTCCACCACGTATGCAAGGTTATCGCCGCTCAAGAAATGAACTATGTTCTTGCCGAGTCTACTCGACAGTTCCACAGCTGCTTTGATATAACGATTGAAATTTTCTATTGGATCTATGTCTTCCACGGTTGGATCCTGCCAAACTACGACGTAGGGTTTGTCCATGTCAATCAAGGGATTAGGAAAAGCCATTACTCGAACAAATTCGTCGAATGTTTCTTCTCCGGTGAAGGAGGAAACCATTCTCCGTACGTCTTCGGGCCCGTACTCAATTACTGGAATTACGATGACCCCTCTTTTTCTCATTATAAAATTTGCGAACGTAGGATTAATAACAGCGTCTAAAGCGTCAACCGGAACGTTTTCTCCCAACTCGTATAAGACTGAACAGCCTCTAGGATATCCTTCTCCGCCCAAAACTTCGTCAAGTTCCGGAATTCCACTTGGGTAATGAGTCTTGGTGCCTTTGGTGGGCTCAAATCTATTGGTGTTCTCTACTTTTTTGTTGGAGAAGGGAGGGAAAACTCGAAATCCTTTATCCAATGTGAAAAGAAATCTCTGCTGTTCAATTTTCGTTCCTCGGAGTTTCGGTATCTCAATTTCCCTGATTAGTCTACCATCGTAGTTGTCCTTTCTTAGGACAATGGCTCCATCGGCTACAAACTCCTCAATGCTTGTGCCAATCTTTTCACTTCCAGTTGGGACTTCCACAATGAGGATTGTAGTACATCCCAACTGTCTAACAAGCTTGCCCAAAATGTTGTGAATAACGATCCTTGCCTCTATTGGCTCCTTAAAGGCCTGAGCCATGGCACTAAACGAGTCAATTACAAGCCTTTTAGCGTTTAACACTGTCACTTCTTCAAGAATCATTTCTAACACGGTTGAGAGGCCTTTTTCAGTCACGGTTGTAAAATCCAGAATCTTGACTTTTCCGTTTCCTTCTTCCTTCTTTCTCAAGTCATGCCCAAAAAATCTGGAAATGTTGTGGACGATAGTGTCTTCGTTTTCTGCAAAAGATACGTATATCCCGCTCTCGCCATAATTTTCCGCCCCCTTAAACAGAAATTGCATGCTAAAAACTGTCTTGCCAGTTCCAGGGTTCCCAGCCAAAAGAATCAGGCTTCCCCTCGGAAAGCCGCCTTCGATTAAAGGGTCTAAACCGTCAATGCCCGTTGAAACACGATTCTCGCTCATAAGGCCTAGCACCGGGGACTTCTCTACGTTAAGTTCGATTTTAAGTTATTGAATTCCCGATACAGATCTTCTATTCAGATTTTTCATCAAATTTTTCTTTTTTACTGATTTGAAATGCATAACTGCCCTTCATAATCGATTTCTATAGACTTTTCGTTATCTTCTGAAATGATGAAAATTGATTAAACACCTAACTCTCATATCAACGCATCCATGGAAGAACATCACTATTACCCTTTTACTTTTGGCAGCATTTTTTCCCCCTTCTTGTTGTTTCGCCGCTAATTACGATTACACTTATGAGCTCCTCGATCATCCTGGTGGTTCCACAAATTATCGGCTGACAGTTTCAGTGACTTCCTCCCTATACGAATATTATCTGAGCAAGGATCACAACCTTCACATTTATGATTTCGCGAAGTTCGTGACCCCTCACCCTTTGAAACCAATTGCTGATGATCTCTGGAGCATCTACAGCGACGATGAAGACTTTGCCAATGGAGTGCTCATGATCGTTCATCAGATCCCATACTTGGAAAGCGGTCCTCAAAAATATCCTGTTGAAACTATCGTTGAAAACGAAGGTGATTGTGACCTTTTTTCCTTCATAGCTGCGTCCATAATGAAGGCTGGCGGATTAGACGTCGTCTTGTTGCTTTATGAGACGGAAAATCACATGAATGTGGGGGTTTATCTATCCGAAGAACCAAACGATGCCAGGTCGTCCACTGTTTACTATTACACTCATGATGGAAAGCGATATTACGTGGCTGAGTGCACCGGAGACGATTGGAGGCATGGATGGCGGGTGGGCGAATGTGCCGACCTCCTTGAAGAAGCCTCAGCACGTATCATTACCCTTGAGGACTGCGAACAATCGTCGCCTGGACAAGTTTCATCAAGCTACGGCGCTCTACAGGCCTCTTCTTTGTCCTTGGTGGTTTCCACGAGATTTGTGATTGCTAGAAGCGCCGTTACGCTAAGTGGTTACATTTCGCCTGCTTTGTCAAGTAAGAACGTCACGTTATATTTTAGTTCAAGTGGTTCTCCATCAAGTGTGCTGGTAACAGTTGTAACAGATTCCAATGGACGGTATTCGTACACGTGGCGTCCTTTCTCAGCCGGTATAAATTCCATGAGAGCAAGTTGGTCTGGAGACACTGATTATGCTGGTGCAGATAGCGGCATATGCACTCTTATCGTTATTCCTCTTGAGTGGTTGATGATGGGGGTTACGGTGATCGTTTTGTTGATCGTTCTCCTCGTTGTGACTTTGGCAACGCGAAGAAAACCACCAGAAGAACTTGAAGCCTTCGAAGAATGGGAAGTCGTCGACTACCCAGAATACTCTTGAAAATCTTATCTAACAGAATTAGTTGCATAAATATCTAAGCCACAGGGGATGAGGCAAACTCATGAACCTTAAAATCGACGCTCAACTCAAAACTCGTTTTTCAGACTTAACCGTCCTAACATGCAACGTCAAAGACGTAAAGGTCAAGAAGCAAAACGTTGAACTGGAAAAATTTAAGGACGAAATAATGGAGAAGGTTAGGGAAAAGTATGACCTAGACTCGGCAAAGAATCTGCCAACCTTTAGGGCGTATCGAGATTTTTTCTGGAGGGTAGGAATAGATCCCACAAAAAATCGACCTGCTGCAGAGGCTTTGATTCGAAGGATTCTAGGGGGAAAAACTATACCTCGCATAAACACCCTTGTTGACGCCTATAACCTGGCCTCCATCAAAACTGAGATAGCCCTCGCAGCCTTCGACGCAAATAAACTGAAGGGAGGCCTCATCATGCGGTTTGCAGAAAAGACAGAGAAATTCCTAGGAATAGGCATGGAAAAACCCATGCTTCTCCAAGGAGGCGAAATAGTTGTCTCTGACAGTGAAAAACTGGTGGCCATATACCCGTATCGGGATGCAGACAGCACGAAGATAACGGATAAAACAAAAAATGTCATGCTCTTGGTTTGCGGAGTTCCAGGCATCGCAGAAGAAACTTTGCAAAACGCCGCACAGGTGGCACTGGACTATATCACTCGCTTTTGTGGCGGAGAAGGTAAAATATAGTTTCCTACCTGCATGCGCGCACAACGCAAGTGTGTTGACGGCTACGTTGCCTTAGAGAAGATTTATAGTGTTGCTTTTGCATATACTATTTCCACCGCTTTCAGGGTATAGAGCATTATGACCGAAGAATCGAAACCACAAGCCAATGAAGAAGAAGTAACAAAACTCATGATTGATAGACCATCCGACTTTAGATTTCACGCGGCTTATCTGGCCTATTCTGAGACTTGGGACAAAATAATTTCACAAGAGACGAAAAGAGAGTTGAACGAAATTATGTCATTACTCTCTAAAGAGGAGATAAACTATTCAAGTTTCTACAAGAGGCTAGATGAATACAGAAGACAGAGTTCAACACACTACGCCTTTCCTAGACAAAGGATAGAAACTCAGAGAAAGAGGGACTGGAGAAAAAGGCAAAACAAGGATATGAGGAACGCAAGATATAGAGGAAAACGCTAAGGACAGAGCTTCCCAGCTACGCTTTTAGCGCATCTATTATTGCTTCCGCGACTTCATGAGTGGTTGAGGTTCCACCAAGGTCGGGAGTCAAATGTTTTTCCTCTTTTAAAACGGTTAAAACAGCATTTTCAACTTGTTCAGCCCATTTGTTTTCACCTAGATAGTTTAACATCATTTTGGCAGACAATATAGCTGCCATCGGATTAGCTATCCCTTTTCCCGCAATGTCAGGAGCAGAGCCGTGAACTGGCTCAAACAAAGCATAGTCGTCTCCTATATTTGCGCTTGAAGCTATTCCTAGCCCTCCAACCAAACCAGCTGCTTCATCAGAAAGGATGTCTCCAAAAAGATTAGACGTAAGAATCACGTCAAAGACTTGAGGTTTCAAAACAAGATTCATGGCAGCAACATCAACAAACAATTCATTCACCTCCACTTCGGGATAATCCTTGGCAACAAGAAGCGAAGCCTCTCGAAAAAGACCACAAGATTTTCGCAAAACATTTGCCTTCGTAACTATAGTCACCTTTCTACGTCTCTTCATCGCCAGATTAAACGCAAACCTAGCAATCCTCTCAGATGCCCTCCTCGTAATCATTCTGAGAGTAAAGGCTGAATCTTCTAATTCAAACTCTATTCCACTGTACAAGCCTTCCGTGTTTTCCCGAACAATTACTAAGTCAACGTCTTTTACGCTGCTTCGAATCGGGTAGCTTTTAGCGGGCCTCACATTTGCATACAAGTCCAACGCCTTCCTCAAGGTCACAACTGCGCTTCTGTAATCTGCAACACCAACAGGCGTCGTTGTAGCACCAAACAAACAGGCCTGAGTTCCCTTAATTTTAGGCAACACGTCTTCAGGAACCGACGTGCCAACTTTTTTAAAAACTTCGTATCCAACTTCCAAATACCAAAAATCAAACTCTAGACCAGTACTTTCTAGAACACAAACCGCTTCAGGAACCACGGTCTTGCCAATTCCGTCTCCCGGAATCACAGCTATCTTATACATATCCCTCGCTTCGAAGAAAGTTTACTAAGCCTCCCTTCTCCACGATTTTTTGGATGAACTTTGGCAACGGTTTTGCCTTAAGAACCATATCCTTGGTTTTGTCGCGAATTTGTCCAGTCTCAAAGTTTATTTCAACCAAGTCACCGTCGTCAATTCTGTCAACTTCTTCACAAACAAAGAGAGGCAAGCCAATGTTTATGGCGTTTCTGAAAAATATGCGGGCAAAAGATTTGGCTAATACTGCACTGACTCCAGCGGCTTTTATCGCCACTGGCGCATGTTCCCTCGAAGAGCCGCATCCAAAATTTTCTCCCGCAACTATTATGTCTCCCGCTTTGACTTCTCTGGCAAATTCTGGTCTGTGCTCTATGAAAGCTATTTTCCCTAGCTTTGTTTTGTCTGTTGTGATGGTGTACCTTCCCGGTGTTATGAGATCAGTATTTACGTCGTTTCCAAACTTCCAAGCTCTCACACGTATCCCCTCGGATCAACAATTTCTCCAGCTAGGGCAGAGGCTGCAACAGTTGCCGGAGACGCTAGATAGATCTCTGCTTTTGGATGCCCCATCCTCCCGCTAAAGTTTCTGTTTTGAGTGGAAATACACGTTTCTCCCTCAGCAAGCACTCCTTCATGCCTACCAACGCAGGGACCGCAACCGGGATTACAGATGATTCCTCCAGATTTGATGATTTCCTGTAAGTATCCCTTGCCAAAGGTGTCGAGGTAAATTTTGGTTGACGCAGGAATAACCAAAAGCCTAACATTTTCTGCGATTCTTTTTCCTTTCAAAATCTTAGTAGCTATCTCTATGTCCTCTGATCTTCCGTTTGTACAAGTTCCAATGTAGGCTTGATCTATCTTTTCTCCTTCAACGCTGGTAACAGGTTTTACGTTGTCCACGGTGGGGGGGCACGCAACTTGGGGCCCAATTGTTTCCACTTGTATTTCATATTCATCCTCGTAAACAGCGTCTTTGTCACTTTCGAAGATCTTTCCTTCTCTTCCAAGAAAGTTTCGGGTTTTTTCGTCTGCTTCGATGATACCGTTTTTGGCTCCCATCTCCACAGCCATATTACACAAGGTGAGGCGAGAAGAGACACTTGCGTTTTTCACGTAATCTCCTGTAAATTCAGCAGCCTTGTAGAGGGCTCCGTCAGCTCCCACCTGTCCAATGATGTTCAAGATAACGTCCTTGGCGTAGACGCCTTTTTCGGGCGAACCAGACAGGTTAAATTCTAAACTTTCCGGAATCTTGAACCAACATTTTCCAGTCGCCATAGCTCCAGCAATGTCGGTTGATCCTAAACCGGTTGAAAAAGCCCCTACAGCTCCTTCAGTGCAGGTATGGGAATCTGCCCCGACTATAACGTTCCCGGGAGAAACGAATTTTTCAACAAGAATCTGGTGGCAAACTCCGTCCGTGAAGAAGTTGGGAATTTTCTGTTCTGTTACGAAGTTTCTAACTTTTTGATGAAGTCTAGCTGCGTCTACGCTTGGTGCAGGAAAGAAATGATCAAATACTATCACAATTTTGTTCGGATCGAAAACCTTTTTTCCGATTTTGTATAGGCCTTCAACGGCTAGGGGAGCTGTAGAGTCGTGAGCCATCACAATATCAACGTCGGCGATCACAACGTCCCCTGAAGCCACCTCACTCTTGCGAGAAGCGTTTGCCAGAATTTTTTCTGTGATTGTCAGTCCCATGAAAGTCAACTCCTTGGATTTCCATGATTAATTCTTTAAGCTCACTTGGCGTGTAGGCACTCCGCCTACCATCATGCGAAAAAGATGTCTTTATCTTTGAAAGAACTTTTTCCGCTAAGTTTTCTGAGATGTTCATTCCAAGCTCATTTTCTGCAATATACATGATGCCATGTCTCCCGCAAAGTTCATCTATATACACTTTTCTTCTTTGCCCAACCAGTTCAGGTGGATAAAACTCATACGTCGACGGGTTCATGAAAACGCCTTGCTGGTGGATTCCTGAGCTATGAGCCGTAGCGTTTTTACCCGTTATTGGTTTATGGGGAGACACTCTTATTCCGGTAACATCTTCGACAATTTTTGTCAGTTCGGTTAACTGACTCATCTCAAACCGGCTCATTCCAAATAGTATATGTAACGCGGGAACGACTTCTTCTGTGGCAGCGATTCCCGCTCTTTCTCCAAGACCATTCACAGAAGATGACACTGTTGATGCTCCAGCTTCTACAGCAGCCATGGAATTAGCTAAAGCCAACCCCAGATCGTTGTGGCAATGTATTTCGATTGGAATGTCAATAACCTTTCTTATCTCTCTCACAAGAAACGCCATCCCACCAGGGTTTATGCATCCAAGGGTGTCAACAATTCTAGCCCTATCTGTTCCAGCTTCCTCCGCGGTTTTGAAGGCTTTTTTCAAGAAGTTTAAGTCGCTTTCTCTGGTTGTGTCCTCTGCGCTGTATATAACAAATAATCCATAACTATCCGCATAACTGATGGAATCAGCTAGCTTATCCAGATACTCTTCTTGGCTCATGTTATGAAACTTATGTTTTCTATGGTAGTGAGATACGGAAAAGGATACTACCACCCCATCAGCACCAGTGTCCGCAACAGCATCTATATCTTCGTGCTTGGCTCTGGCAAAGGCAGATATCTGGGCGTCTAGATTCATGTTCACTAGGGCTTCGATGCATTTTCTTTGTTTTTCTGAAGCCGCTGGAAATCCAGATTCTATCTCTTGTATCCCCACTTCGTCTAACTTCTTAGCAATCCTCAGTTTATCTTCTATGCTGAAGACAACTCCTGGTGTTTGTTCTCCCTCCCTTAAAGTGCTGTCATGGACGACGTGCTCATCCATTGAGGGAGAATTATAGGCGACAAAGTTGTATGGGCTCGGGAGGATTCCTTCTCTGTTTAATCTTCTTAGGATCTTTTCTCCACGTTCGCTAAGGTATTCCTCTTCCAATTCATTAAACCATCCTTCCACATGTGTTTTGCCGAGTTGAGATTAGCAGAGTATGGAAAACGCACTGATATATATATTTTTTGTAAAACCTAATTCTGTGAAATACGAAAAGATTAAATTCATTTCTAAATCCGCAATTGAAGTCTGAAAAAACCTTTGCTGTGAATAAGCGTGACGGATGATTCATTGCGTAGACTCCTCCACGACGATGCGTTTCCAAGTTTTACGTAAAATGTTTCTATGTCAAATATAAAGATTGCGAGCCTTTTTGTATACAAACGTAAAGAAAAAATAATAAAAACTGGATGGATTTACGGTGAAGAGGATTGAAGTGTAAGGTTACACGAACGAATGTAAAATGTGGATTCTTTATGGTAATCCAAATGATGTAGTTAAGGGGCCATGATTCTCGTTAGCTTTCAACTACCAGCTATGTAAAATAATCATTGTATTTGTGTTTACAACCCCATCTACTCGACGAATTTTCTCAACGCATTCATTAACCTCTACTATGTTCAAACCAGATATGATAACGGCAATGTCGTATTGGCCTGTAATCTCGTAAACGGTTTCAACATTAGGAAATTTCCTTAATAGCTTTGAAACGTCTGATGTTGGATAAGAGGGATTTATTGAAAGCAGAGCTATCGCTTCCGCACCTTCCGCAAGCCCAACTTTAATAGTGAATCGTCTTATTACCCCAGAATCAACGAGCGCCTTGATCCTTTTCCTAATAGCTCCTTCAGATAAACTGACCCTTTTTCCAATGTCACTGTAGGTGGCTCGGCCATCATTTTTCAGAATTCTAATTATCTCCCTGTCAGTATCATCCATTTTCTCCGCTTCCTCTACATTATTAGATGCGGAATAATTTAACGATTTCTGAACATCAGAAGTCTATTTGGAACGAATTTCGTATTCTGTCCGCACAAGATGACTCAAATAACTTTAATGCAGCTCGGGTTGTCAAAAAACAGAGAGCAGGCTGTGAAAAGTTATACGGCATATCTTTTGAAGAGATAAGAATGGTGTGCAAACAATTTGACCATTTCAGGTCACTTTTGCCAAGTTTCTAGTAAATTGACCAAAATCTATATAAATATCGGGCTAATCTTCGAATGACCATTAGACCATGAAACTGTGAAGGAAGTGTTTGCAAAATGAGTGAGTGTAGTTCTTAGAAAGGATGAAAAAATGCAATGCTACGATTGCGATACAGAGTTTGAAATTCCTAAAGATGTTGTGGTAGGCGAAATTGTAACTTGCCACAGCTGCGGACTTGAATTTGAGATAAAACAGGTCGAAAGCGACGTCATAACACTCAAAGAACTAATAGTCGAAGGTGAAGATTGGGGAGAGTAACCGGTGTTGAATACGAATTACGTACTATTTTTTTGAAATTAGCAAAAATGGAAGTCAGTATATCCGAAATTCTTATAAAGAACGCCAATTTCTATAATGAGATCAACCAAATCGAGAGGTGGAAGCAATGAATAGTGCTAAGTGCCCCGATTGCGATGGAGAGCTTGCGATTCCCGAAGACATCATGCAAGGGGAAATTCTGACTTGCCCAGTCTGTGGGCTCGAACTTGAAGTAAAGCAGGTAAAAGGAGAATCTGTGGAGCTCGAAGAACTGGGAATCGAAGGAGAAGACTGGGGAGAATAGCTCAACTTTCTTTCGTAACATTTACCCCTTGGCCGAATGAGGACTTGTGGACTAAAACACTACAAGAGTTGAAGGGTATTTGAGGTTAGGGTGTAGGAAAACAGATGAGCATTGGAATTCTCTATGAGCGCTCCGAAACCGATGAAATGGGTATAAAACTAACCGCAGAAGAGTTAGGAATAAACCTTGTGTACATTCCTTTTCGTAAGGTTGCCGTTCGCCTAGACGAAAACGGGTATAGCGTTAGGAGCAAAGGGAAAAACTATTCCAAGACCTTCGAAGAGGTTAAGGTGGTATTAAACAGGGCACAGAGCAAAAATCGTAGATTCCTTGCAACAAACGTACTAGAAGCCTTCGGTAAAAATGTGATAAATCCTTCGCCTGTGGAATACGTTTGCTTCAGCAAGTTAAGGACCCTGCTTCATTTCTGGAAGGGAGAAATCAAAACTCCTCGAACAGTATACGTTCCATGCGATTCCCATGAACCTACGGCGAATGGAGGCGAAATCCGTAACGAGGAAGAAATCGCGGATCTAATGCAACAGGAACTCGAAAACGGAAGCATCGTGATTAAACCAGACTCCGGCACCCATGGAAAAAACGTTAGACTCGCCAGAGACCGAAAAGACCTTTTAGCAATTCTAGGAGAAACCGAACCATCAATAATAAATCCAGTAGGCATTCTCGCTCAAAAACTTGTCCAAAAATGGTTCTACGACTTGAGAATAATAGTCACCAAAGAAAATGGAAAGGCACCCTATTGTTATCCATCAGCCTTGGCAAGGGCTGGATTCAAAGACTTCAGAACAAACACCTTCCTAGGCAATATGGTATTTGGCGTTAACTTGCCCCCCCACATTAGGGACGTCGCGGTTAAGTGTGGCAAAACCATTGGAAAAGACAGCAAGGCTTGGCTTTTAGCCTTCGACGCGATGATTGACGTTGGCGAAAACAAAAATTCTAATGATGAATATATCAAGGCAGAATTCGAGAAACTTGAGTTGTCTTTTGATGCAGTGAAAAAGATCAAGGGTGATGAAACGAAGAAGAGAAACTTCTTGAGTTGGAACAAGAGACTGGAAGAGACCTTTCAGAACTACAAAAACCAAGAAGCTTATGGGAACATTAAGAAAATAATAGAAGAAAGCGTGGAAAGAAATAGGCATAACATATTGTTTCATGAAGCAAACGCTTGTCCTGAATTCTGGGAGCAAACAAGACTGGTTGCCGGAATCAATCTGGCGGTGCCTTTACTCAAATGCGCCCAGAGTATCATCGAATCTGATTATGGAGGATGAAGAGAAGGTGAGAGTAGGGATCATCGGCGGCTCAGGATACGTTGGCGGAGAACTTCTACGTCTGCTACTTTTCCATCCGGAAGTAGAAATCACAACGGTTATTTCCCGCAAAAACGCTGGTGAATATGTTTTCGCAGTTCATCCAAACCTCAGAGGAGCCACGCAACTAAAGTTCCTTCCCTCAAATCTTTCCCAAATCGCCAAGAATTGTGACTTAGTGTTTACAGCGACGCCCCACGGCAGCTCAGTAAATCTTGTTCCCAAACTGCTCGAAATGGGACTAAGGGTTATTGACATGAGCGCAGATTTTCGCTTGAAAAATCCTGCTGATTATGTTAAGTGGTATGGGTGGGAGCATGCTCATCCAGAAATATTGAAAGAAGCGGTTTATGGTTCAACTGAGCTTCATCGTCAAGAAATAAAGAACGCTCGCCTAATAGCGTGTCCAGGATGCATGGCAAATGCAACGATCCTGGGATTAGCACCAGTGGTGAAGGCTGACGTTATAGAAAAAGACAGAATTGTGGTTGATGCGAAAATCGGTTCTTCGGGTGCAGGTAGGAGTCCTTCTCTTGCATCTCATCATCCGGAAAGGTTTGGAGGAGTGAGACCCTACAAAACAGTGGGTCATAGGCATATCGCAGAAATGGAGCAGGAACTCAACCTACTCACAAATGAGCCCGTAACAATTTCCTTTTCTCCCCACGCAGTTAACATAGTTCGAGGTATCCTCTCAACCATTCACGTTTTCCTCACAAAACCCTTGACAACCAAAGAAATTTGGAAAATCTATCGTTCACAATACCTAGGAGAACCTTTCATACGCTTCGTGAGATATCAGAAAGGACCTTATCGGTTGCCTGACCCCAAAGTTGTGATGGGAACGAACTTCTGTGACATCGGCTTTGAGCCAGACCCCCGCGCCAATCGGCTTATCGTATTGTCGGCGATTGACAACATTATGAAAGGTGCGGCAGGTCAAGGAGTTCAATGTCTAAACGTCCTTCTCGGAGTTGACGAAAAAACTGGGTTGGAAAGCACGGGTTTTCATCCGATGTGATTACCCATGTTAATCGTGGTGAAGATAGGCGGAAGCATACTAAAAGGGGTCTCCTCCGAACTTGTTTCCGACATAAAGGATGTTCTTTCCAAGAACCATATTGTCCTTGTTCACGGTGGAGGAAAAGAAGTCACTGAAATAGCTTCCAAAATGGGCAAGAAACAGGAATTCGTAGTCTCACCGAAGGGTTTCCGCAGTCGATACACAGACAAAGAAACTATTGAAATATTTACAATGGTCATGGCTGGAAAAATCAATAAGCAAATCGTTTCAATCCTCATGAGCCAAGGCATATCGGCTGTGGGGCTCTCCGGCTTAGATGGTTTCCTTGTGCGGGCGGAACGGAAAAAGCGGCTGGTTATTGTTGACAAAAGAGGAAGAAAAAGAGTCGTTGATGGGGGATACACTGGAAAGATAAGTGAAGTTGATGCTTCTTTGTTGCGGCTTCTCATAGAAAATGGTTATGTCCCTGTCATAGCGCCAGTTGCCATAAGCGAAGAATTTGAACCTCTCAACGTGGATGGAGACAGAACTGCGGCCTACATTGCTGGAGCTCTCAACGCTGATAGGCTTATCCTCTTGACAGATGTGGAGGGCTTGATCCTAGAAGATGAGTTGGTGTCAAAACTGAGTGTTTCTGAGGTAAAGGAGGTTCTTCCAAGGATTGGACGAGGAATGATCACTAAAGTCTACGCAGCCGTGGAAGCCCTCAATCTGGATGTCGGTGAAGTCTTAATCTCCTCTGGACTCGAGAGATTGCCCATTTCCTCTTCGTTAAAACACGAATGTGGTACCGTGATAAGTCGTGAATGAAAAAGAAATCGTAAACCTTGAAGAAAAACTGATGGCAAACGTCTACGCCAAAAGGCCAGTAGTCATAACTAGAGGTAAGGGAGCCTTGGTCTGGGACATCAACGGCAAAGAATACGTAGACTGCACTGGCAGCTACGGAGTCTGCATAGTTGGGCACTCCCACCCAAAAGTTGTGGAAGCGGTAAGGAGGCAGGCGGAAACCCTCATTTCTTGCCATGCGTCCTTCTACAACGACGCACGATCAGAACTTTTGCAAAAAATTATCCAAATGGCTCCGAAAGGTCTCAACAAAGTTTTTCTCGCCAACAGTGGCGCTGAGGCAGTTGAGTGCGCCATCAAATTAGCTCGCAAATTTTCCGGCAAGCCTGAAATAATCGCCATGATGGGGGCCTTTCACGGTAAAACCATGGGCGCCCTATCTGCAACCTGGGATAAAAAGTATCGTGAACCCTTCAAACCCCTAGTTCCCGCGTTTAAGCATGTTCCCCCAGACAATCTAGAAAAAGTGAGGGAAGCCATTACTGAGAAAACCGCTGCCATCCTCGTAGAGCCAATTCGAGGGGAGGGCGGAATTAGAGTTCCCCCAAACGGTTTTCTTCCAGGACTGAGAGAAATTTGCGACGAGACAGAGGTTCTTCTAATTTTCGATGAGGTTCAAACTGGGTTTGGTCGTACCGGAAAGATTTTTGCTTGTGAACACTGGAATGTTGTTCCTGACATCCTTTGCCTTGCAAAATCGGTGGCAGGCGGCCTTCCTCTGGGCATAACAATTGCGAAAGAAAACGTCATGTCCTCCCTTAAGGTTGGAGAACACACAACCACCTTCAGTGGAAATCCTCTTGTCTGCGCGGCTGCATGTGCTGCAATAGATGTTTTGGTTGAGGAAAAGCTTCCTGAGAGGGCAGCCACGCTGGGACGATATTTTAAGGAAAAACTTGAGCTTCTCCAGACTAGACACAGAATTGTGAGGGAGGTTCGCGGATTAGGCCTTATGATCGGAATGGAGCTGCGATTCGACGTTTTGAATATAATTCTCAAATGTATGGATAGAGGAGTTCTCGTCCTTGACGCGGGGAGAA
>Ga0224511_10000261_pt1 | contig 22463 bp, 13 predicted proteins | sample SF_May12_sed_USG_2_FD_169988 | JGI IMG/M metagenome (GOLD analysis project Ga0224511, IMG submission 169988) | Sediment microbial communities from San Francisco Bay, California, United States - SF_May12_sed_USGS_8_1 | ecosystem: Environmental > Aquatic > Marine > Sediment | place: USA...
CAAACTGTTTTTTAAATCATTCAACAGTTTGACTTCCGGATTTTATGAATGAACCAATAATACATTCAAATATATTTTGCAGACCCACACCAGTTTTCCACATGGTGAATGCTGATTATATAATCATTAATTCCCAGAAGGAATCTTGTGGTAAAACTACTCCTAACCCATTTATGATTGATGCGTGCTTGCTCTGTATTCTTGGCAGCATAGGTCAATAGTATTGGGAGTTGTTCCCACTTTACCAAAAGAATAGATAACTCCTAAAGATCCATAAAGTGCCCTTCATTCACCGAGTACTAGTGCCATCAGGTTGTGTCAGGTTGGATAAACGTGCAAATATTATTTCCTACTTGGGCATTTGGCTATCCTTCGCAACCCTCAGGGTTGTTGGAGCGATGGGAGATAGGATTTATGTGAACAGCTTATTCTCATAGTGGGCATTCAGCATGACTAAAACCTGACCTCAAGATCTTTTGATCGCAAAATGGGCTTGCCATTTAGCTATGCCATTATCTCATACTGTGGCTGAAACAAATAAATGATTTCATCCAAGATGGTGTTCTATCATTGCTGTTGCATTAGCAACTGCTTATACTTCCTTCTAGCTGTTTTCAGTTTGAGATCACTGACAGAAAATCTTCGTGCACACGGCTCAGCTTAACTAGTATTGGATGAGAGTATCACAATAAGCATAAATTATTCAGGGAAAGGCAACTCAAAACACGATTAATTTATATAACAAAAGGCCATTCAGTATAGACAGCGGGCCTCACTGCATAGGCGTTTAGTATGAGTAGACCTATCAAATATTTGAACTGTTGTAGTAAATGTTTGACTTGTTAAGTAGAGTCTAAAGATTCGAATGAGTGCTTTAGAGATTGTACGCATTGTCTGCGCGTTGTTCACTACGTGGTACTATATGACCTAATTTAAAGGGAGACTCGCCTGACCACTGACTGACCTCCCCATTATGATTTTACAGGGTAATTCCTGCATAACTCCTCGTCTATATAGAGGTCTACTCAGTGCTGCGCAGTGCGCAGCGAGTGAGAATTACTTGCAGAATATGTATTGGAATTTTTAAATCTAGGGGCTAAAATAAGATTTGTGTCTAGCCGCTAGCTGCATTTACATCCATTGTCAAAGCATAGGGTTCTTGGTGGCTTAGTTGGTTGGCTTTTCGTTTTTGCCTGGGTGACCTTTGCCTGGGTGACCTTTGCCTGGGTGACCTTTGACAAATTCGTGCATCGCTTTGTGGTTTTCCCTTGCCGGATTCATATTTTGAGATTAAATAAAACGAGGTATACCCAAAGAGTGCCAACTCCACGGGGCACACCATGCATGGTTCATCCTGCATGAAAATAAGCTATCGGATTAGTGATGTCATCATCCATGTAGAACAAGATGATCTTATGTCTATCTTGTATCTTAGTCCTTTATCCCCTTGTCCCTTATCTTAGTGTGGGCGGGCTTGCGTGCGAGCAGGTGGGCGGCGGTGGAGGCGTTTGTGTGAGTTGAAGTCGCAAATCTCAAAACAAACTGCACCGAACAGCTCATGCTCAGCGTAGTCCTTTTTACTACTTAGACTACTGAAGTCAGGTATTTATTTGTGACCAGCCAAGCTGCTGTAACAGCTTTAGGCTGACAATCACTCTTTAAGTCGCCACCTCTGGCCGCTGGGTTCAATTGAGTTCAAGCTTACAGATGGTGAATAAGACTCGGTTTATTGATCTGTATGAAGTATAATAGCTGAATTATGGAACTAATAACTCTATCAGCCATATGCGTAATAACTGATAAATATGTCTCTATCGTGAGAGAGAAACGCTGTTTACCAAAAGTGCAGTACGCGCTGACTGATTCTGTTCAGTACCATTCCAAAACCTTAAAGAGCATCCAATTCAGAGGAACATGATCACATCAATTTTAAAATGCAAATAATTAAAAGGGTTAAAATTTCAATTTAAAACATTGACTCTGCTTTGTAGATGGCCTAAATAAATTTGATAATAAAAAGGAAATAAATGAATTTAGATTTTAATTTAAGCTACACAGAAATTCAAGGTTTCGTATTTCCCTATTTATACTCACGAGCAGGTTCAATAGCTTCTGACTCCTCTTCATTTACCAAAGGTTCTCGATCAATTTCTTCGGTGGCCATATTGAAAATTATAAAATGTTTCTGCGAGAGCTGACGCGAATTTGAATGTAGGTCGGTAGAACCTGAATCTCAAACTGACAGACAGACAGCTAATATCCACTTATGGGTATTTGTATTCTGTATTAGATAGTCCAGAAAATGGGCTCATTTATATTAATCCGTGTGTGCCTTGGCCCTCCAAAAAAGATTACTACTGCTTCCGTTGATGAGAATTTTCTCTTCAACTGTTTGCACTAGCGTGATCTGTACTGGAAGATTGCCATATACTGACCAGTCAAATTGCTGAAATAATCAAATTAACAACATTCGCATCATAGAAAGGCATGCTGGTAGGATTTCTGGGGGACTTGCTACATTTGTCGGAAAAAAGTTTATGCATGATTCCTGGAAAAGGGCAAAAGTCTAGTCAACAGGTAGCACCAAAAACTGAATGTTTAAAGTATGTTTTTTTACTTGGCCATATTATTAAATGGACCTCCTAAGCCTGAGGCTTGTTAGGGCTAGGATTTATGTGAAGACCTCATTCTTACAGTGGGAGCTCAGCGCGACTAGAGACTGAACCCAGGGTCTCTCAACCTTGAGCCAATGCTATAGCCATATTGAGCTATGTATCTTATATGATGAGCCAAATTCACCGCTGTGACCGAGTTTGCGTGGCTAGGTGTATTTGGCAAGTCCTTTGTTCTTTCACGGTGACTGACTAATCTCTTGCATCGACCGCCCTGGATCTGCTTCAAATCAGACGGAGCGAGCATGTTGCGATTAGTCCCATTATTATTTACTTTCAGTCGTATAATAATTTATTAAATAGGCAACTTGTTGTTCGACCTTGAGAACTCTATGATTATGTAATGTCCGTCTCCTACTTATGAATAGTCTATTATATCAGTGGGAGTAAGATTCTTTCAGGCAGCCGGATGTTATCCAGTGTGTTTGAATGCTAATGCCCCTGGATTTAGATGACTGAGTGGGATACTTCCCTAAATCAGAAGGTTTGCAGCACGCAAATCAGACAGATCTTTTCTATTGTCATGCGCTTTGATGGATGCATCAGCCCTTACTTGAATGGTAACTCTTAACATGGCTGAGTTACACTGCTTTCACTCTGTATGCAGTACAAATTTAATTAGTATGCAAAGTAAATTGATACTGGTACCGGAAGACTTTTGCGCATCATGCTCGTGAATCTGATCACAAAACCGGTTCAGTACTTGACAGTCTCAGTTCAGGTTTAGTATTATATAGGAATTGTCTACCGAACAATCTTATGACAGTACACACACTTTTCTCTCCCTTGATGTAGCAAGCAGTATAAATAAATGTAGTAGCAGGTAATAGTACCCAAAAACGTGATCAGTTAAACAATCGAAAATGAAATAGCCACCAAAAGAGCTTTGTCCAAGGAAAGATAAACTCTTTCACACACTAGTGTCAATAGCAGCTGCTGGCCTAAGGATTATGAACCACACCATAATTTTGTGACATCCGATGCATACAGCACCAAAGCTGGTTTTTTGCATACGTTTTTGGCAAATTACGCACACAGCAGCGAAGCTAGTATTTCATGGGTCCGTACACCCAATAGAGGGGGAGGGTAACTCTACAGAGATTAGCTGAGAAGCCACTACACACTTGCATTACAACATTCACTCAAAATGGTTGTTTAAAAAGCTACTTCATGTGAACTTAGAAATTACTTTTATTTCAAAGCGCATCAGTCTAACCGGTCTCAATCAGAACCCCTTATCTGTCAGCTGTGCCCTCAGTAGTAGTAGGCCAGGTGACAGTTGCGTGTGTAGCGGTAATTAACACCTTGACTACATCAATATTACTAGTACTATAGTCCAAACTAGCTGGATTTATTAAAAATCTAGTTATAACATCCAAAACCCGGTTCTTCGCACAAGGGGCAGTCATCGCCCAAAGACTTCCCAATAACGCCCACCATTATAGTGGAGACAATCCGATCACAGCATTACAGTTTAAGTCTAATGCGTTATAAGCCCGAGTTATGTAATCATCCATTTGTCGACAGATTTGACCTTGAAGAATTTTCACTTCAGATGAATTAATCCAGGTCTGGAAGCTACAGGAAATAATATAGATGTGTCAATGGGGTGGTAGAAATTATGTCAAGTCCCAACTTCTCAGCCTATTACGCAACGCGTGGAGAGTACTGGGAGCAGATAATCCCACAAACTGATCTCCATAGATCAATGCATGCCTGAAATCTGGAGTCCCAAAGTTTATCATGCTTACTACCCATATAACTAACCTATTTACTGTGAGGTCAATTCCCTCTCATGCCTCGATGCCTTGCAGGCAGCTTAACACAGAAAAAAATCTGAATGCCATCTTAAATTTCAATTGAATACTTCATTGTTCTTTTTCCTGTCATCCGGAAGCCATGAGAAGAATTGTATGCCGTCATTCTATAGCCTTAAATCATGCTTTTTACTGGGCATGCGGACTGAAGATGATGGAAAATATTTACCCATAATTATGACCAGCAAAGCAGCAGTTCACTAAATAACTATCAGTCCTGGGCTACTCGCTCAGCACAATGTTTTATGCACGTGGTGTAAGCATGGCGAGTGTGAGGTGAAAATCGTCAAGGTCCACTTTAAACCGACTCACCAAATACTCCCAAAGTCATTGAGTGTGCATGCTTGAGGCCCGTTTTATATTTTATAGTCCTATAGACTGCTTTCTGGTCATTCCGCCTAACCTAAGCTAAGCGTAAAACATGCAGATTGATATTTTATAGGTTACAAAGAGATAGCGGAATAACTCAATGGAGAGAGCAATTTGCTCAAGATTGAGAGTGCCTGGATTCAGGTCTGAGTCATACTGAGCTCTTATGCACTGCTAGAATGAGCTCCGCATATGATTCCTAGCTCCTTCCGACCAACAGAACGACCAAACGCCTGTTTCCAACAAAAGGTAAAACATAATGTTTCTCTATGATACTGTGGGGTTTGTTGAGTTTGGTAGTGACTGCTAATGCTTTTGCAAGTCGCACCAAAGAAAAGTTGAACCGAAATATCTGTAAACCAAGTCACAAGCGGTGAGCCCGTCTACCATTGGAATAGGACGTTAGGTGAAATGTTGATTCCAAGCTGTCTCTGCAGAGACTGTTCAAACAGCTTAATTTTACTCTAATTTTAATATCTGAGAAAGCGTATGCCCTAACATGTAACTGTATGAACCAACAATATTTTGGTAATTGTCTCTAAACTGCTGCTTTTTGACCATGAACCGGTCTTTTGATTCAGCCAAACTCAATGGTGGTATCGTGCAGTCCAGAGCTTGGTGACCAATTGACATAAATAAGTGGTTCAAAATTGAACCGTTTGAACAGCTCTGGAATTAAATACAACATTTTTTAAATACAGTGCGCGTCACTTGGGAGCTAGTATTAAATTTGGGCGTGAATCTGCATGAACAATCCTGTATTGATTCATCTTTGTATAGCTTTGACCTCTGCCTTTCTCCCTAATTTAAAATCTGGTGTTAATTAAAGTATGCACCCACTGATTTCATTTCACTCTGCACCGGTTGCACAGGTCTGTCAGGACTGTATCTACCTGCACAAACAAGAATATAGTGAATGCCTTTTTCTTTAGTGACTAAACAACATTATCAATAATTATTTTACATACACGTAGTATAGTTGAAAAGCTTCAAACCTCTAATGGTTTATTAAAATGCTGTGGAAAAGTGAAATGCTATCCACTTGAAATGCAATGATGCATGATTAGTGTAATACTCTATGGATGCATCAAAATTACATGTATTATTTTGATGCAGTGGCCTCTCAATTCTAAGAGGCTTCACTTTTCGATCCACAATGATTACCGTAATTTACATGTAAACGATACTGCCATTCAGTCACAGTTTTTCTGATCATATATCACTGAAAGCAGTTTTAATTCAAGGAACAAACATTAATTTTAGATTTGGATTAAATCGTGAGTGTATACATGCACACTCATGATGGTTTAGCATGGAGTGCAGCAAGTGGGTCAGTATCAGTTCTCCACCGAGTAGCAAGACTCGTTTTTGAGCTTGGATTGATGTGAGGAGCTCATACTCACACCAGGAGCCCACCATTACTGGGGTTAGAACCCTGATTCTCATTGTGGCGACCCCAGCGCTCTACCACTGAAGTATATACAGCTATCTACTAATCCCCTTGTAATTGAGGTACACTCCAGTATATCAGACCCTGACTGTGGATGCTGAGTATATGATAATACGCAGCATCCTTTTGGGTGTACTAGTTGTGGCGTCGGGGTCTGAGATAGAGAAGTGTCACTCTGTATAGCAATCACGGCTTACCTCCTTATCAAGGCAGTGTAATTTAATTGGGACTAGTGCTCCAATATTCTGCTTATTTATTCACTTCCAATAATAGATGAATTACAAGCCAGCCGGTGCAGCCATTGGCTAATCACAAAATTGAAATAAGCATGCAGGTCTCCCAAGTGGTATAGGCGCAGAGGCGTATAGGCGCATAGGCGTATATAGGCGTATATAGGCGTATATAGGCGTATAGGCGTATAGGCGTATAGGCGTATAGGCGTATAGGCGTATAGGCGTATAGGCGTATAGGCGTATAGGCGTATAGGCGTATAGGCATATGTAGCAATCACAAAGTTAATTAAGCTTCCAATGAGCACCCTCACTACAGGGTTCCATCCAAACAACCATTCAACCACCTCATTCCATACTTTCAGTAAGTAAATGTACATGGCATGTATGGTGTAGTTAAACTAGAGCGCTTCTCCGAAAATAGGGACTTCAAAGACAGGGTTGCCATTATTATTACATAATGAGGTCTATAGATTAGACATAGAGATAGTCTTAGAAATTCTTCATCTAGGCCAGGGATATCTCAGGAACAAAGAACCGGGCTTTAAAAAAGGTCAAAAGTCACGGGTTCATCGGCGAGAAACAGACCTTGAGGAGAGAACTCCAACCTGGAGCAATCATGTGCCTATCCAGGTGATTTGGGTTTCTGGTGTTGTGTGCCACCTGCCAAGGGCAGGTCTCGGAGTTGGCTGAACTTCGAGTCAAACTCGCAGAAAATATTTTTGATCCTGATCACGAGGTCACTAAAAAGTGTGCCATGCTTAAATAAGATTTCAAGTTTCTCTAACACAAACTAGATGCATGCGGAGAACTTTGGGGCTGTGAGTGAATGGTCCGATATATAAGACAGTAACACAAAATTACTATAACGGTAGCCTCTAGCCGGGTCAAATTCCTAGAGTAAATCGGTTGCTTACTCGGGCGCACTGCAGATTTGGTCAGTGGTGATCTGTGGATGGTTTTTTGCATAGTTTAGCATGAGTGCTCTCGCGTCTTTACTGTGCCTATGCATGTAGTCCACTCAGCAGAATGAAAGAAATTGAGTAGACAGGCTGCCTTGGAATGTGTATTAGAGATTTCTATATGAAGACTTATCAAACCTTTGAAATTAACAAAAAAAAACATATCACAAAATGGGAATCCAGTCTCGGTAATCACAGCTATTTAGAGATAAATGCAATACAAGTGTCCATCACATAGGGAAACTTCGTTTTTTAAACCTAGACAATCTAAATCATAGCAATAGCAATAATAATACATTATAAAATGTATAGAAACAAACCCATACAAAATATGGCGCCTTACTTGTTGTCATTAGTATGATATGATCATTGTGCGCCGGATGGCTGAAGTGGTATCATAGAAGTCACTTATTCCTGTTTATAATCTCCAAACGGAAAAGCATTTCATCTATTTCTTTCCATTCCGCATTTAAAGTGAGTTTCGAGATTAATGTGTAAGAACAGCAATTACTGAATTGATAAGATTAGATTGTCAGATTATCAGATTATCTGCAGGATCATCCCGTAGATAGATGAGTTATTCCTTTACATATTTTCAGTCTATCTCATCTCCATGTCTGCTCTTCGGTCGCCTACCATTGGCTGCGCAGACTAAAAAACAAACCACTCATTACCAACACAATCTAGCCACCTAATGTAGTTACATTACGTGCAGCAAGCAAAGAACGCTGACCCAGACATGGCGAAGGTATTCACAAGAACTCCTCATTTCAAAGGACTTCAAAGAAATGACGAGTCATTTTCACAATTTAATTTTACCTCAAATTTCAATGATCTTTAATTTTAAAAAAAAACTTGGCTTAAAGAGTAGAATTGAGGGTTCATTAGGTCGGCAGCCAGAAAGTTTATCTAAACATGCAGATCATCAGCTGACAATCAGAGGGTTTATATGTGAACATAGAGAATGCTCTCCTCAGGTCACAGAGTGCTCTAGAAGTTTAAGCGAGTCTTGCGCAGTATAGACAGCAGAATAATCAAGCCCTAGTTACCATATTCGCAGAGGAAAAGAAAAGATACTATAGATTTGCGTTGGGGTGATTTGAAACCTTTTTTGATTCTTGAAGTTTTATTATGAGAGGTATTCAAAACACATCTCATAAGAACAGATGAAAAAGGCGAACATCCATCCAGAACTATGTGATGTCCAAGCATTGTTTTAATGCCATTCTTAAGCTTGATTCCCTTATACCTTATAGTGATTCTACTATGGAGTGGGAGAGGTGTACGCACAGGTTTTCCCAACAAATGTGCAACTCCCCGAATTCAACTACTCTGTGTATTGCACTACACAACGAAGTTCCAGATGAATTGAACTTGACTCAAATTCGGGATGATAATCATTCTGCTGAATATTTCCAATGACTCAAAAGACTCAGACACTAGGAATCAGAAAAAAACTCTCAGCTTACCGGTGAAACGTTGATGATCTATCAAAGAAAGTACTAAACTAAGATTCGGTCGGTTACAGAGTTGGTAAGACTCACCCCAAATGAGTTTAGTACATCTGCTATTATGGTTCAAGTATCGACAGTGAAGAAAATATTAGAACAGATATCATTCATCATATACCATTCAATTCAAAGGAAATTACAAAGGATTTCATCTGCAAAACAGCTGTTTAGATCTGGTGATTTGCACTTGGAAACAAACAACACAGATTACGCTCACTTTGCATTCAAAGAAGATTAAACCCAACAGTTGTCTGATGAATAACAAACCCGATAATTTTATAAACCTCCACCATTCTTGTTTAGAATCCTACGAGGTGGTTTTTAAGGGAGGGGATTTAATGGGTCACAGGCAGCTCCCCTTGTAAAAATACAGTTAGTTTAATATATGCTAGCAGTGTTCTATCACTAATTACTATAGTTACTATGTGGTGGACTGTCAGAATACTAGATTCAGGAATAGCGCATCTAAAGTAAGTGCTGTTACTGGTGAATGCACAACACAATGCATATATCAGTCTTATGGTTGCTTCAAGTGACCGAACTGAGAGCTGCATCTCTCAGCACGCTGCTCTGAACATCAAAAGTGATGTGTCGTTTGAAGCCCAAGCTCACCGGCCGTGTATCCAACCATGCTACATGGAGAATATTGCACCAATGGTTTAATGAACTCATTGTCAGTTTATTGAAAAGAGGGGACAAATCCAAGCTGAAACCCACTGGAGTTTTATCAGGTCTTCCCTTGTAACAAAGGTGCAACAATCCCACTGAAACTTCAATATAGCGCCAGTTTCAAAACTGGACACTGCCTTTGAAATTCAGCAAACTCCCAACATGCTTGGTTTGTTCGTTTGAAGCAACCATTAAATGTTAAAACTCTCAACATCAAAGACGGCTATGTTTACAGTCGCACACTCAACAAAACTATTACAATGTTGGAAGTGAATAAAACCAACATCATGCAGTTCAGTTATGTAAGAATGAACGAGAATATAGACTATTAATACATATAGCTGCCTGGTTCATTGTTAAAAAACTCCGGCATCCAACACTACGACACTGAGTGATATAAAGGAGCAAAAGAAAATGTGCAAAGATGGATTCACTGAAGGCCCTTTCCATAACGGTTAGAACTAGTAGTTGTCTCTCATGATAAGTGTATTTACCTGGCCATGACCGACCTGAATTTATTGTAGAAACATAGCTTGTGTAGCAAGCATGTGGTGAGATTTTATAGAGCAGAGGCATAAAGATAAGTTGAAACTCATTACCTTCTTTGTGACTTGATATTTTCTTTCAGGCTGGTGAAAATTTAATATTTTACTGGCCTAAACCAGCCTATCAATTTATCAGATTCAACAGACCAACATGAGCGATCCTTGACTGCTATTATCAATGGCAATAATCAGCTGGGTCATGTCACTGACAAGACAAAAATAGGTCTGTAAGTCGTTAGCCGAAACCAAGGACGGATTGCGATGAGGCTGATGTAAACCAATGCCGGTTTCCTGCTGAGCTTTTGGGCCATACTAGGCTGTGTAGCACTGGCGGGGACCCGTGCTGCATGGCCAATTATGACCGTGCCAGACTGCCTTTGATGTTAACACGGCCAGACACGGCTGTGCCAGAAGCTCAGGCGTTTAAAACTGGGAAAGGCAACGAATGCTTGCGAACGGAATAACAACTGGTGTCCAGAAAACACACCATCATTGTCTCGGTGTTGTTGTTGGTTAAGGAAACGTTAACTAGTAGCTTAAGAAAATTAAGTGCTAGCTTCAGGAGCAGCACAGGCCCTTCTCTTCATTTAACAAACTTTCAACAAACAGGAAATCTATCTCAATTGAAAGAGCAATAAAAATTCAACTTTCATCATAGGATTCTGTCCGCAAAGTCGTTCAATTCGATGGACTCTCAATTGCAGAAGACAACAGATATCATTCTGTAGCAGTCGCTGTACATTCATACATACAGAGTGACCGGATTTTAGTGCAGAGTCACATGGTAAATAACACACAAACTTGCAATTGAACCCAGGCCACCAGGTCCCTAGCCGAATGCACTACCCACTGAGCTCCTGCTTCGCCCAATGATAATGATAATGATGATTAACTCACCCTGTTTCTGCTCTCAGGTTTAGTGAAAGGTTTGGATATCTTTCGATTTTTCTTGAGGTCGGGATTACTGCTGGGTGTGAACTTGGCTCCGAAGTAGACGAGGAAGAACATCAGCAGAACGATGACAACAAACACAATGAGCACAATCCACCAATATACCTGAAAAATATAAGCGAGAGTCAGTTTGATATAATCGTATAACAGGGTTACCTTCATTATGAGACACCCGGATGCAAGCAAAAAGTCTCCTAATTATGCACCCCAGAAAATGCTGAATCGACTAGACCCATTTCTGCATACGTTTGGCACTGAACAGGATACGAAAGAAGAAAAAAGATTCAAATATGAAGATAAGTTAAAATCGTCTAACAGCTAAGGGTGATCTTGGGCACTTTAAGAGGCGTCAACCTTATTACAAATGAAAGAAGCTCAGTGATGATTATGACATTAAATAATTTGAATTCGTTGTCAGGGTTTTATTATACCAGGTGGTGAGCCACATAGGCACCAATGGGTGAACTCGAATTGTCACTTAAATGATCAGAACCCCCCGTCCACACCGTCAACTTACCTTGAGCCAGGCGAGAATGTTTTCAGCACTGGTGAAGCTCAGCAGGAGGGCTTTAACTCGCGACAGAGGTCCTTGATCGTTGACTCGTCGACATGTTTGGAAGTGATCGCAGAAACCTTGAGAGCCATCACAGATAGTGCCTGAATAAAATTACAAAGTAGAACTCTGAATAAATGCAAAGAATAATGATCACTTAAATCATATTGTATTGTATCGAAATGAGGACTAACACAAAAACCGTGATGTCAATGTATAAAAACAAAATGACGCCATAATACAACTTGAATAAAATGAAAATGGAGCAAGTCTTTACACTATAAAAGGGCTGCCCAACCATCTCAGGATTGAAGCCACTTTTGAGAAAAGGACTAAATTTTTTTGTCTTTCATATATCCTGATGCAGAATATGGGCCACTGAGTCACTCAACATTTCCCTGGGGTGAGTCATTAAGCGATTTTCTGTTTACGCCAACGTGCCTCATAGAGAAGGTAACTAACTCAATGGGAGGCCTCCTTTATTTAAAGCCGGGATACGAAACCGATGAGGGTGTTGCGAAAGACAAAGTTTTTTTGCCTGAACCGGGAATCGAAACCAGGACCAGTTCGCTATCCACTATGGCCTATAAGATGATATCATGTGCAAAAAACAAGCAGATTAGAAGGAAAGGACTGTGCTCAGCATCAAAATATTGGCCCAACGCCTATCTGACAAATGCAAACTAACTCAATCGCAATATCTGTGTCCAGCGTTAACCAGTAAAATTAAAATAATCCTAGAACCCTTCATTTTAATCTGATAACACAACCCGTGAGCACAAGGCTCCCATTTCCAAAAGCGTCCAGGATGCAATCTATAAGCGAAAGATACACACGGCACCTCCCCCATCTGATGGCATACCCGGCTTCCTAGGAATACCAGCATTCTTATTCACTGCATTGAGCATGTCTTTGAAGGCCATGGGGATATTGCTGGAGGCAGCGGCTGCTCCATACGAACTGTAACAGACTGTTCCTGTTTTCTCCTGTCAAATGCAAAGCAGAAACTTAAGATTACCCATTTTGCACCTTAAAGGGCAAACGGTAATATGTCAACAACGCACTGAACAATGATTGCAAACAAACTCTTGGAGCGGGGTTTAAAGCTGGTGTGTTTTGATGACATCATAACTCACAGGTCAGCCTAGTAATGTGGGCTAGTTGCTGATACACATTCACTGCATCATATACAAAGTGCCCAATCACTCAACAGTTGATCGTTGGCCCAAAGAATTCTGTCTTTTGTTTGAAAAGACTGCAGATTCAATTCTTAGAAAAAAGTTATAAGTGAAATCGCTGTCTCCCTAGCAACCCTCAGAATGAGAGTTTCCCACTTAGCACCCACTTGGCTGCACTGAAGGACACACAGTGCTAGGCACAGCCTAGCAACAGGCAGCGCTTCTAAAAGAAACTAAAAAGGGTTATAAAAGGTTTAGGTTTGTTAAGCTCGCCTTGAAATGCAGCTTTTTTCTTACCTTGCATGAGACATAGCACATTTCATTTGTGTTTTCTACACCGCTGAGGTCACATCCCTCCCAGGAGCCGGGAGGGCTGATCAGAGAGCATATGGTGACATTACACATCTGAAGCGGAGAATAGGTAAATGTTAGCACAATTACGTCCTAACGACTGAGCAACATTGAAACCATATTTGTTAGGTACCCTGTGCATCCAAGATGAGTAGGGGCTAGGGAATAATAGGATAGGTGAGTGGTTGAGAGCTGGGCCCGCAACAGAGAGCCTGGATTTGGATCCCGGTTATGGTGGGAGCCCATTGTGAGCATGAGGTCCTCACCTAATTCCTAGCTCCTACCACTCCGACAAGCTCCCGAGTTGAGACGTTCATTACATAGGATGGGTAAGTGGCCGAGTAGAAGTTTAAAAAAACAGATCATTACACCATCATCATATTTAAAACAGACAGGAGAAGTGATGGCGCCTAACTTACTCCACTTGAGCAGACTTGGGTGAACTCATTGCATGGTACATTATCAGCTTTCGGAAGTGAAGCAGGGCAGCTGACACCAAGGCCATTACAACTACAAAAACAGAGTCCATTCATTTCGATCACCTCGACTCTAGAATATCCAAAGCAATTCGACTAAATGTGAAACCTTTTTTAATCGCGTAGAAAGCGCGGGCGCATTTGGGGGGGAACCAACTAAAAAGATTGAGATATGGTAAAATAAAACATAAACCTTTTGCAAGTTAGGCCTGGTATATCCATTTTCAGAGCTTTTAAGAAATGGGACCATTACAGAGTACTGATGGAGCCTGAGGCCATAGTTGTTGGTCTGAGAAAGCAATTGTGAAATCATCTACCATTCGGTTGGATGAAAACTAGTGATGTCCGACAGTACCGCCAGGAACCTTACCTGGCCTCCTGAGAGCATTCTGTGGCAGCTCGGCATGGAACACTGCTGCCAGCAAAGGAGCAGGTGCTGCCGCAGCAAACACCTTCTGAGGGATCACATGCTGCACCTGTAAGAATGGGATTTGTAATCATATAATTTCATATTTTCGTGATGGCTGTAGATTAAAAGTGAGTTTCGACCCTCTGTCTTGGAATATAGGCCAAAACATAACTATGAAACCTGTCCCACGTTAAACACTCCAGTCTGTGACCACAGGGGTGTAATATTTGCTGCATGCTTATGAGCTTATCTACACTACTTGTTACTATCTCGCACTGGTACCAGGTACTAGCACTAGTACTTACTACCAAGTACTACCAAATACACCAATAGCAATAGTAACACCGGAATTCAGAGCTGGAAAGCCGTATGGCAGCCCGCAGCCAGTTCAGTGGATAAGCCTGATTGTATATAGGGCGCACGTGACCAGTCAGCAATCTAGGTTTCTAATTTATCTCTGGTGTCTCCTCACCTGGCCTTCGTTTGCAAGCGTTAGGGTCATCGTTGTTGCCGTTCTGTCCATAGCAGCACTTGCAGCAGTCCGACGTGTGGCAATCAGCAGTATAGCCACAGTCACACTCCTCCACTGGGTTAACAGCTAATGGTTCTAATATGGCATTACCGCACCATCCTCCAGTCTGCTCTATAACCAGAAAACCAGGAGGCTGCATGTATGCAACTAGTGACATAAAATTCCTGCACCTTGAATTGGAGCAGTTATATGAGGTTCCTCCATGTCACTGTTCCAAAAATGTTTCTTCATATCAAAGTTCAGCCAAATGCTTCACGAGTCCGCGACTGATCTATTTTTAGATATAAAGATCACACGAATCACCTGTGGTTTCAGTTAGAATGGGGAAAGCATGAAACCAACGGACCCTTATAAATACATGTACTAGTTCATTGGTTTGTAAACATGCAGCCTAATAAACACATCTAGTCTTACCTTTAAAGCAGTTGGTGTGACCGAATCTCTCATTGACCACAACATCCAGGACGGAAGCTATCTTACTTTTGCTACAATGACAGGTCAATAACAGGGTGAATTAGTCGCAAAAGATCTACTAAAATGTGACGGCTGCCTTGCAGATCACACCTGGGCTAATCACAAGCATTTATGGTACAATGACTAAAATGGGCACAGCTCTAGCAAAGTGAGACCAAAGTTTGTTGAAACGCATGCTTATTATTTTAAAAACAATTATTCTGTCAGCAGCCAGGGGGATTTTGATGCTACAGCTGTCTACCATATCCGTTCTACATTTTTTGGGAGATGAATACATGTATGTGAAACTGATGCTCTCTGCTTTCATCAAGCACTTTTTTAAGACCTGGAAGCCACCATACAGTATGAAAATCAAAAGATTTCAAGTTTATAAAACTAATCACTTACGAAACATGGGCCACCATTTAAATGCCAAAATTGATTTAAAATTGATTTGGTTTCCGAATTTATAAACCAGTTGTTTTTTTCAGTTCACAACTGACAAATAAAGAAATATTAGAAAGACGATCGGGTTGTTACCTCTTTGTTTTGAGGTTGGATCTCACCTGCAGGAAGAGAACTCAAAGTTGTTGGTTTTATCTCCTTCGATAGCCCTGGCATACATAATGAAATTACCAGCCGTCTCATCAGTACCGTCTGTGTATGGGGTGCAGCTGGGAGTCTCACCTTCAGGGTCGTGCTACAAAGAGAAAATTGACCGAATCTACCCCTGCTGTATGTAAGGAGATGCGTGCGGACGAGTGATGTTCCAAGTCTTGGGTAAAACATAAGGAATTATGGGGATAGCGGGATAGCGGGTAGAGTGCAGGGCTCGCTGCTGTGAGAACATGGGTTCAATTATCAACCATATCAGTCTTGGCAGTTAATATAGGGTCTCCACCTTAATCTTAGCACAAAATAAAAGGAAGCTTAACTATGAGGTGAAGCGTTGACACTGACTGGCTTGTGGTGTTCCATGCAAATCCGTAACAGGTGGAAAAATAAGTATCTACTACCTAACCTGGCAGCTTTATCATCGCAGTGAAGAGGTTATACGAAACAAAAGAACAGCTTATGGGAGAGTATTTGGTATCGCGGAATAGCTCAATAGCTTCAATGGAGCACTTTGCTCAAGATTGAAAGATTCGGGGTTCAAGTCCTAGTCATGAGTGTCCACTGTGAGAACGAGTTGCTCAGATAATTCCTACCTCCTACCACTTTAAATAGACAGCAGGTTTTGCAGGCCCACTAAGAAGAATTTCCAGATGCCAGAGTAGAGCAAAAAATAAATTATAACCAAAGTTAACCTGAGACAGTGCTAAAACGAGTTCCATGAACAATAAAATAAAATAACTACGGATAACTGCAGATATACTTACGGGAGATCCATAGTTGTGACCAATTTCATGGGCGAATGTGATCTGTGACATCACAAGCGGCACACGATCGCCATAGTTTTTAAAGGTGACAATTCCTGTGTTAAGTGACTTCTTTCTGTTGCCTCCACTCTCGGCATAAAGCGTATATTTTGAGCACACACCTCCCTTACCATCTATAAAGGAACAGCGTAAATTACAATCCTTACCTCAATGCCCCATACTCCGGGTATATTGCATTTTCTTCACATTTAGATTCATCAAAACTAAACTGTGTAAATTATCTTATTCTAGGCTGACGGGGAGACTTCGACTGAGTTTAGGAGTGAATATGAGTTATTCTTCTTGTCACCACCATCATCAACTCTAGCTTCTAACACTCCAAGCCTTAGGCTTAGGAGGTCCGTTAAATACGACAGCCAAAAGCCCCAGTAAAACAATAAATTAATTATCGATTTTCTTTGCATAGACAATACTTGTTCTTTTTTATCAGTGTTCAGTAGTGAGATAGTAGGATAACGCAGTGGCAGAGCCCTTGTGTCTCAATTCTGAGAACCCTGGTTCAAGCCCTGGTAACTGGTCACCTGACTTTCAGCTCCTCACATTATTCCTACCTCAAAACAAAGACAAACCTGAAGTATGAGTTAGGAGATTCTCTTGTCATGGTCCATGCCAAGTAATTAAGACTTTGCGCAGGAGAGAACGACTTCAAAATGACTACGGTTACGGGATCTGGGTTACCGTAAGGGTTTAATAATGGGAGTCAAGAGTTGTCTTACCCCGTTTGAAACATGACCAAGTCACTACAAAGCAGACAACTTTTCTCGTCACATGACCCTAGTCATTCTCTCATGCACAAGGTCTCTAATATCTGGTTAGAAACTGCATCTACCCGACGGTATTGGGGAAGGCATGATACGAGAAAACAAATAACTGTTCAGTACTCACTTCCACTGTCACCAAGCCAGGCCAGCCCAAGAGTTCCGTCAGCGAAATCTCTGAATGTGAAGATATAAGCGAGGCAGTAGTCATCATGGTTAGTGTATGTGTTGAGATTTAGGAAGTTGGAGACATCAATATTATGGTTGCAGAAGGGGTGATCAGACGCAGTGGCACAAGTTCGGTTTATCTGTAATGGAGAAAGCGATTTGATACAAATTGGTTGATAAATCATTTACACCAAAAGCTTCATCGCGTGGGAGTGCACTGTCCAACGAACTCACCTCAATATCTGAAACTCAGAAGTTTGTAGAGACTTGCGGTACAGATATAACATTATTATCATTATATGACTTGTTTCTATCCTGATGACCTCAGCTGTCACACTTTGTGTATTTTGGACCAGTTTTATCAGAATAATAATTATAATAAAATAGCAATTTCGAGTGCAGTGAAACTTGGATAACTCAAACTGCAGGGGACCACCAAAAAAGTTTGAGTTATGAAAAGTTTGAGTTATGAGTTATGCTCTCCCTTTGCTTTAACCAGAGTTATGAGTTATGCTCTCCCTTTGCTTTAACCAGAGTTATGAGTTATGCTCTCCCTTTGCCTTAACCAGAGTTGTGAGTTATCATCTCTCTTTGCTTTAACCATGTGGCCGCCGTAACAAGTCCATCTCGCCTTAGTGTCTACCATTTCCCGGCTAAACTTTCTAAAATTTCTAAAATCTGAGATTTTCTTCTCATGTGAAAAGAACACAATGAAATTAAGCTTGTTACGCAAGAATGTAAACACATCCAACCACATAGAATGTAATTTGATGGCACTAACTTGCAGTGTTCGTTCGAGTTATGACTAAAGGTTCGAGATATATCATTACCGTGGCAGGGACCATGAAACTTGGTTTGAGTTAAGCAAGTTTTCGAGTTATCCGAGGTCGAGTTAACCGAGTTTCATTGTATATAAAAAATACTTGTACCTTAATTCAATTACCAGCCTAAATAAATGTTTTAATCAATCAAAATACAAACACACTAATTCATATGCCGACACAGTGGTCAGTCAATCTTAAAAGATGGAATCACTAGGCTTGGGATAGAAGCCTCATTTTTTAGCCTGAACACAGGTTGCCATGCATTTTCCCCTGACAGTTTGAACGTTGTGGCCTTTGTTGATTAGCTGTCAATCAAGCACCAGACAAAGGGAATCACCGAAATACTTTAACCCATTGGTATGAATACATGGTTACACCAATCTCAAGGTCATACAAATTGACTCGCTTCTGACATGATGACTAGATCTTAACAGCACAGAAATCCCTACAATTATACCACAAATTGTCTTTTCATTATGTTAGAGAATAATAAGTACACAACTCCGCATTAGTGTGCATTCAATACAGAGTTGTCTACCTTTTTCGAAACATGTACAGAGAATCTACTGAAACTGTCCCATTTTGATAACACCGGAACCCAATGAGACTGTCCAAGGGATCAGCCCTGCGCTGCCGAGTGATTGCTGATCCATATATTCGCAACAATGGCAGAACCTGGTTCCCTGGTAAGGAGACCATGCAAGCCAAATTACCTGAACACGATCCACTCTGAAGTCATAGCCACTAAAGGAACCGAAGCTATGGGTCTTAAAGATGCCATCTACCTCCTTAACTAGCATGTTAAAGGCCGATGTGATTTCATCCACCAAGATAGAGTCTGAGGCCTGTAAAAATGACGAAAACACACTTATTATTCATCAGCTAAAAGAAAAAAGTGTTCATTTTTAATCAATATGTAGAAAAGGAACCAGCAGCTCCTGAAATTCGATGAAAGATTAAAATCATGATACCCAGCTGCCATTATTGTAGTGACGGTTAAAACCATGGTTCTATGATGAACTGAGCCAAAAGCATTAGGAATAATTGATGGTTGCCGAGGATTTGCCTGATCTAAGCGCTGAGAGCACGCAGCGCAGCTATCAGCATAGGATATGCTGCGCTTCTTATTACTACACACATCTTGATTGTTATGTAAGGCAAAGAGTTCCCCACTTATAGATAGAGAACAAAAAGGGCCTTTGTAGTCAAATACAACCATTCAGTCATATTGCATGATACTGGTGTTTGTTTTCAGAAACAGGTAGCTAGGCTATTTTCTGAGTGTGGTCGTTATTGACCAATTCTCTGAAATTTTAATTGGATTTATTATTGGTACTCTTGTAAATGTTGCGTAATGGGCTTTGAAATGGTATTCAGACAGTCCAGTGTTGCATTACTAGCCGAACTAACAGCCAAGATGAAAGTGGAATAACGATTGGAAACTGTCAAATGTCAAAAGAGGTCATGAGCGCAATGGTTGAAGCCCATGGATTGCTGATGAAGAGTACTCCTCATCAATATCTACTCAATTTAAAGGACTTTTACGTTTAAGGAGAGCAGAATTTCACAAGGCATCTTTTAAATTATTTGATGAAGCATGGTGACTGAGGCTTACAGCTGGGAAGTCCTGTTTAGCTTGATTCCATAGCTCCGGGTCTGACTGAAGAAACAGATTGCATGTCTTCCTCTCGGCAGCGGCACGCTTGTTCCTGGCCATCAATGGAATGTCCAAACCCTAAAAATCAAGAAAAAACAGCATTACACTGCCTGTCACTTCATTGAAATGGCACTGACTATACACCTACAATTGCATCATAAAAATGTAATGTATGATCTTAAAGGCGGTTGATGCTCGGCTCAGACCAGAAACATCCTTTGGAAGCACAAGCCCTCTCCAGCAAAAGCATATGTAAAGCTGACTGGAAAATCATCTCTTTTAGTTCAGACTGGTGCTGGTGGAGATTTTTCCATTTTTTCTCCTATGAGGTCTTGACTATTACATACGGTGAAGCTGCCAGTTTAGATACTTGTTTTTTTTTCCACCAGTTACGGCTTAGCATGGAGCACCAGAACCGTGTCAGTATCAATGCCCTACTTCTTAGTGAGGTTTGGTTAGGTTTTGAGCTAGGATTAATGCGTGGAACTCCCCTTCGCAACCGTTGGAACCACTGTGACCGGGAGTCGGATCCATGCTCGAACAGTAGTGAGCCTAGTGCTCTACCACTGAGTTATCCGCAATAAAACTGCCAAAACAAGAAGCATGCGTGTCTCATACCTGAGGAACAGCTGATCTCTGTACCCTCTTCATCCAATCAGCAACCTCTTTTATCCTCGAGCCACAGAATCCTTCGTCTGTTGAACGCTTGCTGCGGGACTTCTGATCGCTGCAATGTCACCGGAACATGGTTTGAAAATATTGAGACGCAATCGATCAATGATCAGATTGTGAAGTCATGTGTAGGAACATTCACTATACTTCCTGGTTCCGACTTGCGCCCAAACACCTAAAAGCATTGCACTGACAACAACTACTGCAAAACATGTTAGATTGCAGAATCTCACTCTAAACTTATGTTAGTATACAATACAGACTCCTGGCTGTAGACCTGAACATAACATCAGCCAGATGACTGTAAGCGGTTTTGTAATTTATTTTGAAGAGCCACCACCAACACTCCCAATATGAAAAGCTCCAGCATAGCTTCCCAGCCACCACTTGCTGACTGTATGGCCGCAAATAGGTTGAGGTATCAGAACATGGTACTACTCACTCAAAGAATTTCCCGACCTTGACATCGCTCTCCCGATATATAACTGAGTGAACAGAATCGGCGAGGTCAGCCTTTTTGTGATATTCCCTCTTCTCCACATAGTATTTGACACCATCTCCGGTAGTTATCTTGCCCTGAAACACTCCCTTTATAATCGAGCCAAACACTGAGCTTCTCTCATCACCTAAAGGGAAATGATGGAATAACTGTGTTTTTACCTCTGTTTACACTCGACATTATTATTCCTCGCACAGAGTTGCTGAGTTTGTTTCCGGTTTGTTAACAGGAAGACTCAAGAGTGAATTGAGGTCGGGAGTTAATAATCATCTCTCGAAGTGTACATTAGGCCAACAGCAATATTCACTTTACCTTCAACCTTGCCAGTAAACAGATGACCTCTATCCAGTCGGGTCTGAAAGCCGTTTACATCGAGCTTAGCATCGGGATGGAAAGTATCTGTTGTATCATGTTCCAGTTCTAATGGGAACTCCCTGCAAGGCAATGACAGCAATATATTTAACCAGCTTTCATTTATAGCAGTCAGGACAGTTAGGGTGGTGTGCGACGGTCTTGAAGTCACTGCTAAAGGAACACCTTAGATGGCCCGTCAATTCAAATAGATTCAAGCGAAGACAAACCAATAAATCAGATCTGTTCTATCTATACGCTGACTTCACTTAGGCCAACAGCTGGACTGGAACCTGCTGACTGTCATCACTGCCAGTCTGTGGATCGAAACATGCAAAACAAGTAGGTAGGCCATTTGGGTTTAGGGTAGGATGACCCGAGTTGCCAGCAAAAATAACAAAGCCATCTAATCATACAGTTATTCTCGATATATCAGGAGACTAAGTGTGATTAGGTTATTCAGTTTGTAAGTGGAAGGCAAGGCGGAACTTAATTTGACTGTACACTGCTATACCATGGTACACATGTATTATTAGAATTTTCTCTATTCATCCATCTGCAGTGAAACCAACAAAATGTACTGATAACCTACTCATCCTATAGAACTGGTGCTTTGGCAAAGTTCATTGGCATCAGCACTAAACCAATGTCTGAGATCAAACACATTGGTGAGTTGAGAGTGCCGATGCAAACAGATAGGTCGGTCACCTTTGTAACTTTCACCATCGTAAGTTATCTGGCAATGCTAATGAGTACGCAGTGCTAGGCAATAGAAAGTGTTCACACTTCCACAACACCACAATATCGCATATTTAACTCTCATAATTTAACGCGCAGACAGACCCCCCTTTTCACATCTGCAATCGTGGCTTCAACTGTTCAGCCACCTGAGGATGCATCAACATAGTCTGATCACCCATAACTCACAATGAAGTCAGTTCTTTTTGAGAACGATGGACGGACACGG
>Ga0224511_10000262_pt1 | contig 22462 bp, 17 predicted proteins | sample SF_May12_sed_USG_2_FD_169988 | JGI IMG/M metagenome (GOLD analysis project Ga0224511, IMG submission 169988) | Sediment microbial communities from San Francisco Bay, California, United States - SF_May12_sed_USGS_8_1 | ecosystem: Environmental > Aquatic > Marine > Sediment | place: USA...
TCTTAACGGGCTCATTAACTTTTAAAAATTTACTGTCTACCAGATCTGATAAAGTCTCTTTTTTACAATGCGTACATAATAAACGTATCAATCGCTGACTAATAATACCTATAATATTTCCTGTCATAATATCGGGTAGTACACCTATGTCGAGCAACCTGGGAATCGCACCAATTGCTGAATTAGTATGCAACGTAGTCAATACCTGATGCCCTGTCATTGCTGCTCTAAATGCCATTTCTGCGGTATCTTCATCACGGACTTCGCCAACAAGAATAATATCGGGGTCCTGGCGCATCATCGAACGAATGCCATTTGCAAAATCCATTCTCGCCACTTCATTGATGGATGTTTGGCGAATCATATCAACAGGATATTCCACTGGATCTTCCAGCGTCATAATATTAACTTCTTCTGACTTTACGTAATTCAGCATCGAGTAGAGCGTCGTTGTTTTACCGCTACCAGTCGGACCGGTCACCAATATGATGCCTTCAGGTCGGGCCATCATCATTTTTAGCGCATCCAGCGTATCATCATGCAAACCCAGATTTTCGAGCGGCACAATTCCTTTTGCTCGATCAAGTACACGTAGAACTATATTTTCGCCATGCGTTGTTGGCTGCGCTGAAACACGAAAATCGACACGATGCCCCTGCACCTGCAAACTCAAACGACCATCCTGGGGAATCCTGGTCTCTGCAATATTCATTGAAGACATTACTTTTAAACGAACTACAATTGCTGACCAATAATCTCTATGCAGACTACGAATCTGTCTTAACACACCATCTATACGATATCGTAGTCGCAAAAAACCTTCCTCTGGCTCAAAATGAATATCTGAAGCATCACGTTTTACTGCGTCAGCCAGGATCGCATCGACCAGTCTAACCAGCGGCTGACTATATTCATCTTCAACTGCATCCAGGCTCTTATAGTCAATCTCACCCGTTTCAATTTCATGCAGAATGCCATCTACTGATAGCTCATAACCATAGAACTGGTCAATCGCCCTTTTGATCTCACTTTCACCCGACACAAAAGGCGTGATTTCAATTTTACGACCAACTAATGCATGCACTCGATCAAGCACCTGCAAATCTGAGGCATTTTTCATTGCCAATTTCAGATGCTGCTCTTCTACATTAAAACTGATAGGCACAATGACATATCTTTCAGCCATTTCTTTTGGCACTAACTTTAACGCCGCTGAATCTGGCACGACTGAGTTAAGGTCAATACTACTAACGCCCAAAACCCGGCCTAGCATATCGCGCATCACAGATTCTGAGACAAAACCAAGCGAAACTAGAAGCTCACCAATCAGGCGACCATTTTTCTTTTGCTCTGTTAAGGCAATATGTATCTGATCAGCGGTTGCAAGGCCTTTTTCAACCAGTTGCTCACCCAGTCTTTTTTTAATCTTATTTGTTTTTTCTGGAGAAGCCATAAAATATTTATTTAGCTGAAAGTTGTTTAATTCGATTTTCTACTTCTGTTTTTGAAAAGCCAATATTTTTATCTTTAGAAAATACCAGACTTTCCTTATAAAACCTCAAAGCCTCATCTGGCTTACCCAGCCGATCAAGACTAACGGCTAGATTAAAGACATAATCTGCATTTTTGCTATCACCCTGCCATGCCTTAAAATATTCTGACTGAGCTTCTGGCCATTGTTTTTTTCCAGCATAATAATTGCCCAATGCAAAATTTAGATGTGTAGCAGTAGGCTGTTGTTGTAACATAAACTTAAGCTGACTTTCATCCTGCATGCTAACTGATAGCTTATTAATATTCATGATTGCTGCCGTCGCCAACTGATCACGAGGGTCAAGCTTTAACAATAATTGATAAGTTGATCTGGCTTTTTCATAGTTAGCATTTTTAACAGCAGCAGCCGCTATTCCTAATAAAGCATCTCGATTCTTTGGCTCCCGTTTTAATACTTCTCCATAATCACGATCTGCCGTCACATAATCTTCCCTGTTATAAGCTAACCAGGCATTTCTTAATAAGTCATTAATTGGGTCGTGTGTATTTGTTTTTTTTATTGAGAACTTACGCTTTGTTGCCACAGCCTGTACCGAAGCTGCTGTAACTTTTTTTGTGGTTTGTTTTACCTTTGAAACAGGTTCTGATAATTGAACTTTAACGACAGCCATTGATTCAGTCGATTTAGTAATTTGTTTCTGCTTTATGGGCTCCGTATGCACACTACGCATTACTAATTTATGTTTACGTTCTAGCGCTTCAATTTCTTCAAGCATTCCATAGTAATAATAACCACCCGCCAGCATAAGAATAACCATAGCGGTTGATATCAGGCCACCCCAAATAATTTTCTGCCTTTGCCGATATTTTTTATTTGTCTTATAAACTAATAATTGTAAGGCTTCGTCTGAAACTGTTGAAGTAGTTGCATTTACCCTCTCCAACTCTATCGGCCTTGCCTCCATCTCAAGCTCTTCAACTTCAACATCTTCTGCAACCATCTCCTGTTCAGGTACATCTTCATCCAGTGACAATTCCAGATCATCCTCTTTTCCCTGCGCTGCATTCTCATAATCAGGCTCAGACGATTGAACTGTTAGCTCATCTTGCGCATCCAGCTCCTCTGACTGTTGCATTTCATTTTCAGTAGCCGCAGCTTCGGCTTCACGTGCCTTCAGCTTTTCCTTTTCAGCCTTTTTTAATGCATCCAGTAACAGGCTCATGACGTTCTCAAATTACTCAGCCTGTTCGGCAGCAGCTGCGGCGGCGTCAAAATCATTCATCAAATATTTTCGATATTCTTTTAAATCGCCATCCAGACTAGCTTCATGCACAACTACAGGACGAATAAAAATAACCAGCTCAGATTTCACAAACTCATCATCCTGATACGAAAACAATGCCCCTATTATTGGAATGCTGGATAGAATAGGTACACCACTTTGATTTTTTTTGATCTGATCCTGCATCAAACCACCAATCACCGCGGTATCACCATTATTCACCTTAAGCACAGTCTCAATTTCACGCACCTGTATTATTGGCACTTCATTGACCACACCCGCTTCTGCCAACACTGGATTGGGATCAGCCGCACTACCAATAATACGAGAAATGGTAGGTCTTACGTGTAATGTCACCACATCGTTTTCATCCACAAAAGGCATGACCGACATGACAAAGCCAACAGGCACGGTATTAATTTCAGTGGTCATTGTTCCAGCTGTATAAACACCATCAACCACCGTTCCTTTTTCAACTTCAATCGAAAAATAAACTTCACTATCAACAACCTTTAACATCGCTGTCTGGTTGTTCAGTGCCATTACTTTAGGGCTGGATAAAACCTTTACATCACCAAACGATTCCAGGCCTTTGAGCGTGGCCGACAGGTCATCTCCTGAACTATTGGTATTTGTAGCTGTGATTTGAAAGAATGGAGTGGCACCCAAATTACCCCCCAATAAATTCTGGCTAACGCTATCGATATTACCCAGGCTATCCATCCTCATCATTGACCAGTCAATACCAGCCTGGTAATGATCACTCAGGGTAACTTCTGCAATGGTTGCCTCAATCATCACCTGACGCTGCGCACTTCCTACAACTCGATCTAATAATTTTTGAATTTGTCGATGTTGTCTGTATGTTGCATTTACTCCAATAATACCCGTTTCACGGTTTACAATAATATTTTGGCTTGTTTTAATCTCCTTAGCGGTAGCTTTTACTTCTTCACCAATCATGCCGCCAATGTTAATAATCAGTGTTTTCCAGAATTCATTATTAGATGTATTTTCTACCACTGAGCTTGAATTATTTCCGCCACGACTAGCCTTACCATCCCCCGAACCGGTTGAGCTAATTTCAGTTGCAACTTCAACGCTACCCTTACTCAAACGTGACATATTCGGATAATCAATGTTATACAAATTCATATAAGGTTTATCGGCACGAATGTACAAAGTTTCATCTTCGAGTGTGTAATTAATCGCTGCCTGACGAGATAAACGTTCCAGAATTTGTGGCAGTGTCTGATCGATAGCATTCATCGTAACCTTGCCTTCAATATCATTTTCAATATCAAGGTTTAATTTGGCATCTCTAGCCATGGAAAAAAGTAATTCACGTACGGGAACCTGATTGACAACAACGGTATAAGTTTCAAGACTTGGCCTCTGCTCTGGCTCAGGTAAAACTGGCGCATCAATGACTGGGGATGGAATAGTATCAGTAACTTCTGCATCGGCTTTTAAATGACCTTGCGACACAGCTGGAGGATTGCTTGCGCCACATGCCGTCAAGAATGCCAAACAAGCTAGTAACAAACCGTTTTTTATCATTTTTATCATTGACTCACCCATGTTATTTTGTCGAGACTTTTCCTTAAATCCAGCTTAGCCAACAATCATTCATTACGTGATAGCTCTTTACGTAGCGCACTTACCCGTCGCAAAAATGGCTGGCTTTGTTTCAATTTAAGCGGCAGGCTATTAAGCATTAATTGTGCCTGTTGACGAGTAGCAAAATCTCCGTAGAACACACTATACATCTCAACATCTCTTATTATAGTCTCATAAATGTAAATTCGTTCAAAATCAAGCGTTGCCTTACTCTCATCCAGAAACTTATCAACACCAATAGCATCAACCACCCGTGTTACAAACAATTGTATGCTGTAATGACTATCGGATGCCATATCAAGCCATTTTTTTGTTTCAATCAACCTGATCTCCAATGGGCTGTATATTGGCTCTTTTTTGGCTTCAATATCACTGACTTCTTTAGTCTCAGGATTGTCAGCTATCGGGCTGGCCACATCATCTACCTGTACATACCGCTCATTATCCACTACTGGCTGACTAATCATTGTTCCCAGCCATACCGCCAACCCCAGGGCAGCAATTGCCAGCAACACAAATAACCACCTACTAAAATCTGTCTTATTTTTAAAATCGCTATCTATCGCACCGGCCTGCACGTGTTTTATAGTGACTTCATGGCCGCCTTCAGAAAATGATGCCATTAGCGCCTTATCCGCCAGAATATTAATTCGTCGAGTCAAACCACCTGAATATTTTTCAATGGCATTAGCGGTTTTCTGATTAAAGACATCAGGCCCCCGATAACCCACATTGCGTAAACGAAAATTAAGATATTCCAGAATGTCTTTTGGTGGAAATGGGTCAAGATAAAAACTGTGAGTAATACGTTCTTTTAACTGCCGAATTTGTTCCTGCGCCAGCTTTTCATCCAGCTCTGGCTGGCCAAATAAAACCATCTGCAACAACTTACTATGCTCTGTTTCTAAATTACTCAATAAACGAATTTCTTCCAGTGTTTCGAGAGGCATGCTCTGAGCTTCTTCGACAAATAAAACGACTTGCCTGTTATCTGAGTGCCTCTCTAGTAAATACACACCTATTAACTGCATGACATCCAGCTTGCTGCTGTCATTATCAACATCCAGACCTAACTCATGGGCAATAACATGCAATATGTTATCGGGGGATAAACTTGGGTTGGCGATATAAACCACATCCACTTTATCAGTCAACCGAACTTCCAGCATTCGGCACAACATGGTTTTACCGCTACCTACCTCACCGACCACTTTAATAATGCCTTCACCACTGGACACAGCATAAATTAAAGCCTCTAAAGCAGCCCCACGCTGACATCCTTCATAAAATAAACTGGTGTCTGGTGTAATCCTGAATGGCGGTCTCTCTAAGCCAAAGTGTCCCTGATACATGACTACATTTTCCCTAATTTTTGAACTCGGCTGTATAGTGTAGTTCTATTTACATGCAAGGCATCCGCTGCCTTACTCACTTTATTATTATTAATTTCTAAAGCAATTCTAATACAACGACTTTCTACTTCAGTTAATAATTCATCCAGTGAAAATTCACCTGATGCCAATTGCTGCCTGATAAATTCATCACTCAGTACAGGACTGACTTCAGACAGTTCATTTGCCGACAACTGTGTTTCCAGCTCACACTCTAAAATTGAGCGACTGATCTGCTCACCAGGATATTTCGTTCCCAATCGAATAACAATATTTCGTAGTTCACGAATATTGCCAGGAAATGCATAACCGGCCCAAAGCTTTCTGGCTTCCTCATCCAGCACAAATGGTGCAAATGAATCAGCATAGGCCGACAGAAAATGTTCCAGCAAAAGAAAACTATCACCATTACGATCTCGCAATGGTGGCATATTGACATTGAGAATACTTAGGCGATGATAAAGATCTGCTCTAAAATTACCCACCGCCACTTCATCTCGTAATACTTTATTCGTCGCCGCAACAATACGTACCCGTGATTTCATTTGCTGCGTATCACCAACCCGATAAAATTCTCCATTCTCTATGACACGAAGCAATTTGCCCTGCAAGGTAAGTGGTAATTCACCAATCTCATCCAGCAGTAAGGTACCCTGACCAGCTTCAATAAAAAACCCCTTATGCTCCTGATTAGCACCAGTAAAAGCCCCCTTACGATGACCAAACAGCTGTGCCTCTAATAAATCAGGTGCGATAGCCGCACAATTGATAGCCATAAAAGGTTCAGACCGACGCTGGCTTTGCTCATGCACTGCCCTGGCTACCATCTCTTTACCGGTACCAGACTCACCTTGAATCAGTACAGGAAATGGTGAATCAGCAAATTGCTGAATTTGCTGCACAATGACTTCCATGGCAGCACTGCTACCAATAATGTCATGATCTTCATGGATAGCACGTTGCTGCTCCACTTGCTGCAAACGCAGATGGTGCTCTATGCGTGTTAACAATAGTTCAGGATCAGCCGGCTTGGCTATAAAATCTACAGCACCTAATGTCAGTGCGTGTTGAATATTGACATCGTCATCCTGACCCGAGAGCACCAGAATTTTCGTATCAACGGGATGCGCCAGTAACTCCCTGATCAATGCAAAGCCCTCATCCGGCTTATGAGGATAAGGCGGCAGACCCAAATCAATCAAAGCAAGAGCGGGGCGCTCATCCATGGTCACTAACAATTCATTGGCTTTCACTCTCGAATCAGCAATCACCACCCGATAATGTTTGCGCAACAAAAAGCCCAGGCTCTCGACAATCAGCGGGTCATCATCAACCAGCAATATCGTTGCTTGCTCATGCCCAAACTCCGCTTCTTTTTTTATATTTGATCCCTGTTCACTCATTTGCATTTATATCTATGACGACTCTGATTATTCATATCTAGTTATAACAAAAAATCCAACTAAATGCTGTCTAAATGATGCAATCAAAACCAAATCGGATGCGATCAAGGACAACTATCGATAAACTAAGTCATATGTTTAATATTGTTTTATACCAACCAGAAATCCCGCCTAATACGGGCAACATAATTCGCCTGTGCGCCAATACAGGTTGTTTTTTACACCTCATCGAACCTCTGGGTTTTGATCTTGACGATAAAAAACTTCGACGTGCCGGTCTCGATTATCACGAATGGGCCGATGTACAAACCTACCCTTCATTACAGACGTGCACATTAGAGCTGGCAAACAAGGGCTCAATCTATGCCGTATCAACACGTGGCAAGCGAAATTACAGTGCAATTAGTTATTCACCGGGAGATTCACTGGTATTTGGTCCTGAAACACGCGGCTTACCCCAGGAGTACCTCGATAGCTTAAACCAGGAGAATATCCTTCGACTGCCTATGCTTGAAAACAGCCGCAGCCTGAATTTATCGAATACCGCAGCTATTGTTGTCTATGAAGCCTTACGACAAACCGGCTTTAAGGAACTGGGCTGACGATTAAGATACTAGTGCAGTTCAGCGGTGGGCTTTCTTTCCAGCAAATGTTTAACCGCTTCCTGCGGTGAAAGACCTTCGTACAAAACCTTATATACCTGCTCAACAATAGGTAGCTCTACCTGAAATTTATCCGCCAGGTGCATAGCCTCACGCGCTGTTCTCACACCTTCAATTTCCTGGCCAATTTCCTCCTTAATCTGTTCCTTCGACAAACCTTCTGCTAACTTCAGGCCCATTCTACGATTCCTGGATTGATTATCTGTGCAGGTTAAAACCAGATCACCCATACCGGCCAGACCCATAAAGGTTTCCCGCTTACCGCCCATGGTGACCCCAAGGCGCATTAGTTCCGCCAATCCACGAGTAATCAATGCCGCTCTTGCATTAGCTCCAAAACCCAGGCCGTCAGCAATTCCAGATGCAATCGCCAGGACATTTTTCAGTGCACCGCCCAGCTCAACGCCAATGATGTCGTTACTCGTATATGCCCGAAAATTACCGTAATGTAGACAATGACTAATTTCATCAGCCAGTAAATCAGAATCAGATGCTACCGTAATGGCAGTAGGCATACTCATTGCCACTTCTTTGGCAAAAGTAGGTCCTGAAATAACCGCGAATTTTGAGCATTGCGGTAATTCTTCCTTAATGACCTGATGCAATAAACAACCACTACCCTCTTCGAGACCTTTACTCGCCCAGGTTACAGCAGTGTTTTTATCTATCAATGGAGATGCTTTGGATAAAAAAGAACGGAATGCATAACTGGGAATAGCCAGAAGAATCCAGCTAGCTGATTTTAACGCCTGTTCCAAATCAGCTTCAATCTTTAAGCTGTCTGGGAAGGCAATACCAGGAAGGAATTGTTGATTACAACGTTGTTGCTGCAATCGCTCCATGTGGTCAGCTTCATTTCCCCACAGAGTCACTTCTGAACCTGCATTGGCCATATGTATTGCCAATGCAGTGCCCCAGGAACCCGCACCTAAAACGGTGACAGGACCAGGATTTTCTGAATCCACCACCGACATCAATTAGTGCGCCGTTTCCTGAGCAGCTGCGGCAGCCTGTTGTTGCTGTACTTGCTGCGTATACAATGCATTAAAATTCACAGGATTTAGTATCAATGGAGGGAAACCGCCCTTATTGACAAAATCTGCCACGGCTTCTCTGGCAAATGGGAACAATGATTCAGGACAATATGCGCCCAGCATGCCATCAAGGTTCTCTTTTGGAAATCCAGCCAGGGTAAACAAACCAGCCTGCTTCACTTCAACAAGAAATGCTGTTTTATCATTTTGCCTGGCGGTGATTGTAATCGTTAATACTACTTCGTAAAGGTTTTCACCAATCTGCCGATGGGAACTATTCAGTTGAACATTAATATCTGGCTTCCATTCACCATCGGTAAATACGGTTGGCGCATTTGGGGATTCTAGTGAAACATCTTTAAGATAAATTTTCTGAATAGCAAACTGGGGTTCAGCTGCCTGTTGATTCTCTTCTGTCATAACTGTTCCGATGTAAGTAGAGCTTCAATCCTCAGCCCTGTGTTAAAATTATTTTTTTGTCACTGGTAACTTTGCATCTAGCCAGCCATTGATTCCACCAGTAATATTATGCACATTAGTATAACCCGCCTTCGTTAATAATCGACAGGCTCTTGTAGATGTCGCACCACTATTGCAATACGCCACCACAACCGAGTTCTTATCTTGCTTAAGAGTATCTATCTTGGTCTTAAATGAAGACAACGGCATGTTGCTTGCACCCTTAATATGACCTTTACCAAATTCGCTACTTTCACGCACATCTATGATTAAAGCGTCATCATTATTATTAATCAAACGAATGGCATTCGTAGGATTAAGGTGAATAGACGAGTTCGTCCGACTCTCGAACTCAGCCTTAATCAGCAAAAATGACACTACCGCCAACCCTGTCCAAAGATAGGGGTGGTTACCTATAAACTCAAACATCTGTTGCATAATTAAAAGACTTACCTACTCTCCCAGTTTTAGCCCAGCAGAACAAAATACTTCCTGCATCATGCCGATCAGGCGTAATGTGCGCGTATCACCAACTCGATAGAAAACTTTATTTGCCTCCTTTCGAGAAGCTAAAATACCTTTGTCACGTAAGATAGCTAAATGCTGCGAGATATTACTCTGCGAGGTTCCCACTGCATCAACAATATCCTGTACACTAACTTCCTGGTCACCCAGGGTGCAAAGTATTTTTAAACGAAGTGGATGTGACATCGCTTTCAGTGAACGCGAAGCACGGTTAATATCCTCTTCGCGTGTCATTAATAATGGATCTTCCGAATGTACTGCCATGAGTTATCCTGACCTCTATTTGATCTATCACTATATAATTAAAAACCGATACAATGATACACATTTTTTATATAAAAAGCACCGAACATTAAAGGGTCTCTCATTTCAATGAAGATATTCATCAAAAAGCACTTTATACCAGGCTTTTTAGTATTATTTCTCTTTTTATATCAGCCACTTATATCTTTCGCTGCTGACTCAACGAAAACCCCTGACTACCAGGCAAAATTAGATCGTTTACAAAAAAGCATCAATAAAATTCAACAACATTTGAAAGAAAATCGCGGTCAGCGTAGCCATACCTTAACTGACCTTAGAAAACTTGAAGTTGAAATCAGTAGCAATGCAAGCGCTCTCAAGAAAACAGAATCAAAAATAAAGAAGCTCAATAGACGCATTACCCAGCTCAAGAAAAGCCTGAAATTACTCTCTCAAAAACTAAAAAAACAAAGATCTATTCTGAGCGAACAACTCAGGGCAGCTTACGCATTGGGCGCACAACAAAATATAAAAATCCTGTTAAATCAGCAGGACCCTGCTGAATTGGGGCGTATACAGGCTTATTTTAACTATCTCAACAAGACACGTGAACACGAAATCCAGAACTTCATCAACTCAATAGAGAGCAAACAACAACAGGAACAGGAGCTTTCTTCAAACCTCATCTCTCAAAAAACAGCGATGACAAATCGAAAAAAACAAAAACGCTCACTAAAAAAACAAAGACTCAAACGTGAGCAATTACTGGCCCAGCTCAATAATAAAATTAAAAACCAGGAACAGACGTTAACTGGGCTTGAATCCAGCCGCAATAAAATTGAAGGTTTACTGCGTTCACTAGGGCAATTACTGGCCGACATTCCCAGCGCTCCCAATGAAGACAAGCCCTTCAAACACCAGAAAGGTGCTTTACCCTGGCCAATTAAAGGCCCATTTCTTGCCCGTTACGGGCAAAGTCGCAACAAAGGCGACCTTAAATGGAAGGGTATTTTGATCGGCTCAGCCTATGGAACATCTGTTCGCGCGGTAAGCCATGGCCGTGTCGCCTTCTCTGACTGGCTTCAGGGCTATGGCTTTATCACCATCATCGACCATGGCGACGGCTATATGAGCCTTTACGGCCACAATGAGTCCAATTTCAAGCAAGCAGGCGACTGGGTTCAGGCAGGTGAGATCATTGCCAGTACAGGCGATAGCGGTGGACAGCCCAAACCCGGGCTTTATTTCGAAATTCGCTCACGCGGCAAACCCATTGACCCTTACCAGTGGTGCTCGCATAAAGTACAGCACAGCGCATCCCGTTAATCGGTGCATTTCTACAATAAATCAATTACCATGGAACGCTATACTCAGTATTTACTCTAAAAATGCTATAGTCTGATTTAATAGACAATTTACTATACAACTAGCACTCTCATGCCCGGAGTTTTTCATGAGCAAACAATTTAAAACCGCACTGCTATTAACATTGGGAATCTTCATTGGTATTTCCGCCTCAGTGACTGGCAGCGTCTTCGCTAATAAACAAGCAGCTAGCGAACTACCGCTAAATGAGTTACGTAATCTCTCAGACATTTTTGCACGCATCAAATCTGACTACGTAGAAACCGTTGAAGATAAAACTCTAATTGAAAATGCCATCAAGGGCATGCTTTCAGGCCTGGACCCCCATTCAACCTACCTCAATGCCGATGAATACAAGGACCTGCAAATTGGTACCACAGGCCAGTTCGGCGGACTGGGCATTCAGGTTGGCATGGAAGACGGTTTTGTCAAAGTCATCTCTCCTATCGATGATACACCCGCTTATCGCGCAGGCGTCGAAGCAGGGGATATGATCATACGACTGGATGATAAGTCAGTTAAAGGCATGAGCCTGAATGACGCTGTCAAAATAATGCGCGGTGAGCCCGGCAGTGACATCAATCTCACTATTGTACGTAAAGGTGAGGACAAGCCGCTTGTCATCACCATAACCCGGGATATCATAAAAGTTGATAGTGTTAAAAACCGCATGCTTGAGCCCGGTTATGGCTATGTACGCATCTCTAATTTTCAGTCAAAAACACCTCGCGATTTACTCAAAGCCATTAACTCATTGAAAAAAGAATTTGGTAATGAACTCAATGGCCTGGTTCTAGATCTACGTAATAACCCTGGTGGTGTTCTTAATGCTGCCGCGGATGTTTCTGACCTGTTCATTAATAAAGGCAAACTGGTCTACACCGAAGGTCGTATTAAAAACTCTAAATTTGAATTTAATGCCAGACCTGGCGATGTCATGAATGGCGCACCTATTGTTATTTTGATTAATGGTGGCTCAGCTTCTGCCTCTGAAATTGTTGCTGGTGCCCTACAGGATCATCACCGTGCTGTCGTCATGGGCAGCAAATCTTTTGGTAAGGGCTCGGTACAAACTATTCAGGAACTACGCAGTGGCGGAGCTGTTAAAATCACCACAGCTCGTTATTTCACCCCCTCAGGTCGCTCCATCCAGGGCGAGGGTATTTCTCCCGATATTATTCTTGATAATTTTAAAGTCACCGAATCTGATTCCAATCATGTCGCACGCCTGAAAGAATCTGACCTCGATAAACACATCACCAATCCTGATAAAACTGATGAAGAAATTACTAAGGAAATTCAGGATAAAGAGGATTCTAAAAAAGACAAGAAAGTATTAGCTTCAGAGGATTACCAGCTTCATGAAGCGCTGGTTTTGTTAAAGGGTCTCAGCATCCTTAAGCCCAAATCATAATTTTGTACTGAATGCACTGGCTCCATCTAAAACTCAGTAAGCAATTTTTATTTTTTATTTGCTTACTGAGTTTTTTTTCGAGCACGCATGCCGCCAAACTTGCCAGTATCATTATTGATGATATTGGCAATAGTTATGAACACGGCCAGACTATCATTAATTTCCCCGCAGCTATTACACTGGCGATCCTTCCACAAACTCAATTTGCCTCTAAACTGGCTCATCAGGCTCATGAGAATAACAAGGAGGTAATGCTACATTTACCCCTGCAATCTATAGAGCATCATGAACCGACACCTGGCATTCTTAAACTGCATATGACAAAAAAGCAGTTCAGCCAGCAACTTAAGACAAATATTGCCTCTGTGCCCTATATCAGTGGCATCAACAACCACATGGGTAGCCTTTTGACCCAACACCCGGGACATATGGACTGGCTGATGTCTGAGATCTCAAATCTTGACAATGTATATTTTGTCGATAGTCGCACCAGTAACAAATCTGTGGTCACCGAAGCAGCTACTAACCATCAGGTGCCTAACCTTGTACGCGATATTTTTCTCGATCCTGACTTCAGGCCTGAAACCATCCGTAAGCAGTTTGATCAATTTATCAGGGTAACTAAAAAGAATGGGCAAGCCATCGCCATTGCTCACCCACACCCAAAAACGCTAGAATTCTTACAGGCCAATCTCCATAAGCTGACCGAAAATGGCATTAAATTAGTACCTGTTTCAAAGCTGCTTGAATTACGAGGAAATAAAAACCATGTCACATGCACTGGTTCCACTTGCTCAGGGCTGTGAAGAGCTTGAAGCAATAACAATTACCGATTTACTGGTCAGGGCCGGAATTAACGTCACTACGGCCGGACTTGATCAACAGACTGTGATCGCCTCTCGTGGTGCTCATATCATCCCGAAAACAAATATTGAAGCCGTTAAAGATCAACTCTTTGATTTAATCGTCTTGCCAGGCGGTCTTCCCGGAGCAAATCACTTACGTGATAACCAGTGCCTGCAAACAATACTACAACAACATGCAAAAAATAATAAACTGATCGCCGCCATCTGTGCAGCACCAAAAGTTCTGGCCACAGCTGGCTTGCTCGATGGTAAACGTGTCACCTGCTATCCTGGTGCTTTAAATGATTATCCTGAGCTTGATGTACAATCCTCAGCCATTGAAATTGACGGCCAAATCATTACCTCTAGAGGTCCGGGGACAGCCATGGACTTCACCCTGACGCTGATTGAACTCCTTGAAGGCCAGGAGAAACGTATTGAAATTGAACAACAGCTCGTTAGATAAAAGGCATCGAAATAATATATTCCAATTAAATTCAATAAGTTAGCTATTTACAATATGGTTACCTTATTATTTATATGGTTTAATCTGTTTTAGAATGAGTATATAATACTTGATAATTTTACTAGGTTATTAAAAGGTGCACACTATGCAAGCAGAAATTAATGGAAAGATCATCCAGTTGAGCGAAGCCGGTTGGCTTGAGAATCTTGACGAATGGAGCGAAGAACTCGCCGTTGTTATTTCCAAAAATGAAAAAGTTGAAGAGCTAACGCCTGAACATTGGGATATTATCAACGAAGCTCGCGAATATTTCATTGAGAATGGCTCGGTCTGCGAGCCTCGTAATTTTTCAAAAATCATGAAAAAGAAATATGGCAAAGACCGTAGTGATCAAAAGTACATTTACTCACTGTTCCCAACAGGTTTGATTAAGTGCGCAAATAAAATTGCCGGCCTGCCACGCCCAAAAGGCTGTAGCTAAGCAAATTCTCTGGACAGGGATTGTCCACATTCTGGTATATGTGTTTTTTTACCTTCTATCCTTATCTTTCTTAGCCATTATTTTATCTTATATCTTTGCCAACGTCGGTGAAATACAAAGCCTGATTAGAAATCCATCTTTATAGTGTTTTAAATTCTTAATGCTTTAAAGGTCTTTCACCGCAGAGACGCAAAAAACGCAGAGAAAACCTTTAAAATTTAACCTGGATGTAGGTTAGCACTCTTGGCAGAGGAGATACTATATTTACCTTTATCTTGGGAAAATCGTAAAAAAACATCTGTCACATTACTTAAGATTTCTGCTTAAGCGGTCAGAGCCCTTAAAATCAGGAAGCAAATTCTTATTAGTAATTACAATGTTTGACGAAGTCAGCAATGTTTTTTTTAATCGATGAGGTTTATGCTTCACCAGCATTTAATAAAATCATCTTATGTTTTAGTTTTTCTCTGCGTTTTTTTGCGTCTCTGCGGTGAAAAGCTTTTAATATTTTTACAACAACACCAGGGTCAAAACTGACTCTGGCACATGCGAAGCTTAACAATCAGTCTTGTTTGTGAATCCAGTCTGCGCCGAGGGTACCCTGCAAACTATCCAGATAGCCTTGACTATTGACCCATTCAAGCATTTCATCTGACTTTTCTATTCTGCCCTGCAATTTCGCCCAGTCTTCTGTATTGCTTTCCGGCATTTCATCCATTTTTTGCTCAACATAATCTCGATTCATTTTCCACAGTGCCGCGTCCCTTTCCTGTTTAATGCGCAGGCGTTGTTGATACCAGTCACTTTTCATTAAATATTCATAGGTAAACATTTCACGTATTGAGGCATCATCGATAGTTTTGCCTTCGTATTCACCATAAGCCATGATATTTAATAAAGCCTGTAATGGAGGACAGGCATCATTAATAGAGCCATCTTCAAAATAAGCTTTTGCTACTTTCTGGTGCGCTTCAGTAATATTATTAATGCCATCAATATAGGCGTCCATATCCTGAGTTTCTGGTTTAAGCATCGCCTCATCAAAAACAATTACGGGATTATCGAAAACCTTACCAAAGAAAGTGTGCACGAACTTTTCTGTAATACGATAACCCAGTCGGCTGGCATGAATGACTTTTCCTTCGTGTGTAAAATCATCTAGCTTTTCAAGATAACCATTTTCTATCAGATAATCGGGTTGACGCTGCACCACCGGTAAACGACACCAGATTTCTGGTATTAGCATACTAACATCATGATCAACCCGACGACGTGAGCCGATATAACCGGCAGCACTGCTAAAGCCATCATGCCCACATAATATATACGACACTAAAGCATTGTTTAAATCAGCTGTAGTGGAAAGCGCGTTAAATGGCCCCTTGGTCAATGCACCTTCTGAACCCGCACCCGTAGTTGATGGCGATTTACCTGTCAAACTACAGATGAGTTCCATAAATAATTCAGGCAACTCCTGATAATGAATAGGATTATAAACGGCTAAAGGACGAATACCCGCTTCCTTATCCTGTGGATTATTTCTGCGCCCCTGTAAAACAGCGTTCACTGGAAAATGCACTGGCTGACCTGCAGACAAACCTCGTGACAAACTGGTTCCCATCATAGCCAGATATGAACTTCGTGCATCAACCAGATCCGGACGCACCTGCAAATAACGGACATTAGCGCTTGGCTTACCATCGACTATCCGTGGATGGGCAGATGAAACAAAATACTTACCTTCTTCACCTTCTGCCACCTGACTAATTAAGGTCTGCATTGCTTCTGTGTATTCCTGAAAGCCCACCGCATCTTCCACCAGCTCTCTCGCATCACTACTAATTAGCGGTTCAAAGTTTGATATGAAATTATTCTTTCCTGCCAAATCTGATTCAGTTTGCTTATCATGACCACGAATAATGGCATCATCAGGACGCTGAAACAAACGGTTCTCACAATTTTTAACCAGTTTCACATTGCTTACATTATAGCGATTATTCAATCCTTCTAATTGAGAAACAGGCACAACCGTAGACACACTAATATCATCTTCAGTTTGAATTTTTGTTGAAGCAACAAAATCCTGCCTCAATTTATATATACGCCAGGTGCCATCGCTATGCGTGCCAACACGCAGATAACTGGTGACCAGTTTGCGGCCATCAAATTTAAGCTCATGCCCTGGATTACCATTTACCTCATCAACAGAAAAATGTTTTCGCCAATCACCATTCCATTCATGTTTATAAAAACGTTTAATCATATACACCAGTGCTAGAATATGTTGTGGGATTGTTTGCAACCACTCGTTATATTCATCTGTGTAATCTGTTTTCGATGGCGTAAGTAAACGGATTACTGAGCCAAGACTTCGCTCTTTGTGAAGCAGCTCTCGACTATCAGTTTCTTCTTTGTTCTTAAATCGCGCTGAATAATCATGATTAAATATAGCCTCAACCTGATTAAGGTCTTTTTCAAAATCGCCGACATAAACAGGTCCAGAAATCATCGAGTCCTGTATTGATTTTGAAATTTCTGATTTTCCACCGCCAGATACCGTACTTGGCTTATGACAAAAAGTACCTTCACCCAAAGTACCTATCAAGCGCCAGCTAGGTGCCTGCGGATGTTTTTGTAAATGTACACGAAAGCCACTGGGATAAATATAGGTATATTTTGCTACCAGCTTGATTTGTTTTTTCTCACCATTTTTCTTCCAGCAAATACTCTGCTCCTGCATATCCATTTGTGCATCTTCTGGAACATATAGAATGTTTGACCAGTTTTTATCTATCGCATAACCCTCATCTTTAACTTCAATGTGATCTTTATGCTGCTCACATAACCATTCAAAGGTATGACTGCGCATTTCTTTTTCTATTTTGGGCATATAGCTCACACCCAAATTAAAGCGGGGGAATGCTATCGCACCGCCGGCATGCTCTTCTTCCACACCACCAAATAAATTTGATGAATAACTAATCTGAGATTTAATTTCTTTTTTGCTGTAACCGAAATAATTGTCAGCAATGATGGTGACAATGACACCACTCATATCGCGACAAACTACTTTAAAGGCACTGCCATCATTATAAAGTTCATCATCCTGCTGCCAGCACATTCCATCTTTACGTTGACGCTCGCTAGCATCATCATAATGCGGCAGCCCCAATCCTTTTTTACTTAGTTTTGTAAGGTGCGGAGCTAAAATTACACAACCGCTATGACCTGTCCAGTGATCAATATCCAGGGCCGAATCATTTTCAGAAAGGAACGGATCACCACCATTACCAAAAATTGATTCTACAAAATCAAGATTGGCAACTAATCCACCCGGTGCAAAGAAACGTGTTTCCAGCCTTCTCTCAGGCAACACTCCTTCCACTTCTGGACGTACTATGGGTCTCAGCAATAACGACACCCAAATATCTATAGGCTTCGGTAGACCACTGGAAATTGGTAATTCCAGCAAATCCTTTGGTGGATCCAGTGCTATTTGCAACAAATTGGCATAAGCATTTACCGGTACGGCTTTTTTATCAGCAGGTACCGGCAGGCCACCTTCTACGATGTGAAAAACGCCCGATGTAGTACGACGGTCATTTTTTGGGTTATGTAACACTCCCTGCTCAATCCGATATGATTCCAGTAAATTCGATTTATATTTATCATCACTCAATGGCAGCGATAACTCCCTGGCGAGACCAGGCTCATTGAGTGAAAATGTTTCGGCGGGCAATTTAACAGCCAGGTCAATCCCATTACGCTCAAAATAACCGTTCAGGAAATCTTGTATACGTTGATCTGCTGGGCAGCGATACTCAGCAAACAGGCGTCGGTATTCAGAATAGTTTTTAATTAAGCTATCTGCCACCGACAAATAGCCGTGCTCAGTACTTAACTGGCATTTATGCCCCAGTGCCGCCAATTGCAGGCAGATGTGCTGTAACTTAGTTTGACGCTTATCGACTACACGTCTGTCATGATAAACATAACTCTCTTCATCGTTCATTACCGTTGCCAAAACAGCCTCTCTTTCATACTTCAATCTCGGGGAGACATATTTTAAGTATCTACAGGATATATATCTATGTTTATTGCTTGATCTAGGTGAATTAATGATCAATACGATCTAATTAACAAATACTTATATCACTATGTCGGTTTCTACCTACCTTTCAGCCCTAACATGATTTTCAATGGCATCTAGATCTATTCTAAATGAGCATCAATCGGTATACTGGGCTGTCCTAAACGACTATTTAGAAGCCACACATGAAAGTTACCCCTTTATTAAAAATCCTTGCTGAAAAAGGTGGTTCTGACCTTTATCTGTCTACAGGTGCACCACCAAGTGCCAAATTTAGCGGCAACTTGACCCCATTGAGCAAAGACCCAGCGCCACCAGGCTGGGTTGAAGGGCTGGCCAATGAAATTATGACCGATAAACAGCGTGAAGCTTTTCTTGAAAAACCAGAAATGAACCTGGCTCTTTCATTACCAAATATTGGCCGCTTTCGTGTCAATATATTCAAGCAGCGCAATGAATGCTCCATGGTTATACGTAATATCGTGACCGAAATACCCAACCTCAAAGATCTTGGTTTACCCGATGTTTTGACTAAGGTTATCATGTTAAAACGTGGCCTCATTCTATTCGTTGGTGGTACCGGCTCTGGTAAATCAACCTCTCTTGCTGCCCTTATTGACCACAGGAACCGTAACTCCAAAGGCCATATTATTACCATTGAAGACCCTATCGAATTTGTCCATGAGCATCGTGGCTGCATCATCAATCAACGTGAAGTGGGTATGGACACTGATTCATTCGAAGATGCACTTAAAAATACTTTACGACAGGCACCTGATGTTATTCTCATCGGTGAAATACGTGACAGGGAAACCATGGAACACGCACTGGCCTTTGCCGAAACCGGGCATCTTGCCATCTCGACACTACATGCCAATAACGCTAATCAGGCACTTGACCGGATTATTAATTTTTTCCCTGAAGAAAAACGCCAGTCCTTATTAAGCGACCTTTCCATCAATCTACAATGTTTTGTCTCCCAGCGTCTGGTTCCAACTGTGGATGGAAAACGCTGCGCTGCTATCGAGATTTTACTCAACTCTCCTCGTATTTCCGATCTTATAAAAGAGGGTGAGATTCTTGAAATCAAGGAAGTCATGGAAAAGTCCGCCACCATGGGTATGCAAACCTTCGATATGGCACTTCTTGATCTGTATAACGCTGGAAAAATATCCTTTGATGATGCATTAAAAAATGCTGATGGCGCCAATAACTTACGACTCAAAATTGAACTGGCAGAAAAAGCGGAAAAAGGCAATTCAGATGGAGCCGATGACCACGGCGGTCTAAGCTTACTGGAAGATGAGGAAGAAGATATAGATCCAATGAATAGCACCGGTGCCTTTGTTGCAAATGAAGGCTAAGGCTGTTTCTAGCACTGACTAACTTCAAAATATTTTCACCGTAGAGAACAGTGCCATATATATCTGATGCAATATTCTCTACAGCCACACCAACTATCACTGATCATGCAACTTACGCACAAACAGTACAATTTCGCCCCTTACTTTTAGCATCATATAACGCCATATCTGCAGCTGAAAAAATTTCTTTTTCCATTTTCCCATTCTCAGGAAATGCCGCCACGCCAGCACTAACGGTAATCTTGACAGCATCACCTTTAGGCGTTTTATAATCTATTAACTCCACCATTTTACGAATCCTTTCTGCCAGTATGTATGCACCATCTGCAGGCACTTCTGGCAAAGTCAGTACGAACTCTTCACCACCATAACGTGCGAGCTGGTCACTATTTCTTATTGCATTATGCATAACTAATGCAAGTTTTCGCAACACCTCATCACCAACTAGATGACCAAATTCATCATTTATTTTCTTAAAATTATCCACATCGAAAATTACTAAGGAGACACTTCTTCCATAGCGTATAGATCGATCCAGTTCCTTCTGGATAAATCTACTGTACTCTCGACGATTACTTAAGCCTGTTAAAGTATCTATACATGACAAAGCTTCTAATTCAGCATGAGATTTTTCAAGCTTCTCTGCCATAACATCAATAGACTTGGCTAAATCACCAATCTCATCACTACGTTGCCACTGCAAGCGTGAACTATATTCATTATTACCAATTTTTGTTGCGCTATGCGCGATGCAACAAATAGGATTGATAATAGATTTTGCCAGCACTAAATGCAGCCATAGAATGATCAGAGCACTAACTGTAATTCCACCTACAATTAAAATCATCATGAAATCACTAAAGCGTTCAATTTCATTTGACTCTTCTATAATTTCATCTTGTGACAGATAAAGTAATTTATGTAAAAACCCCAAACTCTGATAAGCATATTGATCCATTGCTTTCATTGCCGCTACACGCTGGTTTTTGTCTCTCATTTTTTCTATTGAAAGTATGTATTCTGCTTTTTCATTCGCCTGATTCCATTCTGCTCTTGCTTTATTTAGCAATAACAACTCATCTGGATATTCCGCCATTGTTTTTGATAATTCCTCAAAGACATTAATTACTTGCTGAGAGCGATATGTATACTTACTTATTTCTATAGCATCCTCATTCACCAGATAATCGTTAGGCGCCATAATCGCCTGATAGATTTCCCCCACCAAAACTTGTAATTGAATAAATTCATCAGATGTAAATTCAACTACGGAATCTAAATGTTTAACAGTATTGTTAAATACGACAGTTTGACCTACCACCAATATACACAAAGGCATCACCATTAATAGCGCAGCACCAATAAAACGATTGCGTAATGAATTCTTGTAAGAAAAATGACCCATTTATTTTATATTCTTTTTTACGTTAATATCTACTATGCAATTAGATGATCAAGCAAGAAAGATTCTTTATCACAATACACTAAACTATTACCACGCATAGCACCTCAGGAAAACATTAAATATGTTCATGCTTCCCTGCGGTGTAAAACTTTTATTTTTTATTTTTTTTTGGGACGAACCCAGCCCTTGATAATTTGCTGGGGAACACGACTTAATGTCAGGCTATCATCATCGGCATCTTTAGTAATAGTTGAGCCCGCACCGATAGTTGCATTTTTACCAATAGTGACCGGCGCAACAAGCTGACTGTCTGACCCTATGAAGGCACCATCTTTAATAATGGTTTTAAATTTATTAGCACCATCATAGTTGCAGGTAATCGTTCCCGCACCAATATTTACATTACAACCTATTTCACTATCGCCAAGATAGCTGAGGTGGCTAGCTTTGCTACCCTCACCCAATTCTGTATTTTTTACTTCTACAAAATTACCAACGCGGCTATTTTTCATCAGATGTGCGCCGGGGCGTAAGCGTGCAAATGGTCCCACTTCTACCGCCTCTTCTATTACTGTATTCTCAATAACCGAATACGGTTTTATCTCGCAGTCATCTGCAACCTTACTATTGATAATAACACAACCCGCGCCAATTTTTACATTGCTACCAATTTCAACTTTACCTTCAAAGACAACGTTAATATCAATAAATGAATCATTGCCTACTTTTAATTCTCCACGAATATCAATCCTGGCGGGGTCTGCAACGCTAACACCTTCCAGCATAATTTGTGCCACTCTTTCCTGCTGGTGAATCCTTTCCAGTTTTGCTAGCTGTTTCCTGTCATTGACACCTTCTACTTCGTAACTATTTTCCGGTTGCGCGGTAAATATTTCATTACCATCAGCCACAGCCATG
>Ga0224511_10000263_pt1 | contig 22455 bp, 17 predicted proteins | sample SF_May12_sed_USG_2_FD_169988 | JGI IMG/M metagenome (GOLD analysis project Ga0224511, IMG submission 169988) | Sediment microbial communities from San Francisco Bay, California, United States - SF_May12_sed_USGS_8_1 | ecosystem: Environmental > Aquatic > Marine > Sediment | place: USA...
CATGCTCAAAACAAACGCCGCGGCTTGGCGTTTCCACAGCGTGTTAGACAGCACGCTGTGGCAACGCTGTGTCAACGCTGTGGGGTCTTCTAGAGCGCCGTGGGCGCGTTGTGAGCGCGCCGTGTGCACGCTGTAAAAACGCCGTGTAAATTCTGCATTTGGAGTAAGCCGTTTGCAATGCGTTTTGATAATAAAACAAATAATCATAAAATGTATTAAAACAAATTAAGTATTTATTATAATAAATGCAAATGGATTAAGTTTTATTTAAACTAACAAAACTCTGAGCTTGACCATAGTTTGTCTTTTATTTTAATAATAAGTTGTTAAACAAAAATAAACCTCAACTAAAACACATCATTATAAAAGCTATTCAATGTACACTACTTAGTATACATGTGTTACTTAATATGTTGCAAGTCCTGTCTGACTTTAATCAGTTTAACAACTGTTAAATCATATGACGAATTGCTCTGAAAAGTAAAAATAGATCACTATGTTTGCAAATTAGGGTTACTCAAAATAAAAAAAAAATAAGTAAAAAATCTTAAACGCTATAATCGCCGTGAGGACGCTGTGTGCGCGCCGTGAGGACGCTCTGTGCGCGCCGTGAGAACGCTGTGTGCGCGCTGTGAACACGCTGCAGCCACTGCTTGCGCGCTGTGAAAACGTCATGGACGCTGTAAAGACGCTGTGGGAACGTCGTGTGGACGCTGTATGGACGCTGTGAGGACGTTGTGTACACGCTATAACTTACAAATTTGATATTTTTAGGTGTATTCCGCGGCGATCCTACAGCGCGCTGGCATGGTTTTAGAACGCTGTACAAACGCTGTGGCAACGCCGTTTGGTGTGACAGGGGCTTAACCCATTTCATATTAACTGAAGACATGCCTATTTATTGAACTATCGAATAAAATACATTTTTTGCATTTAAAATTTCCACCGTAAAGGTTGTTGCTGAAGGGTTGATAGTTATTGAGGTGAAGGTTTATATTTTTGTGATAAGTTTTTGCTAACTAATTAAAAATATAATTTACCTTTGTATGGTAAGTAATCCAGGTTTATAATACATTCCTGTTAATTTGTATATGCTACTTCACTATAAATGGGGTTGTAGATTAAACTTTTAAGTGTTCAAATTTACAATTTATACTGTCGAACATGACATGGTGACAACAATTAACAATGCATATCACTAAATTTTAGCATATTCACATTCAAAATGGTAACATCTTTAAAACATTCCGGCATAAATGTTTAAAGATGTGTGTTTTTAGTTCAATTCAAAGAAATATATAATGTTAACCCCCCACTTTCTCCTATTTATATAGTGTCCATAACATGATTTAGCACTATTTCAATGGTTTGTGGTTTGACAACTATTAAGGGTTTAGTTTATGTAGCAACCTCACACTTTAATGAATCAATTACTTTTGTTTGTTTGTTTGTTTGTTTGTTTGTTTGTTTGTTTGTTTGTTTGTTTGTTTGTTTGTTTGTTTGGTTGTTTGTTGTTTTCTAAATTTTCAATATTGTAGTTTCTTTTGTATTACTAAATACAACAGTTTGAATAGTTTCGGTAACAATAAAATTGTATTATTTCAAGTTTGCGAATACGTACGAGTTACTATGAGTAGTAATCATCTGAATGACTTGTTTGTGGTAGTTTATACGTTTTCGGTTGTTCACATGTCAGGTTATTAAAATACATATATATGGACTATTACAATGCCACAATGTTCAGCCGTAAAATGAAGGTTAACACAGTACTTATAAACAGAAATCGTTGTTGGTATTGTAATGTGTTAAGTGCAATTGTGTTAGTTTGTGAGAGAAAAAAACACGTTTCCAAAATCCTAGTACATTGCAGTGCTATGAACAAATCATTTCGATGACATGATAAGGACATTAGATCTTGCTCACTATATGAGAATTGCCATAAAAATATACAGCGAAAATTAATGTGCCAGTACGCAAAAATGCTAATTAAATTCAATTTGGTATTATTAACGGAATCACTTTTATTTATTGGGGCGCATTGAATCAATGCCCGTCTTGTTTTGTAGATGGTGCGGCTTCAGTGCCGGTTAGGGGCTAAAATTGCTTTCCCTTTTCTCGCATATTTACATTGTGAGAATGAAAAGAATTTCCCATTAAACATCCATATAAAACATGTTCATATATTGCCATATCTAGCTCATATCTCTCACACAGAAGCTTTGAGTAAACATACGAAATCGAATTTCATTTAAAACTGTAATTGCTTACGCTAATGCTGTGTCCTGAAACAATTTCATGGTTCATCGACTTCAACGTTCCACTAACCAGCTGTAACCAATGAAACACATGACTACTTTTTTATTCACGCCAAATAGAAAGATAGAATTTTTCCAGGTAAAATATGCATATTACAGAACAAAATACATACATATCATTAATAAAAAGTCCTCCTTCGGAACATAAGCCTGCATATGGTAACTAGCAACATCTATTTTATTGAAGCTGTTGATTAATGGTAATAAAAGATACCACACCACTGACATCAGACAAACATAACTTTTATTTAGATTTGTACAAAGTACATCATCTAAACGCATAAATATTAACATAAACTGTCAACGCAATAAAACGGTTTACAATATTGTTGAACTAGTAATGAATAAATAAATATGGATAATAATTATTAACAACGGAGATGAACACACAAGGTTCAGCGCTCAATATATACAGTATCAGCACGCATTTGTAGTGCATGTTTAACATATAGAACATGAGCAGGAACTCAATGTCACAAGGTCAAACACACCGATGCCACGAATTCCTTCTCTTTCCGTGTTGCCCTTTTATATGTGTGGCTGAATTATGAACGATCATGATTTGTTGAGCAACATAATACATTAGTTAGACTAACACATTGTTAATTGAAAGCATTTGAGCATAAACTATAAAATTAAACAGTTATGCAACATCAAATATTTTATGAGATCACACTAAAGTGTATATGAAACTGATGAAAGGGAAAGCCCTCAGGAAGCATAGCCTGCACGAGAAAACAGCAACACATAAGGACTAGGATGGACCATGACTAGATGTTAGATAGCAGATTCCAAGAATAAGTTATAACAGACAACCAATATACTGTGATGGCTTTTTTAAATATGTGGTGACTATGGTTCTGTGTCTGTTTTATTCAAAAGTGTCATGGCGTGGTGCAGTGGATAAGTGTTCGTATCGTCTGAGTTCAATCCAAGATCTGGTTTCTTGTATTTTACTTGCAACTTATATTGTAACATTAACAAATTCATTATATTCATGAAAAACACCATACGACTGTGTCTGAAGCGATATTGAGCTCACAGCTTTAATTGCATTTTTGCGTGAACTGCTTTTGAAAATCAAAACAATTTATAATGATACCATATAGAACGACAATGCTTGCACAAAAAGATAAACAAGATAAATAACCATTAGTCATGTACATTAATATAAGATAAAAATCATTTTTAAAAGCGTATGAAAGATGCAATACAGTAATTCATAACTTCGTCAATACTGTAAATCTAAAATAACGTATACGTTGTAACATCAAGCCAAACACCAATATCATTACAATGGACATTACGCAGGACCTCCCATTAACATTACTTTGTAAAAGAACAAGCCACTTGTCTAAGGGCGTAGTTATAGTAGCCTCAAAACCATAACGTCATGGTCTTCTATTTTTAGAACACAGCCATGGCCATTTCAAGCCAGGCGGGCATCGACCACTGGGCAGACATAATCATCATCGTCGCCTACTTCTGCATAGTTCTAGGCGTTGGGTTATGGGTAAACAATAGTTTACCATTTTATTTTGCCCCCACATATTTGGCCAATATAAGGCGTAAAAATAAGAAAGTAAAGTAACAATATTTAATTCATGCACATGTATGTACTTCCCGAACATGAGATATTATTTACTGTACATAAGTAACATCTAAAATTTCAAGGACATAATTATGAACTGTCTGTGTTGAGGAACCTTACATTACAAACTTATCACATATGTTTATTGTCTCGACAGACTCTAATTCGACCTCACAGAGGAAATGTAGAAAACTACTTCCTGGCTGGACGGAGTATGCCGTGGTTTGCGGTACGTCTCTATATTGATTAACTATTACCTTTACAGTCAGATAATTTCCTGTTTCAGATTCTTGCGATTGGCCTTTTTACATGCTTTGTTTATTGGACATACACATGTTGTGTCTTACATTGTATCCAGGTCGGAGCGTCCCTCTTCTCCAGTAACATCGGGAGCGAGCATTTTGTGGGTCTGGCAGGGGCCGGGGCGGCTGCAGGCATCGCGCTCGTCCTGTACGAGTGGTTGGTGGGTAGCAATATTGAAACTAGCATGTTGTATTCTTGGAAAAAGTATATACTGTGAAATCATTTACATGTATATTCGTTGGACATGTAATTTGGTGTAGTTCGTGTGTAGGGCAATCCACGCATTTAATTTGAAATCTACAAATATGTCTTATGTCATCAAACCAGGACATTTCGTGCCCACGAAATTAAATGATTTCACAGTAGTTCTACAGGAAATTCCACTAATTAAACGACAGATAAGAGACTAAACAGAAATATTGACAAGTTGTGAGGCAATGCTGTCTATAATGTTTAAAAGTGCGTTTGACAATTAGCGCTTAAACTACATAACATTGCAAAATTTCCATTTTATCTTCAATATATTTTACCAAATGGTAACGGGTTTACACTGTTGTTAACAGACTTTACTTCACACTTTGTGTAGAAAATGAAGGTTTAGCATGTTTTTCCGAATTTAAGATCAAGATTCAACTTTCGAGGGTTACTGAACTAACATTTAAATGCATATTCTATATTTAAATTTATGTTTTATTGTAAGCATCCTGTTTTTGATTGATCAGCATTTTGCATTCGCTTAGGATAAGTACGAGGTGGCTTTTTGTTTCTAGCGTTCAACTTTCTGTTAGGTTTCAGACTTCATACTGAAAAGGTCCGTGTAAATAATGAGACAAATGACACTTGTTTTTTCTTATGTATTTCTTGTCTTATACATATTTGTTGCTGACGTATTAAAATGTTTTTACATATACCACTGTTGATGTTTTCAGCCGATATTTCTTATCCTGCTGCTAGGGTGGGTCTTCATTCCGGTGTATGTGTCTGCTGGGGTCAGTAACATTCATTGTTTTAATCTATATGGTGGAGTTGTAGTGTTTTGTCTTGATAACAATGATGGGGTTTCGTTATTCAATTTTGGCTTAATTGTTTCTCTAACATTGTTCAAAGTAGCATGCCATTCTAAACATGTTCTGTTGATTTGAACGTAAAAAGATGAATTGTCTTTGCATCCTGCCTACAACCTACAACGTACATCATTTACGAATATGTGTATTCTAGTATTCTGCTAAATACCTTTATAGTTCACTTATGCAATCACATTAGGTGGTAAGTGCAATACTATTTCTGTACTCCCTAAATATACTTAAATTTCTGAATTAAGACATTATAAGTATATGTCGTCTTCAAACTGGCGTCAAAATGTCGTCATACTTACCACAATACCAGGTATACACTCTGCCGGAGTATATCGAGAGACGTCACGGAGGTGGGAGGATACGCCTGTACCTCAGCTGTGTCTGCATTGTCCTGTACATACTCACCAAACTGGCAGTGAGATAAACATATTCAATTCATGTGCTATATTTAACTTAAATACGAAACGTAGAAAATCAGTCAGGTCTTTTTTACATATTTTTGTCGAATATCAATGAGTGTTTATTTAATATGCTCAAGGATTGATTTAAAAAATCGAATTCAAATTTACATTGATGATGTGATTTTTTTCTGGTCATATAGAACACTGCTAAATAACAGATATTCCACTACTTCAAAATGTCACAAATTCAAGATAGAACGGCTAAACATGTTTTAAAGAGTACAAATACTCTTCAATGCCGAGCGATTGACAATTAATTCTAAACAAGTATGTGACGCATGTAGTATGTTGTGTTCACAGTCGTCGATGTTTGCGGGCTCGTTGTTCATTCAGATGGCTCTACAGTGGAACATGTACGCTTCCCTCGCCGTCCTCCTTATTGTAACCACACTCTACACCGTACTTGGTACGTCCTTTGTATTCAAAATTTACATGGATCTAAATGCGTTGGCTTTAAATGCGATGGGATTTTAATAAAACCAAACACTGTATTACATTGACAAAAGGAACTCGAATGCCGGTCCGGTAGTATTATTTCATTCTTAATTGACGTCCACAACAGTTAGTAAGACATCGCAATTTTATTTTCATCCTTATTTGTGTATGTGCTTAAACAAATATGTAAATATCGCAACTGAAAGCCACTGTTTGCCTTCAGCCGTCACATTTACACTTACCACGTGTTCCAGGCGGATTGACGGCAGTGATGTACACAGACACGTTCCAGACGGCTGTCATGGTGATCGGCTCTACTGTTGTCATGGTCCTTAGTACGTAGAGATAAACAGATAGTTGATTACCCTTCAAATGGATAGCATAAACCTATTTACATATAAGCATTTAGGTGATACACCCCACGTAAAAAGGAAATATATACATTGATATACACTTCCAAAGATAGTAGAGACAGAGTGCGTGCAAGCATAGCATAAACAATTAAACATATTACAACAATGTTGGGTATAATATTGCATTTTTAATCGATAATCAGTCTTACAAATCGTACCTTTTCAGCACTTTGAACACTTTCCCGAACAAGCATACTTAACGAATAACATCATTTTGTGTTTTAAATATGATATTATTGTTGTGTGACAGTGACAGTGTTGAACCTTACAAAATGTATATCAAGCTTTAAGTTGTTTATTATATAAGACTGACATATACCAACAAATGCACAGACGTTACAGAGCCCCCTTCCCCGTGGATGACCGGTTTGGAAACCAAAGAATGGGCTCCTTTGAAACTTGAATGACATTTATTTGGGTTAACGTATATGTTGAACAATCTACAGTTCACGACATTTTACAGGTTTCATCAAAATCGGAGGATACCCAAATCTGGAGAGATTATATTTTAACGCCATTCCTAAACACCTCAATACAACCCAAAGCGACGTCAATATAAGCATGTGCGGTCTGCCACGTCAGGATGCTTTTCACGTGTTCCAGGTTAGAAGAATATAACTTTACATTCATAGAAAAATCGGACACAATACGTTTTTCTAATACTAAATATAAAACGATGTTTAAAGAAAACATGTTGCAAACAGAGTAAACAGATCAAGTTTAAAGTCACCCGAGCACAGTTTGGGCATTAACATGGGAACAAATCTAAACTATCCCTAAAAGTCTAAATAACTGCGTAAAAGAGCATAAACAATAGGTACCATGTGCTAGTGTTGAAGAAAAATGTGCACAAACCAGGACATTTCCAATATACCATTCATTATGAGGGCAAATCATTTTCTTGTCCACGGACACAAAAAGGATTTACCTCCTTTTACATGCATTTTTCATCTTTTAAAATATGTAGACAATATTTTTAGTGTCATCCATTTTACATCACATTTCTTTGCTAAGACTTTAACCTTAATTATATTTTAAGATAAGTACTTTTTAACCCAGTTTCTGTGCTCTAGCTCCTTTAAGGGCACCGTGACAAAATGGCCCGTACAAAAACAAACACTTAAACCAGCACAAAACACACAGAAAACCCCGATGTAACAGACATCCATAATAACACATGAAAGTTGCGAAGTGAATATATGAATTTGTATCACACAAATAACATTGCCAGAAATATTACATTTGAATGTATTCTAGTTCCACTATCGTATAGAATCAGAAACATGCAATCATTGTCGCTTCAGTATCTTTTAGTTTTACAGTATGCATACGATGAACTACTACTACGATACATTGCAGTTTAGATGTTGAGTGCTTTGCAGGACCCCGTGACAGGTGACCAGCCGTGGCCGGGCCTCGTTCTGCAGGCCTCTCTAGGGTGTCTTTGGTACTGGTGCTGCGATCAGGTGAAACATGTTTTTTTATATTTATTTTGCTGTTGTTATTAACGATGTTTTTATGTTATTGTTGTTATTGCTTTTGTTGTTGTTGTTGTTGTTGTTGTTGTTGTTGTTGTTGTTGTTGTTGTTGTTGTTGTTGTTGTTGTTGTTGTTTCTACTACCGAAATTGCTGCTGCTGTTCTTCTTCTTGTAGTTTTTGTAATAGTTGTTATTCAACCATTTTGGTTTAAAGGTGATAGTTCAGCGCTCCTTGGCAGCACGTACATTGACACATGCGCAGGGCGGTTCTCTGCTGGCAGGATGTTTGAAAATTCTTCCACTTTTCCTGCTCATATTTCCAGGGATGATTTCGCGTATACTTTTTCCTGGTAATTATGATGGTATAAATATGTTGAACTATGAGCGTGTTAGACGATTGAGCACAATCATTGATTTAGGTCGTTTTATAAACTTAAGTTCTTCTCTATTACATTAGTGTCTATATGGAATATGGATTGACCCAACAATTCAATACACTGTTTTGGAATGTTGAGTAGTGTAATCTTTTAACACTGTTTGCCGATATTAATGACCCATCATATATATTATATACGTTTAAAAAACAATGTTTGAGCCCTTTTTATTTCAAATAGAAGAAGTACGACTGACAATTTCTTGCTAAGCATGCTGGATGGACTGCGGTCTATAGTAAATCATTGTAATACCCGCTTATACGTTATCCACATCGACAGATGAGGTGGCATGTTCTGACCCAGTCACGTGTAAGGAGGTCTGTGACAATCCGGCCGGCTGTTCTAACATTGCCTACCCAAAGCTCGTGCTGGAGCTGCTGCCAGTCGGTGAGTCAATTTTTCAATTATTGAGGCACTATTGTCGTCAAACGTTTTATTGATTATATTAATTGTTCATATAATATCGATTTTACATTTATTGAATCATGTTTATGTCCGATCTGTGTATGTACATCTTTATTTACTATTTAATACGTTCTAGTGGTACACATACACTATTGTAGGGTCTCAATATGTCTTCAATCAATATGGCTTTAATTTGTGGTCTATCATATTAAACATTTTGCATTTGTATGTTCCAAATTGTCATTAGTTGTTTATTTACCCCAAATATTGTTCACTTTAGGCGCCCGGGGCTTGCTGTTGGCGGTCATGTTGTCGGCCATCATGTCGTCCTTGACCTCCATTTTTAACTCCGCCTCTACCGTGCTCACCATGGATATCTGGCGAAAACTCCGCCCACGTGCCTCACAGAGGGAGCTTCTCATCGTCGGCCGGTAGGAAATATCGTTTATAGTTCCACGATCTCACACAAAACAGTAACAAAGGGATTCTGTTAGTTTAAACAGTAATTATTTCAACGAAACACATAAACAATTTTATGGTAACATGGACGTCTAAATTGGCATATAACGCAGTAGGTATGAAAAGATACAAGTACGAGTAAAATATATAATAATAAAATATATAAATGATTTCAATGAAAATGTGTACAGTAAAAACGCATGGGAGCACGTATGTATGTTACCTTCTTAATTCGAATGGTCCTTGCACGCTTGGAAATTATTAAAAACATCATAATTCCGTCCGCTGTATCACTATGGAGTACTCTTGATAGTAATACTTAAAATGCTGAAAACCTTAATTCTTTTAAACGCAAATTAAACAGCAAAAATAAAGGGTCAAATGTACCTTCCTTCTTTATGACAGGAGATCGATATTATTCTGTGATTCATTGTAGATTGTTAAACAAGAGTAGTAACCCTAATTTTAATCTATATACAAACCATTTAAGAGACGATCCTTTTTGTGAACACTGTAATGAACCTGAAGACTCAGAAAACTTTTTGTTACGCTGTAGACGAAATAAGGATGCAAGACAAATTATGTTTCAAAATACAAGACCCTACCATACATTAAGCACAGTCAAGTTACTTTATAGAAATCCTTTGTTAAATGACAAAGAAAATGCAATTATATTTAAGGAAGTTCAACGATCTATAAAATCAACTGATACGTTCCGCCAGTGAGCAAATTTTCAATCTTTTGGTTTGTGACAACACCAACTCTTTTCTTTTTCATCGTTTTTCTCGCCTTTTTTCCTCTATTATTTAATTATATTTTTCTTAAGAAACACCGTCCTTAAAAAATATACATTTAGTTCTCTACGTAAGCTTGTCAGACATATTTTATTTTAAAGCGGTTAATATGCAAACTTAATTAGTATTATTATTAATAACTTTGCCAAATCGTTTAACTTTATTATTATTTAAGCCATCAACACTTTTAATCAAGGCAAGGACATTAAATGAAGTTTGTTAAAACTCAAGTCCAATTCCGTTTGCTACATGTAACTAATATAAATATTGGTACTACACTCATTATAACTTTGGCCAGACAACTTGAATATATTTCAATTGAACCATTTATTACACCTATTTTATTTAAAGAACGGTGTCTCCCTATTGATCGCTACAAGGCGCAATTCAACATGCATAAATTAAGCTATGTTTTATTATTACGATATCGTATAGATTTAAACAGGATAACAAAACGTCTACGTTTACAATCAGTCGTAATAGTGTGGGTAATTCGATTGAAATAAAAGTACAACTATCAAAAGTATCATGGGATCATCATCAAGAACCGAAATGTATTATGGTCTTAAACATTTTAGCAACACTAGTAAATGGACAATAGACAAGAAAAAATATGTGCTTACATTGTTTCCTGTTGATGATAATATGTGTGTGTGTCATAATGTTTTAATATAAGAGAGTGACATATACATGTTTACTACTATAATGAGAGTATTACGTGAACTACTGAACTAGTAATATAAAGAGATGTTCAAAGAAAGAATGCTGAAACAATGCAGACATGTCAAGTTTAAGGGCACCATGACAAAATGGCCCGTACAAAAAGAAACACACACAGAACACCACAAAACACACAGACGCCTTAACTGAATGCGCTGGGTTGCATATCTAAAACGATTATACACATACAGTCATGCAACAGGTCGTCTTTCAGCTTGTTCGTGTTGGTAATGTGTGCAGTGGCCATATTGTGGGTGCCGATGGTTAAGGCTTTCCAAGGGGGACGACTCTTCTCCTACATGGTGGCCGTAGAAGGATACGTGGGTTCCCCGCTAGGCGTCTTGTTTTTGTTATCTATATTCTGGCGCCGGGCTACGGAAACGGTAGTTATCAATTTACTGATAAAATGATGAAGTTGATGATTAAAGAGCATTGGTCACGGGCATGTCATTCATAAACGTTAATATTCTATATTTTTAATGAATAGTTTGATTATAATATATAGATGTCAAATCTGCCAAATCCTCTAATTATTCCTTTTAAATATGTGTTCTCGATGATTTATAAAATATAGGGAGCCTTCTTCGGTCTTATGTGCGGTCATCTCCTGGGAATTGCCCGCCTCGTTATGGAGTTGGTCTACCCTGCGCCACCTTGCGGCGACGTTGACGATCGCCCTGCGTTCTTGGCTAAAGTACACTATACATATTTCGTTCAACTACAATTGTTGTTCACTGGTATAATGATCGTTGTGATAAGTCTTCTGACGAAACCAAGGACAGCAGAAGAGGTATTGTGTAAATAATTGCATAATTCATGTATTATTCAACTTTTAAACGCACATGCTTTTCAGTATTTAGCTCTTTTGAAGTACAGTGTGAATACATTTTCTTCAGAATAATTTGTCAGAGACCGGTTTTTAAAAAATACGCATATTAGCAATCACCAGTTAAACATATATGCAAGTCGATTACGCACTTCCAAAAATGTCTTATGTCTTGCGTATATAGTAAACTATTATGAAAGGCGGATGATATAGTTACGATTTTAGTTATTAGAAAAATAATAATACATGTCAATACACATTCCAGTTGAAAGGTGTGACGTGGTGGACGCGGATACAGGCTGATGACGATCATCATGGTCTCAAGATGAGGCCCAGCAACCGAAAACCGCACTTAACTGAGATCAGTCGGGAACCATGTGAGTTGGTATTTTCTTCTTGTTACTTTGTAGGCACCTGTTTGTTTGTTTGTTTGTTCTTTTTTTTATTTTTGAACACACTATTATACTTTCTTGTTTTTATATCTCTGTACTTAAGTACACGACCGTGGGATGATGGTAGGGTTACATTGCTAAATATATTACCTGAGTATTTTCATTCTATCAAAAATTAAACATAAAGGAAATACACATTGTAAATATATTAGCTTCCTAATAAAATATTGACAACGGTACCAGTAAAAGAGCATTTTCTAAGTTACCTCATGTGTTTTCAGCTCTCTTGGAAAGACAAGAAAGTATTCTTACTTCAAGATCCCGTGCAAGTCACGCGAGAACGGTGTGGGTGAGAATCAAAATGGCGGTTTGTGGAATGGAGGTCAGCGGGGATACACAGGATGAAATTGTGACAGTTGAACATATTAAACACTTTCTTACACAAAAGGTGTCCACTAGGAACATTCTAAATGCGTCTGCCATGATTCTTGTTGTCATGGTGACTTTCATTATTGGGTTTTATCATTAATTTATCAAAAGCTTTCCGTCTTGTTAAATGAAACAAAACACGGGTGGATTTACTTGATCATATATAAAGCAATGTTTTTTTTATTCATATTTACATTCTCCACTATTTATTTTCAAACGTTACAGCTGAATATTACCTAATATGTTACATTTTACATTTACGAAAAGCGTTCTAGGCTTTTAATTGTACATTATTATATATACAATAAATGCAGTTCCGAAATACATATTGAGTATTGTTACTTTGTTGTTAATCATTGATAAAGTCAATATTCTGTACGACATCTTGTAGACCTATCATCCTAAATGATCGTTGTTATAGCTTTCACAAAGGTTTTTACACGTATAAATGTGTTCATTGCTCACAACATTGATTATTGTTATATTGTTCAACCATATGGCACCCATGGAAAAAACACCTCACACACAGAATAGAAAAGGTTCAAAGGCCAGCCGCAAGGTATGCTCAAAATGACTAACACTACACAAGCAGTGTCACAAACATGCTCAGAGAGGAAAAGTGGTCTACTCTCGAGCAACGCAGAAAGCAAGCCAGTCTTACAGTGCTACACAAAATACAAAACAAACAGGCCAATGTCGATCACAGTCATCTTACAACTACACGAAATAACAAATTTCTCATTCCTCACTCAAAAACAAAATAGTCAATACTGATTCATCTCTTAAACAACAGACAGTACAACTCCTCTAAATACAGGTTTGTCGTAAAATTATCTAACATTTAGATAATTACCAACTTGCACGTGCTTCAGATTGACATCGTCGTTTTCTTTTAATGAAAAAATAGCGTAACGTACAGCCCTTGCAAGAATTTTGTCATACACTTTGGTATTGACATAAAAATCAAGCACTACGAAATATGCACTTGGGAGCATGCGGCAACAGTGAAAAGATACGTCCCGTAGTACAAAGCGAAGAAATTGCCGTGGTTTGGATAATAAGCGTGTCCGATGTTAAGTCTGGCTTTATAGAAGACAATGTTCTGATGTTGACTGGTACGGAAGTAGTCAACATGGCGAGGAACGCTACACGTTTAACGGCTTTTAAGACGGCTGAAAACATAAGTAGTTAAAACTAAACGTGTTTTCTTAAAAACTAAACACGTTTGTGTCACCATGTAAAAATGGCGACAGCAAACTCGTTGTGTCTATTGATCCTAGTTTATGTGTCATCCATATTTATCATGTCTGCTGTTCTGTCTTGAAACAGAAAGCAGTGTGACACAATCCGAAAACAAGGTAGATGGTGATGTGAACGTTTGATCCATTTCAGTTACTAAGATGCAATCTAAAACACAGAGATGGAAATACACCCTGAACGGATTTCATACAGCTGTATGCTGTTTATTAAAGTGTCTGTTAAGTAGTAATGAACAACGTTGTTTATACAATTGCTGCTATTTTAGTTAATGAGTTCATGAATTGTATGATTTAAAAATAAAGGTCCACTCATGCGCTTAGAGTGTCAGTGGTGGGTACATGTATTATTTATAACTATTGATGAACAGCTTCAATAAAACCGAGACTGCTATATTCCTCATGAAAGCTATGTTTCCTGAGGAAGTTTCCATAGACTCACTGTGTACGAAACATATAGATAACAGCACCGTTTTGTTTCTAATTGTAAAGTCATGATTGAAAATCAAACAAGTTTCTTTTTTCTCCTTGTTCAATGAACTATTGAATTTGTGTCATTCAGCTAATGTATATAAGCAACACATATTGAAGTTTCGGATAAACCGTATTGTATGTCTCGAAAATAACGCATAAACGCACGTGTAAAGAAATACATAGGTTCAATAAACAGCTACTTAGTAACCTACCCATTCATAGCCTAAAAGGTGTCCGTTACTTATGTTACTTATAAATGACAGCCCGGTATTGGCATATATAATTATATATTGTTATAGTTGCAGGAGTATATTCCCTTTAAAGGTTCTTTGGATTTTAGCATACAACTAAGTCACTGTACACAATAATAGGCCATACTGTAAATACTTTAAAAACTTAACGATTGGCATAAGTAACTGTAACTATTTTCAAGATCAAGGTCAGCAATTCTATTTTCCAAGGAGTTGACTTGACTTCAATGTATGTTGTATGTTGAGGCGCTGAATTATGGTGTAGTAGTTATCATCCAGCACAATTCTTTCACTGGCCACACAGACGTTTAGTAAGAGCACAAAATTAACAATAGTTTAAAGATCCATCATGTCTAAGTGTTAACTGGGTTGTGGTTAATAGGGACACTTGTCGATTCAATCCTTAAATATATGAACAAAAGAAAAAACACGTAATTTGGGTTAATTTTATTGGCAATATATAATATATAGATCATCTTTATATTTAACAAAGTACAAACATTTCATGATTTTAGTCTGAAGAACATTATTAAAAATTACATATTTTTGTCGCGAGCGAATATTTGTATAAGATTTATTTAAAAACCTAAAGGTAGACGGTACGCAGTACGCAAAGTGTCGCAAAAATCCTGTTGTATCGTTCAAAGATATCAAATGTTACATCAACAAGGTGCATTTTTCATTAAAATATACAGCTGAACCTCGTTGATCGGGGCCGCGTTAAATAATCACGAAATAGTTAGCATTCGATTTAACGAATTCCGAACATTCATATATTTTGTCCACACACCGTTAACGTTTGCAGACAATGTTTACCCAACGAGAATTATTTATAGTATTGTCATTGAGGTTTGAAGTGGCACTCATGCATAGTCCGTATACAGTCGAGTTTATAAATAGAAAACTAACGAATCGAATTGACTTTTAAATAGGTCGCCTATGTAATATCGTATAGCTATATGGTAAATAAGTAAGTGGGTTTCTTGTAAATCGTCTTTAGGTCTGTGGTATAGGTGATGCGCTGTCACGCTGACGTTTTGGGTTCGATTCCCAACAGATGCGTTTTTGTATTTGAACCAGTTTTATAAGACCGGCGAGTTTTCTCGATTTTCACGATTAAAACAATGAAATTGGGTTTGAAATCGCATAGTAGCATCAGATGCATGTATATCACTTAGAGTTGAACATGGCTACGAATAAGAAGAATGGTTATAACCATCTAAAATTAAATAAAATTATATTAATAAACGACACTAAAAGACTATGTCATTCGTAATATGCGCATTAAGCACAACTAAGCAAAAAGGTAAAAAAAATCTTCTAGCGGTATTCGAACACTAACCGATGGTGTGACAGGCGCTCACTCAAACCGCTGTACTAAGTATTTCTATCTATCATTGTGCATGTCAATAACCTTTTATGAGATTAAATCCAATACTCGACTGTCGATTAAATAACCGCAAACACCTGAAATAGCTTACGATTGCTTCCGAATAGTAATGAGTGCCACTTCAAACCTCAATGACAATATTAAGCACACCGACGCGGGATAAACAACCAAAACAATTACCACCACGCTTACCCGAGACTGTTAATTTCGTGTCACGGCAGATGTGCGAAAAAATATCGTAATATGTAAAAGTGTCGTCTACGCCAATCAACTACATATGTAGGTGCTAATTTACAGTTTACACTTCGAATCAAAATTGACTTGGAGTGTTGAAATATGAACTTCGGACCGAGATTTTCGAATCGCAATACCGAAATATTCGGATGTTTCAATTCGGCTCATTAAGTTAACTTCAAATAAAAAAGAAGGATAAAAAACGGGACCGGTTAGATTCATTCGAAATACAGAATAATTCGAATAAACGGTTTTCGGGTCAACAATGTTCAGCTGTACAACAAACGTGACATTTTAGGTCAAATAACACTGAAATTTACGCACGCTCGCGCTAATTATCATCATATATAAGACTAAACACGGATTTTGGAAATTAGTAAAAATATCAAGCAAAGGAAACACAACTAATGTTTGCTACAATGACTGTGCCTGTACATTCCACAACATATATTGGTATCATCTTTAGGTAAAAGGAAACGCGCAAAATGGTTGGGTTTTTTTGCAAAACAAATGGCAGTACGCAGTACGCACGCTTACAATAAAGCAGTACGCAGTACGCATGGGGGTTTCAACCCCAACAAAAGGCCTAAAACGTTGGATAAAACTCAACATTTAGTGGCGGCTGTAAAATGTCGCCCCGTACTACACTATTGTGTTGTTATATTTATGTGTCATCTGGATTAATAGAGTGTATGTTATTTACATTTGAAAATAGAGTTCCATACATATGCTACATGTAGGTGGAGTTAAGGCGTTGTGTGGCTACATGTGTAGAAGTGTGAACGTAAAGAACTGAATAGCTACGATGGTTGTATGATAAATTCCAGGTTTTTGCTTATAGTAAAATCAATACACGATTAACATGTTTAAGATTTGTATATTTAAACTCCTCTACTTTTTCCTAAAATATGATAAAAACAGCATGTAAAAACTCAAAAATACAAAAGGTCTTAGAAGGCATATCAACATGATGCGGAGCACGACGTCGCAAACAAACGTCACAATTTTTAGAATTGTTTATGTCTCAGAAGATATGTTTTAAAGTAGTATTTAAGACTATGCAACTAAATTAACATTAATAACAATTACCTTTGTCAATATAAATGATAAATTGGAGTGGTTTTTCTTTCTTTGTCGGGAGATGTTTTTCAACGAAATCCTAGGCATATCAGATCATATATTCTTGTCAGTAATTTTCAGCTCAATAAGGTTGCTAAAGGGCGGTTAATCTGGTGATCAAGTAGTTAAAACTTACCAAAATGTTATTAGGAAAGTACAACATGGTCTCAATACCTGCATTCTTTTATTTGATGCCAAGAAATGGTTCTGACGAAAAATATAGATTGTTTTCATACAAGACAATGAACTGGAATCTGGCAGAACAGCGCTGACATCAGTGGCGGATTGTATAACTATTGGTTATTTTATCCGGGAATAAGAGATAACCGGTGGATAACTTTGTCCAACTTGGTTATGTTATCCAACTTGGATAACCCATTATATAAAACCGTTTTAAGGATATCTAACTTTTGGATGAACTAACCAGCTTTTATGAAAGTTATCCAAAAAGATAACCCAAAACATGGTCATTTCCGGTCAATTTTAATCCAAGATGGCTGACATTTCAAAACGTTGAAATACGCACATTTGCTTGCTTTTGCTTTTCCTTGTGTTATCAAACTACCCTGAGAAAAACAAAACAAACTAACAACTTACCAGCAGAGAAGGCACATTCTTTTCTCATTTTTTATGCTTACTTAGTTTGCTGGGTTAATTCAATTCCAGTCAAAAATTGATTGAATTCTTCGAAAAATAATTATTTAATTCGAAGAATTACAAATCAAAATGTTGGGTAGATTTCTACGTCAGCTTCAAGTTCAAACGAAAACAAGTTTGGAAGTCATAAACATGAATGCCACTTATGCAGTTAGATCACAGCACATTGTTGAGTTTCAAAGAAACGCAATCCCATTGCTATAAGATCTATATTAAACTGATTACACATAAATGTCTTGGTAGAATTTACATTAAAATACATTCTTCTTCTTCTGCTTCAAGAGAAATGTAAACAAATGTAAACAGTGCTCTCCCTTTGCGGTTAAACACAACACCAAACTATGCTATTGCTCTTTAGGTAAACAAGAGTATTTCCCTTTCTGGAATAAGATTTTAGTTTAAATAATATCAATTTAATACTTAATTGTGCTGCAATCTTCTTTCTTGCATGCAAAAATGGCTGTATGCTATCAACTGATCTTGTCAAAAAAATGGATATCTCATTTAACCCGACCTCTCAGAGTCTGGTTAAAGATATCGAACATTTTATCCAATTGGATATCTTTTTTGGATAAGAAAATGGATATCTTTTTTTTATACAATCACTATCCTTAAAGTTAACCAATTTTTAGAGATAACCATGATTTAACCATTGGATATCTTTTATCCAAGTTTTATACAATCCGCCACAGTTTTTTTACTTTTGACCTTACTTAAGTAATATTGATTAATAAGCACAGAGGTACTTCTATACACACTAAACAGTTGTTATGGCATAAGGAAACAACATATTTCAAGCAGAACAAATAGCTTTAGTGAGAGCTTCACCAAACCTTTTTTTTCTTGATGTTTCAATTCAATTTCATAAAAATCTGTAAGTGAATAACAAAATAGCAACAAAAATCCAGGAATTTGTCATACAACCTTCGCATATAATGAAAGGAAACAATAAAATGTGATAGACAGTAAAACGGAGTACTGACCCTTTGCGTAGTGCATATCTAAATCATCCCTGAATACTGCGTACCAAAAAGGGGGTGACACTCATATATATCTAAACAAAATTATGATGGATAAAATGTGTCAACTTTATAATGGCATAAAATTAATCAACAAACTTAAGTTTTAGCCTATTATTTGAGGTAGTCGGTAGAGGTCTGTGAACCATATAAATGTTTAATATTACAAAGGTTGTTTAGTAAAGAAATGCTGACAAAGATTCCTACTTTATGTTATATTATGATTACTATTTGTGTGTGCATGCGGCTGGTGTGTGCGCGAGTATGGGAGAGTTCATGGGTGTGAATAATGTCACGCTGACTCGATACTTATTATACTGCCAAAAAGTCCACACAACAACCTTATCAAATGAACAATTATTAATGAAAAAGTGCAATCGGATTAAGATAGAAATGTAAACAATATGATTAAACATTGAAAGATCGATATGTTTTCAAATTAATAATAACGTAAGTAGTTTCAGCTTGAATTAGAAATAAGGTTGGGCGTTTTGATGTATATCAGTCGCAGTTAATTTCCCACCACTTTAAAGTTCGTGCGTAAATAAACGTGGTTTTATTTCTCTGGCCATCTTCATCTCAGAAATCAATACCACAAACCATCCTTTTGTCCATATTTGTATGCTTCTACTGATAAAATGCTCCGATAAACGTCCTGTATATGAGTGTTGATGGGTGATAAATATTCAACATAAACAGTCATTGAACAAGGGTAGTGCTATATTAATACGCCTAACTGGTATTCCTGAATCATGTGAAACAAATGTATATTAGTGTGAAATGATTAAAGGCGTTTAAATAACTTTTCTATATAGCTCACACTAAAGTCTGAAGCACATCTCACCATTATCCGGGTATCACCATCTGATATCAAATGTTATTTGGCCAGTAGTTGTTAAGTTAGCTTTCACCTCAGATTTCAGAGATGAATACACAAATTATATACTTACTTACATTTAAAAAAAAGTACAACTAATACACTGATGGGAATTCTTCAAACAAATGTACATCTAAACTTAAACTCCAGAATCCAGAAAAGTGAAATCCATTTGTAGATGGTAGGACATAAACATCGCACCGGTGGCTTTTTAGCTCACGTTAAAGACGTTAAAACACTGGTACCAGATGCTTCCTTGCAGCATATAAGAACAGGTTTGGCATCTTTCCTCTCAAACCTTGAATGAAAGTAAACCAAAACATGAGACAACATCTAAAAGAGCAGTCGAGAAATATTAGTATCAGTTCGCAGTAAGCTTTAAATAAATGAATATAAATAAAACACATGTCATTTTCCGGAATTGTACTGCCAAAATGAATCTATGGTTACGCGGACATGACTCGCACCAGTACCGCGGGGGACGGATGTGTGTTATATAGCACAAAGAGGCGTGAATTGCTTGTGATAAAACACCATTTCACCAAAACTTCATCTTTCCGTTTTATGCTCCCCGAAAAACGGAGGAGCATATAGTCGCCGCCTTGTCCGTCCGTCCGTCAGTCCGTACGTCCCATTCGTGTCCGGCCCATAACCTCGTTTATTGAAGTCCGATTTCGAAATTATTTTACAGAAATGACCACCATGTTGAGACGACGTGTCGCGCGCAACATTTGGGTCGCTACCTTGAAGGTCAAGGTCACAGCATGACCTGGCAGCAAAATCGTGACCGGCCCATAACTTCGTTATTTGAAATCGGATTTCGAAACTATTTCACAGAAATGATCACCACATTAGGTCTACGTGTCGCGCGTAAATTTGGGCGCTACCTTGAAGGCCAAGGTCACAACATGACCTTGTAGCAAAATCGTGTCTGGCCCAAAACTTTGTTATTTGCAGTCGGATTTTACAACTACTTTTGACAAACTACTTCTCTGTGTCCAATACCTATTCGGGGAGCATTACCCGGTTCCGACCGGCTCTTGTTTGAATTTTGTAATAATAAATCGATCACAAACATGATAAATGTGTCCTTTCGTATTAAGTAGGTCAGATTGTCATTTTGTTACCATAATAATAGCCTTAATACAATGATAAAATGGACAATGTACAGACATTTTAAATGATGAAGATTTAAACTCAACAACGGACTATTAAAGTAACATTGAATATGCGTATTAATGACCTTTAGTCATCCCGCCAAACATGGCGTCTTGACGGACTTGATTTTAGTGTGCTTTCTTATAGTTACTTGTCAATCCAGCCTATAGAAATAAACAACAACAACGTCTAGTCTGATAATTAGTCAGTTATATTTTAATAATGCAGTATGTTTTTCATATTATAATAAGAATTTAGTTCCAGAATGTGTGTGTGTGTGTTTGTTTTTTGTTTGATTGCATGCATTTTTTTGTCGGCCGTTTTCAACACAGCCTATGTTATATCACGGCGAAAAGTAAACGGACGCCCATTTCCAGGAACGCTTAGACAACATGAATCATCTTAGAAGCAAGTGTAGAATTATGGATAAATATCATCTGTGGTACATCTATAATTTAAACTAGTCGGGATTTTAACAAAGAAAGGCGTTAAGAAATCAACATTATGATATGAAGTTGACATGTACGTCCGAATTATGTCTTCATCCGAAGTTTAAAACAAACAAGATTGCGTCATCAAAAATCTAGAACTTGACAAGTTTTTTAATGGAAATTCTGTCAATATATCAGGAATAAGGACTGAACTTTACTGCAGATCAGTACATTAACATTAACACACAAAATATATCACTACATCCCCCCCCTGTATTTAAAGTGGAGACAAACGGATTTTCAAGTGCATAAAAATATATCAATAAATGTACAACGAATCAGGATTTTAAGTGATTTTAAGATGGCGAGGACTTTACAGCCAGTGAAATTATGTACAATCAGTGAATTAATGATTGTAGCATGCTACTATGCAGTGTAGATTCTTAGAATAGACAGGTTTGACAACAAATGTAACTTTACAATATGCAAAATGTGCTGTGACATTTTAAATACATTTAACAAATACATTCTAAATCTTTAACAGCAGAGTTATTATTATTGGGGTAGAGCATAGTCAGGGCTAATGCAATAGATATTATAAAGGTGTAGCTAGTTCTGCATCAGCTTTACCCCAGACAAACATCAGCATGAAATGATAAAATAAAATGCAACTACACTCATCCAATGTAATTATGAATTTGTAGTATTTACAACAATATCCTGGGACATATCAATATATAGTATTTTTGTAATAGTTATAAGTGTTAATCAGTAACACAAATTGAGAGTACATTAACATGATAACATACATTGTGGACAGGGCACAGGTTTATATTTTTTTCTTTAAAAAATGAAAGTATTTGTGTTTTGTTGCGAAATTCACCAGTTATACAAATCTAAGTATTTTACGTTATATTTTGTGTTTTTCAAAAACATACCCATACGTATTTTTGAGAAAATACTGTTTTTCGAACATAACCCTATTTTTTAAAATTCACAAAACTGCGACTGTAATTTCAGTACAAATTTAACCACAATAAACGTATTAAACTGTGTTT
>Ga0224511_10000264_pt1 | contig 22440 bp, 10 predicted proteins | sample SF_May12_sed_USG_2_FD_169988 | JGI IMG/M metagenome (GOLD analysis project Ga0224511, IMG submission 169988) | Sediment microbial communities from San Francisco Bay, California, United States - SF_May12_sed_USGS_8_1 | ecosystem: Environmental > Aquatic > Marine > Sediment | place: USA...
TCAACAAAACACCAGTCCTGTTTGAAAAAAAAGATAATTAATTTCAGGGCTGTTAAAAAGGGATGTAATTCAGTTGTTGTTTTTTAGTTGGACTTATTTTGTTTAGTGGTATTTAACCGTAAAATATAGGTCACCAATGATAAAGTCTAGATTTCCTTTATATTGCAAAAGGTACATAAACTAATTTGACAATAAACATATTAAATATAATTTATCAGAGACGATCACGCTTAGTAACAGCTAAAAAGGACAAAATGCCAGCATTTATTGAAATGAAAGTAGCCTCTTGTTGCTACAACAAATCCGCCATTTTGGAATCCCCAAACTGGGAAATACCCATACCTAACAACTTATTTTACTTGATTTTAAGACTATCTGCCAACATAAAACACAAATAATATATCATTTATGTAATAAACTCATTTTCTTTTCGATTTCAAGATGATAATCGACAAACGAAAGTAGATAACATGCGATGGCATGACACTTGGTGACCCAATTAAAATCTAATTACAGCAATGCTTGAACAAGAGTCCCGAATAAAAATTAGATTTACCTTGCTCTTCAGTATTTGTCCCTGGTTCCCCAACACAACTCCTGGTCTATTTAGTTTGGATGCTCCGCCAGATATTCCATCTACAGCTCCGATCGTCAACCGTCGGGGCTGTTTGTGCATATCTTTGGGTTCGAGCACCGTTGGTTCTTTCGTGGTTCGCCATGGTCTTCGACCGCCAGCCGCCTGTGTGGCCGGACGCTGGGCAAGTGGCGCGGGTTCCGCCCGTCGTCCAGTGGCGGCCGCAGTCGCGGGACGTACAGATACATTGTCAAAAAGTCCCGTTGTGAATGACGGGTGAGATTGGAGGTTCGCGGCGGCAGAGCTCGGTCTGACGTGAGTCTTACCCTTCTTTTTGCCCGCAGACGGAACTCTTTCAGGGGGCATGGTTAGTAAAGCTTCCAGCAGCTCTGCCTCAGCGCTTGTTATGTATTTTGCCTTTAATTCATCCCAGTCGATGGCCGAAAACAGGTTTTGTTTACGTCTCCCAACAAACGCTTTTCTCACAGCCTCGGCTTGACACCTGGATTATAACACTTCAGGTTACACACAACTAATTGTATTAGCGCCCCTTGATTATCGCGATAATAGACATATAAAAAGATGTATGTGGTCGCGACGATCACATGATTGTTAGCTAAAATCGACATGATTATACAAAAGGCACGTAAGAAGGCATACAAGTATTTTGTATTACGGTCTAAACGCTGTATTCCTGGGATCAGTTTTGAACAACGTAAATTTTTGACAATGTATAGATCTACACGTTTAAATACATTTGTAAAAATTAATTCAATGCATTAGAGAAAGCATTATCTAGGAAAAAACGTTTTATGCAACAAAATGAATTTTATGACGCTTCATTTTAAAGGAAGGATTTATCTTCGGTCAATCTACTGAGCTGCGTCCAGTGGAGAATGTCCGTATTGCCCGACGATGTCCCAGTCGTCCTTGGGGTAAAATATCACCAGTTGATTATGTGATTATGTGTATTTAAATATTCATATTCGAAATATATAATCAATAGTTAATAGAAATATGTTAATGATCCCTTTCTTCAAAATTATTATTTTATATGTTTAACTTTACCAGTAATTAGGCCTAATAATTCCTCATCAAATATATGCGGGTCTGTAGACCTATCAAGTTCAACTTGTGGAAGAATCAAATTGATTGAGGTTGAAGTTGAAGTACATGCATTTTGAAGAAAAAAGATTTCTATTTCACTGATAAGTGGTTGAGCAAATGTCGCATTGTAGCACTATTAAAATTTTCTTTATACACATATTTCAACTAATCAAAATGGCAAAAAAGACAACACGCGCAAGCATACGCGTTATCAATATTAAATGTTTGATCGTTTGGTGGGGGAAATATATGAAGATCGAAAAGCCGACATGGACGTTTGCAGGTGTGTTAGAACTAGGAACAATAAAACGTTTTCTTAACGACATAATTATCATAGAATAAGTTTTAGAGCAGATATTTTAACATTTTATATGAAATAACATGAAGATTTTTAATATGGGACCCATGGCGTGTTTGTGCAATATCAGGGTTTTTAAATATCACCGTTTGTTAAAATGTTTAGTCCATATCGAATTAATGCCCTTGGAATTGAAATTAAAATCTGAACGCGATTTTCAGTTGTTGTTTTTAAATATCACTGTTTGTTGAAATGTTTAGTCCATATCGAGTTCCTGCTCTTGGAATTGAACTTTAAATCTGAACGCGATTTTTTCAGTTTTTGAATTTGTTTTACTTGTTTTACGGTACATAATAAAAAAAATTAGACATGTCAAAAGTGCCATCAGCGCTACTTACACTTTGAGAGAGGCCCGTCGGAAGGACCTTCTCCTGTCTTTCCCGGAACCCGGTGAGCCGGAACTGTCCGGCGACCCGGCCGACATGTCTCCGCCTGGTCTTGTTGTCACTCCTGAATCTTTCACACCCTCCTTCCCCTTTTGCCTTGTTTCTCGACGTTCTCGTGCAAAATCTTACGTTGTCAATGACGAGTTGTCCCAGGCGATGACGTCGTGTCTAACGTCATTTTAAAATTACGTCTGACAAAAATGAATTTGAATTGATAGTGAGTATCAGACGTACCTTTTATTCCGTTGTTTGTTAGTTATTTGTAGTAATCGTAACAACTCGTGATTTTCCGTATTCTGAGAATGCCTTTATGAGATTAATATGGTCGAGTTAAAGGTTACACGTACACGTACATTGGATATCGCCATTTATTCGACTGCTAAAACGTTGTATTTAACTAAAAACAAATCTTAGCAATTTAAATGTACACACTCTCAGTATAACTGGTAATTGACATACTGACAGTATATTTATATGTAACAAAAGCTAGATAGCGAAACACCTCAACTTAGTAGTTAATGTGAACAGTGAATATTGTAAGCATCCATCAAATGCCATGGTGAAACACGCAACCTGGAATTTCCCAACAATGTATTTGTTTCGTATTGCTGTTCGAATTACCAACCGATGTGTTGCTTAAACTATTTACGATGTGAAATTTGAATTTCTTATTCTATTAAGTCACAACCTGTTGTAATAAACATGTGCTCCTCTCCCATTGTACCCCCATTATGTTAATATCACAAAATCTCTTTCATCTTTATTTTGCCGTCAAACAAACCGAAACGTTATAATAACAAATTAGTAGTTTCATCATTTCCATAAAATGTAGACATGGTAGATATATTTTGTCCGCTGTAACACAGAAATATATTTGTCTTTCAACATCCAAAGAAAGTGTTCTGCCTTTACTCCCAACATATTACATTTTACCATTCCGTTTTAAATGTCATGCACACAAAAACCACCATCAACGTTAAAGGTTTGAATTTTTGCTAAATGTTCGAATATTCAACTGCTCAATGTTACCTATACTGTCCTTAAATTAAAACATCAATTCTTGTAGAATACATTAATTTACAAGTGAGATTTTTTGCGCAAGTCATTTTGATTATATTTCATGGTCATTTGGGGATCAATAACTAATGGACTGTAAAATTAGATGAAAATAGGTAAGTGATGGTAAACACAAATACACAAAATTATTTAAAACAATAAACTAGTCAGTTAAATTCACTAAACGGGTTTAAAATTGTATCAACATACTTGTAATGAGCAATTACTTAGTCTACGATGTTAGGTAATGTTCTCTAATTAGACGAAACAACACAAATTTCTTGATCCTTAATCTGTTCAAATACGGATATAAAAATACCACTCTTACTGACTGTCATTCTTGTTCTAACTGTCTTAGGATAAATAAAGACAAGCAAATGCATTCGCAATGAAAACATACGTTTGCATAGGAATAGACTTGTTATTAAGGAAGAAGTTTATATGTCAGTTTGGACAAACGTCTGGGTTTAATCATAACAACATGTAATACAACAATAAATAATTCTTCACGGTAAGGAGATCACAAAAGGTGAAAAAACAGACAAAATACATTTAGTATAATAAAGTTTTCTTCTGCATAACTTAAGCATGTAAAATTGTTACAGAAAATAGACACATCTTTAAAAATAAAAAAAATGGACAATACTCCTCAGCACAAATCCGATTCGCAACATTGGCGACGAAAATGCCTGAAGACATTTTTATTAGTTCAAGTATACGTTATGTATACTAGAAATATATGCTTAATTATTAAAATACAATGTTATAATTAAAATCACTATCAGCTAGGTGTCTTAGATTTCACTCGTTCTACCCCGCGCCAAGTCATTTTCTCTGTTTCTATGGGGTCGAAATATGAGTATGTATCGTCCATGTCAATAAAGTCGTCATATTCTAATTCAACAACGTCAGACGGCGTGTTAATACTACGCGCCGGAGATTTTGTCTTTCCCGTGACGTCAGTTCGATCGCTGCGACCGCTTCTGGTGCTAAGCGGCGTTGACGTTTTCGATCTCTTGGACGGCGATGATGAGTTAGAGCCAGTTTTCACCGAATCATTTCTTTGAGATTTTGGACTTTGACCGTCAGGCTTCGGTAAGGCGTTTTGTCTATCATCGCTTGACGTCACAGACGATTTTTCTTTGGTTACTTCAACGTTTGGATTACTTCCGGTTGACGCTAAACTCATTTTGCTATAACTTTCGGTAAGTGACGTCGGTCGTCGAGGTTTTGTAACGTTTTCTATGAATGAAGTTGTGAGTTGAGGTGGTGTCACACCCTCGCCGTTCATGGAATTATCTGACGTCCCTGACGCTCCATTACGTTCATTGTCATCAGCTGCCCTATTTGAATTTGAACCTAGATCTTTAAGGGTAATATCATTAGGTTTATGTACACCCTCATCTTTAGTCAATGGTTTCTTTAGCACGTCAATATTAACGTTAGTTGGCGTAGCACAATCACCCTTGTTTTCCGACGGCGGGGACTTTACACTGTTGGTCGGAGTGTGATCAGACCCCATTACAACACGTTGGTGAGTGTCCGACCCTAAACTGTCGTACCGCTTCGGTAATAACGGAACGTCTACCTTTGACCTATCACTGGGGTGATGGGATTTCTTTTTATGAGAATGAGAATGTGATTTAGATTTAGATGATGGATGAACTTTTGGAGATCTTGGCACTTTAGGTTTGACTAAAGGACTAGTTTTAAAGAGACTTGCATGCTCCTGTTTTGTAGCATGGTCACCATGCCGAGTCTTTTTCGGGCTTCCAGCCTGAGGCACAGGTTCGTAATCGCCATGATGATGTATTGCACTTGGGCTTAAATGTCTGTTAGTTTCAATATCAGCCCTAAAGGATTTCACATTATGTGGAGGAACAACGGCGATTGAACCTTTAGATTTGTGCGAGTTGCCACCAGGTGTCCTTGCTCGTTTTTTCTCTAAATTAGGTGTATGACCAGTCAAAGGTGTCTCCATATCCTGTTCGATTTCAATCCCATGATGACTTTCGTGACTAGGCGTACTGCGCATGCTCGTACTCTTGCACATGCGCCGCGGGCTTTCTTCGTGGGCCGCCATTGCGTATTTGTGCAAACGTTTGTGACAAACGCGTTGGTAAACGACGAACACGATGACGACGATGACGACGAGACCACACAGCGATATGCCCACGATGGTGACGGTGCTCTCCCAGATGGACGGTGGGTCGCTGCTGGCGACTGGGGCCATGGCTACGGAAGATGGTTTAATGGCCGTGACTGAAACAGGAACGAAATACAATGTAACTAAATAAATAAATAACATGCAAACATGAATAAAAGTGGCTTATTATCTTATAAACGTTTGTAGATTATGCTAACTTACCTTAGTCTTTTACAAATATTTAACTTCCTGCATACATTAAACAGTTTGTATGTGTAGATCTAACATGTTTTGCTATTTGACAGAACAAAGCCAAGGACTAACTGTTTGTTTGAAAAGAGGCGATGAACCCATGCACGTGGATCGGACGCGTCGCTCTCTGCGTATATCCGTTTCTTCGCCGCAAACTGTCCACTGGTGGGCTGTAGAATTCTACTAACACTTCAGTACTAGTTGACGTGACGTCTTTCACGACGTCACCACCATCGGAGAACGCTAGAAGATCCGCTCCAGGCTCAAGACCATTACGGACCTTCAGCCATTGCCCGGCGTACAAGTTGACGTATGTGAATTTTAGAGAAACAACATAATCAGGCGCCGCCATAACTATCCATTGAGAGTTTCCGTCACAACGTCCGCTAGCCACAATCTCTCCAGCGTCTTGCGTCAGTCGACAACCGCACTCACATGCAGCGTCCACTCGCGGGGAATGAAGTGGCGTGTAGGGAATAGAATCTGAAATAAACAAGTAGAATCAAAGATATGCAAGGGAAATAACAAAATAAAGGAATTCTGCCTTTTAGCTGTGGTTATGTCCCTTCCTCTGGACAATACCCGTTGATATTTTCAGTAAAATACTTACTGCATTGTATTTAATATACATGTGCATTACAACAGATAATGTTATAAACAATGTGTGTATTTAGTTTTATCATGTACGTTTATAATAATACGACAGAGTGACTTGTTGCAACGTTTTAATTGAATATGAGAAACAAAAAAAACGTTATGTATGTCTCAGTCTGTCATCTAAGATTATTTGATGCTGTCGTCATTATCTGGAAATATATTCCCATGTGTCAAATTTTCTCAGGAATGTTTATGTAAAAACAAATTTAATGTCTGGGAGATTATATAGAACGTGAATTTATGGGACATTTCAAGATTTTATAACACTAGTCACATTAGTAAATTGTAGAAACGACGAAGTAATATGACACCCGAGAGAAATACTTCACACATTTACATTAAAAGATATAATGGAATGTACTAATATGAGTTTGCGACTAATGCATTATCTTTACAGAATATATTACTGTTAACGCACGTTTCTCTTTAAATAAATAAAAAATATAAATATACGAAAAGCATGTCTTATTGACTAAGGATTGGATACTGACCAGGGCAGAAGATGTTACAGGGACGACGCTGGACGCTCTCCCCGGGACAGAACGCGCCGCCGTAGTTGGGCGTGGGGCTGTCGCACATCCGGTAGCGCGTCTCCTGTCCCTCGCCGCACGTGCTCGAGCAGTTGGACCATCTGCTCCACTCGGACCAGCCGCCGTCTATTGGCAACACTGGAATAAAGATGGGAGAACAATGTTTGAATGTAACATAATATTTATAATAACATTGTTATGTCCCCTTAGGAATCAAATCATTAAAAAGAAATATTGGTCTTTTTTCTCTTTTCACTTAAACTTGCAAAAATAAACATGCACGTGCAAATCAATTTTCACTTCTTTATGCAAGGTTTAACTTTGGGATTTAAAATTAATGAAAGTTTCTAAACCAGTTCACGACATTTCCCATTATACTGCGACTTGCAGATATTAGGAAGAATGAGTTATTTCTTCGAATGCATTTTTCCGCCTAATTTCTTTAAAGATAATGGATAATGGATACGGGCTTTGCGAGGGATAACTGTGTTTCCAAGTGTGGGTTTCAATTTCTAGGTTTTAATTTAGTTTTTGCTTTGTTGCACCACAGTGTGCATGGGTAAGTATTTAAGTATTAAAGTATATGGCATTGCCCGAAAGACGTTGACTTTAACATACAAATTAACATTAAATTTTGCTTTAGAAAATGCATGACAACATCAATAATAAATTTACAATTAAGCAAAGACAAAACTAAATACATGTGTACAACATGATTATGTGCATGTACGGTTACAACTCGCAACTCCTGTTTTGACATGCTGCAATGATGTGCAATAACGTTAAAAAGAGAAACAATTCCTTATAAGCTAGATATATACTGGTTTTGGCACCACAGAGGCCAGAATGGAGCACAATGATATGTACAGTTAATCACAACAATTAACGTGTTTGTTACAACGAGTCTTACCGGTAGATTTTAAATCCGCACCAAGAGGTTGCACAATAACGATAAGAAACACATAATAATGGAATGTATAATAATAAAAGAACAACAGTCTTAAACATATTCCAGACATCATGGCTCCGGCAGTAACATAATCCTATTATGTATTACATGAACGGCACAGCATGCACGTAGAAGTTACGATGTTTAAGATATCTGTGTCTGTGTCCAATGTTTTTATATTTTTATTTTCAATTTTCAATTTTTGTCCTTTTACAGAATTTAAAATTATCACAGTCTTTGATAAACTGCTAAACTCCGCGTTCATATAAGTGTAAAACTATGCACATTTGAAGTACGCGTTAATTCATAAACGTTGGTCACTGTCACTGTTCAAACTGGACAAAGTCATCCATATCAAACTTCAAATACGACTTGAGACAATTGAAATCGGTGCAAAGATCTACGTAGATGTACGGAAACTGTCAGGGGTTCTGATATGATCGATTTCTCACGCGGTCAAGGGGCGGTTGACACGCCTCGGCCCTCGACCCTCGGGCGGCGGTCTAAACTTGTAACACCGTGTTTGAGTTGTTGTAAAATTGTAACAATATGTGTGATTTTATGAGTCTGTAATTTGTCATTTAAAAATAAAGTTTTTAAAATTATTGTTTTTATTTTTTACTACAATATGCGTTTGTATTTTAATATATTATCATTTTCTGATATTTTGCGTCCTAAAGTCCTAAGCTTTGTAAAAAACAATTTCAATATATTAACACATTCTATTTCAAAAAGAAAAAGAAATAAGTATTGCGACTATATTAAAACCCACTAAGAATGAAAATTGTTTTAGCCGGTTGTAATGATAAAGATAAGCTTTATTAGCAGATTCAAGTCTTTAGAGAGTTACCAGTTAATTATAGCTAAACGGTATCTTTAATATCATTTAAGCACACAAACTTATCTTAAATACACGATCAACTTTATCGTAAACCTTAAAAATGCAGCCCCTAGGGACTACACTAATATTTACATGTTTCCCATTACGGCAGATTGTTATCATTGTCTAAGTTGACATACGGTATTTTAGCAAAGTTTTGTGAATATGCAAAATCGAGCAACTATCATTTTAAGCCCGCAAGCAAGTCTTAAAACTATTATCTCTCTTAGTGTATTTGTCGGCATCAATTTGATAACAGAGTAAATGCACTATTTACAAACATTTGTGTCTGTAATTATGCGTAAGATGGACCAATACACCTTATTATTCACTTATCGAAATTAGGTCTAAGCATCATTGCATAACATGATGCAGAGTTATCTCGCCTTGAGACGGAAATGGCCCCATGTGGCATATGGTTTATATGGCGGTTACGTGAAAGAGTGGTTGTGACTTCTGAAAGATGCACTCCTTTGACGTCAACGACGGCTAGATTAAATTACAAGGGTTCATAATTTGACGGGATATGAAAGCAAGGTTAATTATTTAGTATAATTATAACAGCAAGGGTAAACAAATAATAGTATTCAGAGATTAATATGTGGTATGGGTAACTAAACTGCATCTTTAAACTTCGAATACGTCACAACTATTGCTATAATGTGTGTGGGTGTTTTACAGAATAGGTCTTCATCTATTAGCTCTGTTTGCACGACTCATTAAAATAGGATCTTAAGTCGTATACAAGCCACACATTAGTTCAAATAATGAACCTTGGGAATTCGGGCTAAACAAAGATCTCTATAATGGAATTTTCTCTTGAAAGAAATCTTCATTAGTTAGGGTCAATACGGTAATGGCGTACATGTCATTAATGAAACAAATGAAACCCCCGCATTAAATCCCTTACAGGTCCCTTGTTAGTCGCTTCCCCGACATGACAAATCTGGTTCTAATTCTGCGACTAGAGATGTGGCGACTACACAGAACGCAAATTGCAACACGCGCATGCACACGGAAGCCCTTTAATTCGCCATTCGGAATACGGTGCGTCCATGTTCTGTTAATTGTACGTTTCCTCATTACTGTGGACATTGTCCCCTGGGAGAGTGGACAGTGGGTTCATGACATCAGAAATGACTGGCTTGTAGAAAGCCCAGCATTCCCGGCGGCCCCCTGGCGGCCATGTAAACAGAGAGCGCCACCTGGGTCAGAGGGAGGGACATCGCTATTGTGCGGCGTCCATCGGTATCAGAATGCAATTTATCACCTTTATTGGACACCCTTTTTAAAAACATGGGCGTATTCATATGACCGAATCATTGTTAATGAGTTTTTGAAACTAAATGGCCATTTCGATGTTTCATGTGGAGTGCCTTAAACGAAAATCATTTTTTGAATTGTAAAAATTTGCAATTGACATCGCAAAAATGGACAAACGAGCTTTGACCAAAATATTTAAACTTATTTTTCTCAAAAAGTATATTAATGATCTATTTATGTTCTAACTAAGGGCTAATATCGCCATCGGTCACGCAGTAAAGCCCCTATAATGCTAATAAAAGGCCATAAAAGGCGGTTCATAAATAAACTCCTCGCGACCCCTTATACTGTCCAAGACAGTTTAACGATATGACCTAGAGTCAATTCTGATGGATTTAAGATAATTGAAATAAAATCCATGACAATAAAGCTCGGACAAAGCAGTCCAGATTATATATTGACATATTGAGATAGGAAATCTGAAAATTACTTCCAACTAGGGCCGAATAGTCTTTGAACACTATAGAGGGTTTGAAGACCGCTATTAGAGAGGGGCAAAGTGACCCGATATGAAATGATGGAAAGGTGGACGCATTTTCATGAGTCGTTAGGTTTGAACAGAACCCGTATCATCTCGCAGACATAAACATGCCAGCTACAAGTATCAGATGTCAGTGATTTACATGCAGTCGTGTCCTCCACGTACAAGGAGAACAACCCCTTTCCCATGGTGGTGAGAAATTCGTCCAAAGAACGAAGACGGACTTAAGGAAATACTTGAACGAAGTGCGTTTATTAACCACTTTATCATGCGACAAATATGGTTGCCATGGTAACGTTCCTAAGGTAACGTCCGAACCCTTGCTCCCTGCCGAGATACATGCCAAAACTCCTGTGAATATTCACGGGTATTTGTATATAATTATGATCATATTGTACTTTAACAACCGCTCTACATATGAAAGAATGTCGACCACTTGTAATGACGCTAATGGCGGTTCTGTGTTTGAAAAGTTAAGAAGACATCGCGAATAGTTTACGGAAGGATGACATATAGCATTAAGTTGTCGAGTTTCAAGAGCTGAATTCTTCCCTGAAACACTTCGAATGTCCTCTTAAGAAACTGCTCTCAAGGACGTACACGAGTTTTTGTCGTATGAGATGGTGCATTTGTCAATTTGGATAAAAAGGCAACACCTAGATTTTTTAGTTTATGTGGGAAACGATATATAATTTGACTAAATCACTTATTTTAGTACTTGTCTCAGGCAAACGTAGATGATATCATATTGCGTCTGTAATACTGTGACATAATTTATAAGCTCATACTACAGACGAGTGCGCTTTCGTTTCAATTTAACAACATACTTAAAATACAATGTCTACAAATGTGTGTCGTGTTTTGTGTAAACTACAAGTTATTGTGGTATATGATCGATAGCTTTCACTCTTTCTGCCTTGCACCTGTGATTTTATACATATTTCATCAATTTTCAACCGCGTGCCTGTTCTCTAACGCAGACGATTTATCAGGATTGTTTACGGTTTTTTTCTAAAATATTTTTTTATATCATTTTAAACATTAAATCAAATCACTAGTTGGTGTATGGTTCACATCTTAAACAATCGCTATGTAAATAAATACTTTTCAAAACAAAATTGGCTTGCAAAGAAAGAAACAATCCTAAAATAGTATTCCTCTGTTTCATAGTTATGAGACAATGACGAGTTTGTGTCGCGGTCATCAACGATTCTAATCACTGCACTGGTGGGAATAGAAAACATAAAATTCTCATCAACTTTTGCAACTTGAGAACACTTCAAACATTGGTGATGGAACCAATTTTAAAAATTAAAATTAACTACCATTTCCAATGACAGAAAATATTACTATTGATGATGATGTGAAAAGCATAAAGCGCGTTTAGAAATTCATTATGATTTCCAGGTGCTCGTTGTATGTCTAGGAATCCAGAGACTGATTTTATTTTCACTTTCATGGTAAACTGAATCAATACACCAATGTCGTTAACAGCGTGGACTGACATTGCTTCATCATTTATTTATTTCAATGTCCTTTTTTACTATAGAACGTCGATCTATGTTGCCTGCCTGATTAAAACAAGACGGGCATAATTGGAATTCCGACAAATAAATGGGTTCCACGTTCTACAGGACTTGTTGCTAAAAGCACGTATTTCTGCCCATATTGTGAGTTATTGGGATCAGATTAATAGATTGTGATGTCTGCAATATTGTACAATTTAGATACACGGTATTTACTCAACTCATTTGTCAACGTTTTGTTCTTGATTTAATTGAGTTGCGGATTCCATTTCAGTAATTATCACTCGCGGGAACAAATAACACTGAACTGTTGCAGACATGGCACAGACTTGTCGTTTGATGAGCTGCTTTTGGTGGGAAGACCGTACACGTCTATGTGCCTTGACATCATTGTGTAGTTATATTTTTATGGTCCGCAGGGATCATGGATTGTATGTTGTTAACATTTGAAAATAGTGTTCCGCTCATGGGCTAGGGGGCATATGTGTTGTGGCATCTTTCATTACTACTGACGAACAGCTTCAATAAAACTGAGGCTGCTATTTTCCCATGAAGGCTATGCTTCCTAAAGGCTTTCCCATTTCTCAGTTGATACAAATATATACATATGTACAATGACTGACTGGATGAGTTTGAGCCTCGTGTTCGTTCTGTCATCAAACCAGACGCACGAGTACTCGAGCATTTCAAGAAAACCATATTAGAAGAATGTTCACACGTTATCATTTAAACAATGTGTGAAGTCATTCTGGTTGTTCGTTTGTTTCGTTAACAATTAGTTCAAAGACTGCCCTATCATCAGTTTTAGACTTGGTTCGATAACGAGGAACTCGATACATGTATATTGGTTTGTTTATTAATGACTTCTTATATCTGATCTTGATAAGGGCACAATGAGGTCTTATCAGGAAGGCACATGATACCGACGGGATCATTATTTATGTAGGAAGATCTCTCGCAGACCTTTGCAGAAACGTTCGGAGACACGGACCGTCAGTGCGCTGATGTTCTCTCGTTATTCTATCAGATAATGTTTAATGGCTCAAATAAGCAATTAAGACCAAATCAATGCCATGTATTCATGAAGGGTATGGGCCGCAGTGGCCACGACAAGAGACGTATACTAAGTATAGGATGCGACTGAATCAATATTGGCGTCGACATCTTTGATGCGCTAGAGCAATTTAAAAATCTTTTTAATTGTCACAGATATTATATTTTTGCTTATTACTGCTAACGGCGTATGCTCGATGTTTGTATTAATTTAGTATCTGCAGGACATGTCAGCTTCGAACCGGAAACAGTTTTGCAATTATTAATAATGCGGAAGCAGACGATAATATCACGCATTCTAAAATCCTGTAGCAGACGACACCTGTCACGCGCCGCACCGGAAATCGATACATTCCAATGGGAGACACACAGCGGCTTCTGTAGGAATTCACCTGAGATGTAATCTGGTTTAAATACAACGATTTTAACGCAACATATTGCGTCTTTCAAGGTTTTTTTCCTTTAAAACTTACAGTTTTAAGGTGATATTCAATGTTTAGGTCTAAAGCATGAGAGCAAACAAACGCCTTTCAAGTTGATATAAATCAAAGAGCGAAGACAATCTTTGCTTTTTCGGCTTAAGTTTTCAATCCATATCAAAGTCTTATCTCTTTATAATGCGACTTTATTGAACATAGAAAGTTTTTCAACGTAATGTTGGTTTTGGTGATGGCGTGAGTGATTTAGGTCCATGCAAACCTTTACCTAATTCACAAAATTGAAGTTTTCAAGTGATGAGACCTATATTTAGCAACTTGCACAGTCACTATTCAACTTTGTAGACAACATTGAAGGGGGCTGATGATTTAGAGGGTTTAAATTGTAGTAATTTACCAATTTCTCTTGCAGTTTATCACGCAGTCTAAAAACAAAGTACAGAAATCAGGCCACTTAATACTGACCAGAGTCCGGGTGCGCAGACTTGCAGACTTCCGTCTGATTTATGACGGAACCGTCGCTCATGAATGTCACGAGCTGGAAGCAATATCCGGTCGCATCCGTCCGGAAACCGCTGCATGGCTCCACGACCTGGGTTGCGCTGACGTCCAATATGTGTTCCCTCTCATACACGCGATTGACGGGTGCGGCTAGGGTGGATGATCCGGCCGCTCGTTCTAAGCGGAACACGCGGAGGCGCTGGGTGCCGGGTTCCATTGAGCACTGGGCGAGACTGTAGGCTAGACTAAGGCTGCTGCTACTAGCGCACGGAAATATTGTATCTTTGTACAGGTTTATTGAATACTTTGGGTTAGGTGTCGTAATCAACGAATTGCTTCTGGCTACGACGGCTATTGCACTGTATGAAGACTTTAATGAGACACGGTACACTCCTAGCTGCTCAAAAAGGTTGCACGGAAAGTCTACACTATTTTCACTTTTAGACATTTCAGTAAAAGGCACATTGTAGATAACGAGGTCTTTGCCGGACACCGAGAAAACATTTAAATCCTTGGCATATTCTAGTTCAACAGAAAAATCAAATTTCTTCAACAAAGGATCACACACTGCTTTAGATCGAATCTCCACGCGGACAGACATACTCTGTGCAACATGAGTTGCCGGAAGAGACAATAACACTTCCGGCCAACGGGCAATCACAACCGCACGTACAAGTATTCGACTTCCTTCGTGCATAAACATCCGGAACTCATATTTCCCCGCCGCTTCTATAATGCCGCACGTGACACGAAGGTCCCCGCGCGGGTAGCCCTGCTCTATGGGTAGATTTGTAAGCTCAACATCCGCCTTGTCTCCTAGAAGGTACAGACGGACAAACGCACTGGGGAGGTGGACCTCTTCCGGTATGCTGTAGGAGACTGTGAGGTCCCCGGACAGCACCGTGTATTCCCCCGGAACGGACAGCTGGTACGAGCCTTCTGAAATAGAAATAGCGAAGGTCAAGGTCAACGTCACCATTCTATGACTATTTATTCTGAAATAAATACAAAGCAGATCAGCTATATGTGTGCATAGGCGTGTACAGTTTAGAATAAATACATCACACCATGCATTTTTTCGACATCCAACTGCAAGTGCTTGTAACAATTATTCAAAATGTGTAGTTAAAAATTAAACATTTTGCAACAGATGGAATACATTTACGAAAGTCATTGTTATGGTTTGCACAATAAGCATGTTTGATTTAAGTATGCTGCTAGAATCTTCTTCAAGTAATGTAAAGTTTTGTCACTAGCTAAAAGCATTAGGAAGAGGTGTGAGAGTGGGGGGCACCGACTACACTCCATATCCCTCTCTATTTTTTATAGTTTATGTCGGCCCTGGCATACGCGATGCTATTCTCAATTAAAATAGCCCCACCATCAGCATTTCTCGGCAAAAATATTGAACACGTCCAGTTATTTCAATTATTAATTAGAATCCCATTGAGTACTGCGTATATGATCAATTACGAAAAATAAAGGATGGCTTAGATTTCCAACTCATTAATCATGAAACTGCTGTGTTGCATTGAAAACGGTTTTACTCGAAACACGCTGATTTAATAGAACATAAAACCGCTAAAGAAATTTAAAACTGTATCAACAGCTCTGTTTATGTATCTTTCTTTTTTAATTCCTGAAAGGTATTTTAACATGAATTATTCATACATATAAACGTGATGTTTATTTCACCCTATTCATCATTTTTACAGGAAAGATAACTTATGTTTGCAGATAAAATCAAGGCAAAGCCGTAAATACAGCCTAAATACGCATTTTCACAAAGAAACGTTTACAATTTATTGAAACCAAATTCTCTTTGATGTTAAACGCATTGCATTTTCATAATACAGGTATGGGAAATAGGTAATCATTTGATCGTTTCACACTTTCGTTGCCCTGCAATGGGCTTTTCTTTCTACTTGTTCAAGCCAACGCGTTGCTGCTCATCTTTAACAAATGTATCAGATTGAAAATCAACGCTTCTTTAAATATCAGGACCATCTTACACAGGCCAAACAGATAACGCCACAATATGGAAGAATGGGTTTAAGAATTGTGTATTCTTGTGAAAACTATCTAATTTCATAATAGCGAAACTGATACCGTATTTAATAACAGTTGACATTAGTGCATGTGACAAATCATAATGAAAAACATAGTTAATCGTGTGCCACTTCTTGAATAGATTTTTCCTAAATTTATATACAGTTTATGAATATCCAAATGTTTGCTTTCGTATAATGACATGCACAAAAGGGGTTATAATTTTGTGATCTCCAATACAAGACAGTTTAATTGCGTAATGTAAAAAAGAAATGTAATCTACGTATTTTGTGTTATTTTACTCAGCTCTTATTGACAACCCGTCCACTCCTAGGACAAAGTATGAGATACTCAAGTACAGTTATGTTTGATAAGACCCGTCTTTTCATACAGACATTATTATGATAGTTTTAAATTAAAATAAAGGAGTGTTAAACAAATTCATTATCATTCGAATATTACTAAATATCGAATCCGATCAGGATGAATCTTTTTTTAAAATTTGATACAATATGAAACAAGGCACTTCAAATAATAGATTACGTGAAATAATAGATTATCGGACCTATGATTTGACCCGGAATGCTATGATATATATGAACACGGCCCATGAACTGGTTAATGTGGTTGGGAGAAGAGAGGACTCGGGGCGGCGGGACTCCCAGCATGGAATGCGTCAACATCTCAGACCCGTCCCACATTGACGTTTGTTTAAAATTACAACACCGTCTGAATAAAGGCTTTATCTTCCAATGTTTGAACTAAAGTTCTAATATGAGATGAAATTTTGGCACATATCCGGTTGTAATTCAAGATTTGAGTTTATTGAATACCCAGTAAACAAAATCATACAAGTGAATTATCATCTGCAAAGGGTTTAAGGCCTTTTATGTTATAGAGATGTCTAAGCCATTCAGAAGGTGCAAATGTTATCCTAATCAGTTCATTTTCAGACCGTGGAATTAACAGGATTAAGTTCTTTCAATATTTTGAAAACGTAAAACACACACAGACGTGCGAATCCTAACCCCAAATCTTAAATACTGCAAGGTACCAAGTGTTTGCCATACACGTATGTGTTTGTACTCTGTATTTGCTATTTAAAAAAAAGTCAAAGGAAAAAGGCATTTCAGAAAAATGAAAATGTCAATATGTATTTGCCACATGGCCCGGCGGGCACACTGTTTTATTACCTGTATTTATTGGGCATTATTGTCCGGGGACCAATTCACTTACCACATAGGTGTCAGTCTTAACTAGCGCAATTATATCATCATACACCTATAAGTGTTTCTATTGTAAAAGTCGACAACCGCAATCTACGGGAAAACTGGGGTACTTTTATACAAATCATATAACTATGCAAGGACGTGCTGAATTATTATTAAGATGTCACCCCACATAAAGACATCCCACTGGTTTAGTAAACATTTTGATAAAATATTCACTGTTTGTGGGTTTTCTATTATTGTAAATATTAGACAATTAAAGCTCCGCGTCTTAAACACACAAATCACTTCAGATTGTACAAAAGCTAAATAGTTTTCGGCATTGATGCACTATGTAATCGTTTTATGGGCTCAACAATTTGCTAACAATCATGATCCGACATGTAAACATGGCTTTATCGTAGTATGAGTAGTTGTGAAGTATGTTAAAACATATTTGAGTCATAGTCAGTAATTAACTAATGTTTATTGATCCTACTCACGTGAGTTTTATGAACGTTTCGTGCAATGTTGTAAATCAGTTAAATACAAATGAATCTCAGCTATCTCAAAAATGTTGAAATCACATCTTAATGTGTTTGAACCGCACGACAAAGAACAAACTTTCGAATTATTGTTTACGATTAACAGACCTGAAAATGGAAGTATAAAACACTGTTGTTTGAGAGCACAAAACTGAAATAAATAATGTATTCGGTAAACCATAGAACGTTTGAAACTCGCTAGCCGCGTTTGTATTAATTAAACGAGTTTAAATATCGCATCTGTCTGCTGACTTTGATGAAGAGATATCATGGACTCAAACTCACCTTCAAGCCATTAATGTCACAGAAAGGAGTCGGTGAAACTGGAAATCGTTCACTTAGCAACTGACTCGAGGGCTGACGGAACTATGTTGGTTTTTCACGTCAGGAGTTGACATCAACATTAAAACAATGTTGGCGTTGTTTTCTTTACATTGACAGCCAATACATATTTGCGTAATTGAAAAGAAAACAAAAACGGAGGCAGAAAGTTGCCCTGCAGATCTATTTACGATTATAGATCAATTTGATAACACAATGAACACAGTTTCAATTGTTTCGAATAATTTCATAGATCCTTGTTAAACGTTTCTTGTTTGTTTTCTAAGTCCAATATTTAGTTGTACATACAAAATACAAATTAAATGGTAAAATAATTGTTTAAATCTGGGCTGACAACGAGATTATTCTAACCAGCACGCAAAGGGGTTAAAGAGCAATGTAAATCGGGACCTTAAAGTGTCAGTGGGCCCATTTTTCAGTGTTTGCACACGAAATGGCCACTGAGAGCAACAATGGTATCACTATGCAAAACGTGTTGCACTTATAAATAAACTCAAAGGTTTGGGCCACCATTTTCCTGGGAGTCAAGAACGTATCATGTTCCGTCAATAAATCCTAACCCGAATCAACCTAGAGCTCTGTGCACCAATGTGTCTGACTGTTCCACATTCAACACTGTGACAGCCTTTATTCCCCACGCGAATGAAATAAGATTCCTTTATTTGTGGCGTAAATTAAAGTGAAACATTATCTTTTATTTCGGTTTTAAAATGCATTTTAGGAGAATAGACACAAATAAAACTGTGAAGTTCATTGTCGCTTATTTTCGCATCAGTAGTTCAGAGTAGCTTATATTATAATTAAATGAGTAGTTAGATTCATTACGGCCCATAATCAATAATGAGATCTGAAACATCCTAATAACTTGTTGAGCTGAATTACGTCTGAATAACTCTCTTACGAAGTCAAATGAAACGATTTGTATAACCAACACTGGCAACAGTCAAATGGGTTTTCACATAACGCAGTGAGTGGAAACACACGCCGTGTCACCAAGATTTGAACAGGCAGATGGTTTCCAACGCAATCAACCAATGACTATACATGGTGTTCAATGCTCTCGTTTTCCTTCGATTTCCAACAATTTCAATTGTAGCATGAGGTAAAGCAATAAAATAGTAGCAGCGTGATGCATTTCTCCTGTTTCATTAACTGAATTAGCTGCGAGCACGACTCACTGAAGCAGCCCTTTATATGGCTCCACGACGTCATGCACGAGGAACTTGTATTCACTTCTTACATGGACGTAGCCTTTCCCGTTCTGTTTATGGTGATAAAAAAGCACAGAAGTTGAGAACAGATACCATATGTTATTCTGATCATCATTACAGTGCTAAGTGATGTGCAGAATACATGTCATATTAAGTATGTTTTAATCTGTGACAATTATAATCTAAATTTGCAGGTTTCTTAACACATGCTTCTTAATTTTATTTAGGGGAAAACAGTGATATCAATAAAATAATTTAAAAAACCGACAAGCTACACGATGTGTAACCTGCCTTCTTATCTTTAAAAAACGTTCGTGCCTGGTACACTAGATCTTCAACAAGGAAGATGTTTGTTTTTACATTTAGACTGAAATGTTTGGTTATTTTTTGATAACGCTAAGCATAAACCCTGCCCCTGGACTCAACATGTGCGTGGATCAGGGAAGGATCAATACATGATCACTGCGTCACGTTGACAACCCTCATCAGATGACGAAGAATAAATGCATTTCTGAGCACCAGCACCATTGTTTCGCCAGTAATAGGTTCCTCTGATCCTTCCTTCATTAAAGATGGCGATCTTTTACACGGGGAAATTCTACACCACTATAATAGCCTTAGCACGGTAATATGAATTTCCAAGAAGATCGTTCAAGTACTTCGACCTTTTTCTATACATTACTTTATTATAATAACATGATCATCCGATAAAGCATTATTAGCGTTGTGGCCGAAAATCAAACGCTTCATGAATTGCCTTAATGTTTATACCAAGGAACTCTTATAAGTATCTGAGCTCTATTACATATTCTTACAAATAAAATAATATTATTTAAAAAATATGGACATGAAGTATTCCATTCATTCTCGTGATATATTAAACGCGTTATGTATTTATTATCACAGTAGATGGAGAGAATAACATGTTAATCCAAACGCGTTGCATCGGTCAATAAACGGCGAATCTATGGAAAATACTCATTCAAAAGAATTTGTTTAAACGATTTTGTATTAAAGTGCTTAGTCACAATAACATTGTCGGCGTTATCTTGTATTTTATCTTAAGACTTTTTAATACATTGTGTACTTTATCGTAGGCCTATGCGCTTAAGTTTGCACGACGCTACTTATTTCGATATTGAATCAATTACTTGTGTTTGAAATCATTTAAGTATATATTGTGTTCCTGTTAAAATAAATGCTCAATTATAATATAACACGAGAGTCGCACGAGGTCATATCTGAGAAATATGTTCGTTATCAAAAGTAACTTTATAATTCCATAATACTACTCACCGCAAATCGTTGGAATAAAAAGCAGTGGCAACAGCTGTAAAATAAGGACGTTAACCATTTTCAAATAGTTTTAAACACATTATCCTTCGTCAAAATCCATGTAAATATTTAACCGATTGAGTTATCTTTTGTTTTTACAAAGTCGCACATATTCAAATCTTGGCAGAATACTCCGAAATGACAATCACTTGAAAAACACCTGAGCGCTACAGTGAAATGTCAACTTCGTTATCGGTAAAAGCGTCTAGCGGATCGTCGGGGTTATCTAGACGCCTGGCCATGCGCATCGCGATCAATATGGCTGACAGGTAGCGCGCGCAGTACCGGCAACAAGTTTTTCACGGCGATTTAGTCTGTGACTATCTTAAAAATCGCCAGTTTCTTCAGTAATCGAGTTTTAGTACTTGACACGTCGTCTAGCACATTTATCAAGCTTTTTTTCCTGGACTCAACAAATCAGAACACGCTTCCCTCGCAACTTGAGTGCTGAAAATGCGATTAATACTCTTATGGCTCTCTTGGCGGTCATCTTGGGAAAACATGGGGCTTCTGTCCACAAATAATACACATCTGACCAAACAGTGCTTGTATTTTGTCACTTATCTTTGATAGTTATAGAATATTTAACCAAAACAGTTTTAATAACTAATTGTTAAATATGAATAAGATAATAGAGCAAGCATATTTTTACGTAAAAACTTGTCCATTATACGGAAAGACTATACACATTTAGAAAATTAAAAGATGAAATTAATTCAGTGTGTTCATCATGTTTCACGTTTTGGTACGAATTGGTACTATGCAATTAAAATTTAATTCTGTTATTTTATTTTCAAACGCGTGGCTTTAATACGACTCGCTTAAAATTCAATTACCTTAAACTCGGGTTAATATTTTCAGTCATAGTTTGAAAACCACCAGAACTTTATGCAAATATATGTAAAGGCAATGTTTTTTAATATAGTAACAAATAATAGCTGTTGGGTAATGAACACGCATTACCGCGTTTAAAAGGATTATATATACATGTATGTCATATATGTGTACATTAAATCACTAGATCGTTCTTTACTGCTGAATGTTAATAGAAACCAACATTGTATTTTTATACAACACTGTAATGGTGCTTCAGAACGGTTTTAAAGTACGTTGTGTAGTTGTTGTTGTTCTTGTTGTGTTCGTTTTTTTACACACTGCATTTGTCAAATTATTTTTTCATTATTTATGGGAGCAAACTGCTTTTGTGCAACTTGTATTTCTTTCAATATATTTTAAGTCTGTTTGAAAAGAGGCCTTAATCTGTTCTGAGATAACATTTATTTTGTTATCTTTATATCCATACTACTTCAAAGTTTAAATCCCAACTTGTATAATTTCACACACAGGGGAGGTTATACGAACAATGAACCATTTTTCCATATTGCATGTGTGTACAAGTTATGCCCCTTTAATTCATTACATTCTTGGTCAAATAATTATATCAAGAAAACTTGTTTTATCAGAGGGATATTTGTTTACATTATGATACAAACTTTCTTCGTTTTTGGCAGGGGTTTAAAACGATTGATTTTTG